>ULQG01049791.1_pt1 | contig 88724 bp, 73 predicted proteins | sample 1954251 | NCBI WGS metagenome assembly ULQG01 (sample SAMEA4835649, study PRJEB28245) | human gut metagenome | biome: gut microbiome; material: fecal sample | place: Denmark | collected 2008 | reverse complement strand
TGAGCCAATAAGCTTCGCCCTGCGGACTCGCTTCTTGGATGAGCCCGCAGATGATTCCGGATACTCATTTGCTAAAATTGCTATTCCTTGCAAGATATTACCTCTCGCTCGATTTACTTGCCTTTTTATCAATCAGCGTTGTTCTGCAGATTTGCTTTGACAAAAAAGATTGATACAACTATCTACACTCAAAAAACTTCCCATAAACTTCAACGCGCCCCGCTTCATATTTCTATGAATCAGGGCGCGTTTTATATACAGACGGATGAAGTTCTGACTAAATCCTTACTTTAAATATTTTTGGATTAACTCCATATCAGGTGTTGTGTAATAAGTATTCTGGTTTGTAAAAATAACAAAGCCGGGTTTGCTGCCTGCAGGCTTCTTTACATAGCGTCTTTGTACGCAGTCGACCGGAACATTGCTGCCGTCGCGCGCTTTGCTGAAATATGCTGCCAGCTGCACAGCAAGATTAATATCCTCCTGACGTGCTTCCGGCAGTGACGTTTTCAAAATAACGTGCGAGCCGGGGATATCTTTAGTATGGAACCATAAATCTTTAGGATTGCCCAAGGTAAAGGTAACATAATCGTTCTGCTTATTATTCTTACCGATATACAAATCTGCTTCAGGATTTAAACGGATATGCAGAGGCTGAGATTTTTGCAGTCCGGCATTTTTCTTCTTTTTATTCGTGTCCTTAAGCAAACCGCTGCCAAGCATTTCCTGATTAATCTCTTCAATTTCTTCCTTCGTTGTAGCGGTGAGCAGTGAAGCGTCCAGGCTTTCCAGATAAGCAAGCATTTCTTCCGTAGATTCCTGCTGGATACGTACTTCGGTTTGAGCGCGCTTGTACTTATTATAGCGCTTGTAATAGGCCTGTGCGTTTTCCGTAGGCGAAAGGATGGGGGAAAGGCTGACCGTAACCGGCTCGCCGTCATAAATATTGATCAGCTCGGCGCTTGTCTGGCCTTTTTTTATCTGGTAGATATTGGCCATGATAGTATCTGCCAGCATACGCTGTTCCTCGGCATTGGCTGCATGAGCTAAATCCTCTTGCAGGGCCTGTAGCTTTTTCTTGAGTTTGGCAGTTTCGCTGTTCACCAGCTTTTGCAGCTGTTCGTGACGCGGAAGCTGGATAGGCTTCAGGCTGACAGCAAAATTGAGCGCACTGTTGATATCGGTAAATTCTTTAACCTGCATGCCCTCCTGCACATTCTGCGGAGGCAATACTAGCAAGGTTTTTACCTGATTAGTACGGCTGATGAGCGCATAGACAGGATGCTTGGCGGCCTGCATCTGCATATCTGCCTGCAGCTTGCCGATAACCTGCGCTAGGGACTGGCAGGTGGAGCTTTCCAGACGCACCTCCTGCGGCAGGATATCCGCAGCGGCTAAAAGCTCCAGTGTTGTCATTTTGCCGACACCGGTGGTAGCACTGATAAAGGCCTTGGCGAAGTTGGCTGCAGGCAGACTGTTGGCAGTCTGCACAATTTTTGCCGGGTCATCAGTCAAAAGGTTAAGACCTTTCTGCGGCGGGGGCGCAATATAGGCTTTGCCAGGAAGGATAGTGCGATAGCTGCTCTGGGCTGCGCTTACATGCTTCAAAGAGTCGATAATAACATCATCCTGCGTAAGAATGATATTGCTGTTTTTACCGGTAAGCTCAAAAATCAGCTTTTTGGTAATAATTTTACTGGAGGCACCTAAAAGATCTATTTCCAGTGTAATAATGCGGTCCAGGCCGCTTTGGCTGATTTTCGTGATACGTCCTTCTTCCAGATGCTTGCGCAGAAGCATACAGAAGGTGGGAGGAGTTTCCGGGTTTTCCGGCAGCTGCTGCGGCAGATAAAGCACACAGCTGCCGTTGTGCATATCCGCCAACAGACTGCTTGTATCGCGTGTTCTGCGGACGAGCAGCAGCAGTGACTGCGGATTAGGCATATATACCTTATATATTTTGCTGCCCAGCAGTTCTTCATTTAATGTATCTGTAAGAAGCTTTAAAGTTAAGCCTTCAATGTTCATAGGGACTCCTTTCGGTGCAGGCTCGGCAAAGTTTTTTGAACCTGCGAGAATACAATGCAATTTATTAATTTATCATATTATACTCCATTACCTGCAACAAGTATAGCAAAACAAAAATGGGCCATTTCTTTATCTAAGCGACGAAAAACGAAGAAAAATGCTGAAATCATTAGAGAAATATGGTATAATAAATTTTCAAGATAAGATTGAAGCAAAAAATACTTATCTTTTAAGCTGAAATAATATCACCTTTGCTGGTGAGGATGAAGGAGGAAGCCTGTGTTAAAAAGTATGACCGGTTTCGGCCGTGGTTCCTACGAGGATGCAGATTTTTCTGTTAACATTGAAATGAAAACCGTGAACCACCGGTATAACGAGGTTGCTATCCGTTTACCGCGATTTTTGAATCCTTTGGAGGATAAAATCCGCAAAACTATTTTAAAAACCGTTAGCCGTGGACGTATTGATGTGTTTATTACTGCTGATTATAATGTCAGCGGCAACTGTACTCTGAAGGTTGATAAAAACCTTGCTGCTGCCTATCATAAGGCATTGCAGGAGGTAGGCGTTGCTATCGGAGCCGACGCTGCAGGCATTAACGCTGCTGCAGAAATTCTCTATTTATCAAAATGCCCTGACGTGATTAACGTTAAGGAAGGCTTTTTTGATGTAGAAAGCGTTTGGCCCAAGGTTGAGCAGGCTGTTGAGCAGGCTGTTGCTAATTTGGTAGCTATGCGTGAAACAGAGGGTGGCAATATCTACGGTGATTTTATTTACCGTGCAGATCTGATTGCCGAAAAGCTGGCACAGATTGAGGAGCGTTCTCCCTTAGTTGTGGAAGAATACCAGGCTAAGCTGCAGGAGCGTCTGACTAATCTTCTGGCTGACAATAATATCAAGGTTGAGCCGGAGCGCTTGCTGCAGGAGGTAGCAATTTTTGCTGACCGCACCAGCATTACGGAAGAAATAGTCCGCTTGAAGAGCCATATCAAGCAATTCAAGACTATCATTGCTTCCGACCAGCCGGTAGGACGCAAGCTGGACTTCCTTATTCAGGAATTCAACCGTGAAGCAAATACTATTGCTTCCAAAGCCAACGATTATACTATGGCGCAGATAGTCGTAGAAATTAAGGCGGAAATAGAAAAAATCCGTGAGCAGATTCAGAACATCGAATAAAACTGGAGGAAGTTATGGATATAAAGCTAGTTAATATCGGCTTTGGCAACATTGTTGCAGCCAACCGCATTATTTCTATTATCAGTCCGGAATCGGCACCGATTAAACGTATTATCCAGGAAGCCCGCGATAAGGGCATGCTTGTGGATGCAACCTACGGACGTCGTACTCGTGCTGTAGTTGTTGTGGACAGCGGTCACATCATCCTGTCTGCGGTACAGCCGGAAACTGTAGCCAACCGTCTGGTAGTACAAACTGCTGATTCTGAAGAAGAGGAGTAATTGGATCATGAGCAACGATATTGATAATGTTACTCCTAAGGGAGTACTTCTTGTAGTATCCGGTCCGTCGGGAGCAGGCAAAGGAACTATTTGCCAGATGCTGAGAGACCAGCTGCCGGATTTAGGTTATTCTATTTCTGTTACTACACGCGCACCGCGCACGGGTGAGGTTGACGGAGAAAGCTATTTCTTCAAAACAATTCCCGATGTTAAGCAGATGATTGAAAAGGGCGAGCTGCTGGAATATGCCGAAGTATACGGCAATTATTACGGCACACCGCGCAAATACGTGGAAGAGCAGTTGGAATCCGGCCGTGACGTACTGTTGGAGATTGATATTCAGGGCGCTTTGCAGATTAAAAAGCGCTTCCCTGAAGGCGTATTTGTTTTCATCGTACCGCCTTCCTTAGATGAGCTTTCCGCACGTATTTATAAACGTGGTACAGACAGCGAGGATGTTATTAAGCGCCGTATGGCTTCCGCAGCCAGCGAGCTGACCTACGCAGCGGAATATGACTATATCATCGTTAATGATATTGCGGAAAAGGCAGCGCAAAAGGTACTTACAATTATGGAGGCTGAGCGTTACCGCGTAGCCAGAACATATTTTATTGTTGATAAGATTTGTAAAGCTAAAAAATAAATTTACATTATGCAGCAGTCTGCTGTGTGAACCATGAAATACTTAAAGGAGTGATTCTATAATGTCTATGGTAGATCCGTCTATTGACTATTTGGCAGAAAAAGTAGATAGCAAATACACTTTGGTTATTTTGGCAGCAAAAAGAGCACGCGAGCTCACTATTCCCGGTGTAAATTCCGCGGAAAAAGAGGTCAGCGCTGCGCTGAAGGAAATTGCTAACGATACTATTACCTACGAGCGTACTAAAAACGTATAACAGCGGGAGGGTAAAACCTTGTTAAAGGGCAAAAAAATTGTTTTGGGAGTAACCGGCGGTATTGCCGTTTATAAAGCTGTAGATCTTGTAAGCCGTCTGCGTAAGCAGGGCTGCGAGGTGCGTGTGGTCATGACCGAGCATGCGCAGCAGTTTGTTACTCCGTTAACCTTCAAGGAAATCAGCGGTAATGCTGTTGCTACCAGCATGTGGAACAGCAACCAGGAATTTAATGTTGAGCATATTGCTTTGGCAAATTGGGCAGATGCTTTCTTAGTTGCGCCTGCTACCGCTAATATTCTGGCTAAAATGACATATGGCATTGCGGATGATCTGCTGAGCACTACGCTTTTGGCAGCTCAGGCACCGATAGTTGTCTGCCCCGCAATGAATACCGGTATGTATCTTAATGCTGCAACTCAGGAAAATATCGCTAAGCTGCAAAGCCGCGGTATTACTGTAATGCCGCCTGCTTCCGGACATCTTGCCTGCGGCACCAGCGGCCCTGGCCGTCTGCCTGAACCGCAGCAGATTGTGGAGTTCATGAGCAGCTTTTTTGCCGGCCGTGAGGGCGATCTGCGTGGCCTGAAGGTACTCGTTACCGCAGCAGGTACACGTGAACCGATTGACCCCGTTCGCTTTGTCGGCAACCGTTCCAGCGGTAAGATGGGCTATGCCGTAGCTCAGATGGCTGCCGAGCGCGGTGCAGAGGTATTGCTTATCAGCGGTCCGTCTGCGCTTGCCGTACCGCCTAATGTGAAGGCTGTGCAGGTTGAATCGACCAATGAAATGCTGGAGGCCTGCCTGGCAGCCTACGATGCAGTTGATATCGTTATTAAGGCAGCGGCTGTTGCCGATTACCGTCCGCGTGATGTGGCAGACCAAAAGATTAAGAAGAAAACAGACGATGCTCTGACTGTAGTTATGGATAAAAATCCGGATATCCTCAAAACCTTGGGTGCGAAGAAAACGCATCAGGTATTGGTTGGCTTTGCTGCAGAAACGCAAAACCTGTTGGCTAACGCCCGCGAAAAGGTAGTCAAGAAGAATCTTGATATGATTGTAGCTAACGATGTTACGGCTGCCGGTGCCGGATTTAACTCCGATACCAATATCGTTAAGTTCCTTTACGCCAACGGCGATGTATGCGAGCTGGAGCAGATGCCGAAGGTTGATGTGGCGAACCGTATTTTGGACGAGGCGTTGCGTATTCGTAGAGAGCGCGCTTGATAGAGCGCGTATAAGACCGCATCTGCGTCATGACCGCTCCTCGACGTACTAGAAGTACGTCGTCGTCGCAATCATTTAGCATCTGCAGCCTTCTCCGCGTTCTTTGGAGTAGGGATTGCAAGGATACGTATGCATTATGAATCCCTGTATAATAGAATTAAATTCTATTTAGTATCGGCCATTACGGAAAAGGCGTTTTCACATATTTTTCGTAAAAAAAGTACTTGTCATTATCTTGATTTTGTTATATAATGGCATCTGTAACCAATTTAATACAACTCATCAAGAGCGATGGAGGGAATGGCCCTGTGAAGTCGCAGCAACCATTGCAGCGTGACAGCTGTAAAACGGTGCTAAGTCCTGCAGTTTATCTGTAAGATGAGAATGCTAAGAGTAATAATTTAAGGCGTTCTCATAATGAGAACGCCTTTTCTTATACCATCTAAACACTCTCAACAACGTTTTTTATTTATGAAAGGAGCTACCAATGAGAAAATTATTTACTTCCGAATCCGTTACCGAAGGTCATCCCGATAAAATAGCAGACCAAATTTCCGATGCTGTGCTTGATGCCATCCTGGCTCAAGATCCTAAAGGCCGTGTTGCTTGCGAAACTATCGTTACTACCGGTCAGGTTCACATTTTCGGCGAAATTTCTACCCAATGCTATGTTGATATCGCACACATTGCTCGCGAAACTATCAACAATATCGGTTACAACCGTGCAAAATTCGGTTTTGACGGCAACACCTGCGGTGTGCTGATTTCCATCGACGAGCAGTCCCCTGATATCGCTATGGGCGTTGACAAAGCGCTGGAAGCTAAGGAAGGCCAGGCTGCTGAGGAAGAAACCGGTGCCGGCGACCAAGGTATGATGTTCGGTTATGCAACCAACGAAACCGAAAGCTACATGCCGATGCCTGCATATCTGGCTAACAAGCTGGCTCTGCAGCTGACTAAGGTTCGTAAGGAAGGCGTGCTGCCTTACCTGCGTCCGGACGGCAAAACTCAGGTTACCGTTGAATATGACGACGGCAAACCTGTTCGTGTAGATACTATCGTTATTTCTTCCCAACATGCACCGGAAGTTTCCAACGAGCAGATTCGCAAAGATATTATCGAAAAGGTTATTGCACCGATTGTTCCCGCAGAAATGCTGGATGCGGAAACTAAATACTACATCAATCCGACCGGCCGTTTTGTTATCGGCGGTCCTCAGGGTGATGCTGGTCTGACCGGCCGTAAAATCATCGTTGACACCTATGGCGGTATGGCTCGTCATGGCGGCGGTGCTTTCAGCGGCAAGGACCCCTCTAAGGTTGACCGCAGTGCTGCTTATGCTGCACGTCACGTTGCTAAAAATATCGTTGCCGCAGGTTTGGCAGATAAATGCGAAATCCAGCTGGCATACGCTATCGGCGTAGCACATCCGGTTTCCGTTCTTGTTGAAACCTTCGGCACCGGCAAAATCAGCGAGGACAAGATTGTTGAGCTGGTTCGTAAAAACTTCTCCCTGAGCCCGACCGGCATTATCCGTGAGCTGGATTTGCTGCGTCCTATCTACAAGCAGACTGCTGCTTATGGTCATTTCGGACGTACCGATGTAGATCTGCCGTGGGAGCATACTGAAAAGGCTGCTGCACTGCGCGAGCAGGCAGGCCTGTAAGATTAATTTAAAACTGTCGAAAGCACGCTGCTTGCAGCGTGCTTTTTCTATGCCTGCCTGTGGCTTTGCTCTTGCTAACTTATCTTGATAAGGGGTATAATATTATTATCTATAACTATAATTACTCCGTAATAAACTAAGCTAAAATTAAACTTACCCCATTATAATTTACCCCCAAGGGAATGGTGCAGGGAGGAAAGAAAGTGAATTTACAGAATCGCAAGGTTAAGATAGCATTTGGCCTGATGCTGGCGGTATGCGTAATTATCGGCTACCGTATTTACAGCAATATTCAGGCTGATAAGGCGCGTGCTGCCAGACTGTCGCAGGTACGCAATGTGGCGGTCGTTACTGCTCACCCCATAAGGCAGACGATTGTTCCCAGTCTGAGCTTTTCCGGCAGTTTGGACCCGGAATGGCAGGCAGAGGTTGCCGCTAAGGTGGACGGACGCTTGGAAAAGGTTTATGTCCGTGAAGGCGACCGTGTGAGCCGTGGGCAGGTGTTGGCAATTTTGGAGCAGGCTGATACCGATGCCAATCTGTTGAGCGCCAAGGGCAGCTTTTTGGATGCACAGACAAGCTTGCACAAGGCGGAAACAGATTTGCAGCGCTATGAAAAGCTATATGCTACGGGTGCTGTTTCGCAGCAGGTGGTGGATGATTACCGCTTTGCGCGTGATAATGCTGCAGCTAAGCTGGAGGCTGCCAGAGGCAGTCTGCGGGCGATGGAGTCTAAGTCTGAGGGCACGGTTCTGACAGCGCCGGCTGATGGCATTATTTCTAAGCGTTATTATCAGGAGGGCTATTACGCAAAGGCAGGTACGCCTATTTTTGCCGTTGCTGATATCTCTATGCTGAAAACTACGATTCATATTCCCGAAGGACAGATTGCCGGTGTACATGTCGGCAATGAAGCAAGTATTACCCTGCCTGCTTATCCCGGTAAAAAGCTGATAGGCAAAATTACCCGCATCGCTCCGGTTGCGGATTTGCCGGCGCATACTTTTGCGGCAGAGGTGAGCGTGGATAACAGCGAAGGTCTTTTGGCCGGCGTCTATGCCAACGTTACGCTTACAGCTTCACCTAAAGCTGATGTGCTGACTATTCCGGTGCAGGCTATTGTGATGCGTGATGACCAGCAGACGGTGTTTGTTGTTGATGATAAAGGCGTTGTACAGCGCCGTGTGCTGAATGTCGGCTATACGAATGATAAGCTTGCTGAAATAGTGAGCGGACTGGATGAAAAGGATACTATTGTTACCGAAGGACATAACAAGCTGCGTGAAGGCAGCAAGATAGATTTGAAAAAGGCTGGTAAATAACGATGATTGGAACATTTATCAAGCGGCCGGTATTTACCACCATGTTTATTTTGCTGTTGGTGGTGTTCGGTATCCGCTGCTATCCGGAAATCGGCGTTGATTTGAATCCTGATGTTGATTTGCCTATTGTCAGCGTGCGTGTTACTTATAGCGGTGCTTCGCCGCAGGAAATGGAAACGCTGGTTACCAAGCCGATTGAGAACCGCGTCAGTCAGGTTTCGGGTATCAAGACGCTGTCTTCAACTGTGCTGGAAGGCTACAGTGAAACAGTTCTGGAATTTAATATCGGTGTCGACCCGCAGGTGAAGGCCAGTGAGGTGCGTGAAAAGGTTGCCAGTGTGCGCAAGGCTCTGCCTGATGATATCGACGAGCCGGTAACGCAGACTGTTGACATCAACTCCCGCGCGATTGTGGCCTATACCTTTGCTTCGCCTTCGCGCAGCCGTGGTGAAATCCGCCGCATTGTGGAGGATAATATTAAGGATGAGCTACAGATGGTGGAGGGTGTTTCTGAGGTTACTGTTGTCGGTGCCAGCCAGCGTGCTATCCGCATTGTGCTGAAGCCGGAAAAGCTGGCGGAATACGGTATTGCCTATCAGACAGTGCGCAGTAAGCTGAACGCCAATAACTATAATACTCCCGGCGGTAAGGCGAAAAATGACGCTATGGAAATCACTGTGCGTACCTTAGGCAAGTATAACAATATTAATGATATCAAGCAGGTGGTAGTTGCTAATCATACCGGCCGTCCTGTTTATATCAGTGAAATTGCCGATGTGCTTGATTCCTGGGAGGATGAGGATACCTTTGCCAGTGCTAACGGTGTTCCTTGCGTTATGACCTTTGTGCGCAAGCAGTCCAAAACCAATACTGTTGATGTTACCGATAATGTCAATGCCAAGATGGAGGAGCTGAAGCACAGCAATCTGCCGCCCGATATCATTGTTGATAAGGTGCGCGACCAGTCCAACTATATACGCGACAATATTGCGGATGTCTGGAATGCGATTCTTTTCGGCGGTTTTCTGGCGCTTTTGATAACATATTTATTCCTGCGCAATTTCCGTGCGACTATTATCGGCGGTCTGTGTATTCCTACGTCTATTATCGCCACCTTCTTTATGATGAAGGTTATGGGCTTTACATTGAATAATATGTCGCTGATGGCTTTGAGCCTGGCAGTCGGCATTTTGATTGATGATGCGATTGTAGTAATTGAAAATATTTTCCGCCATATTGAGATGGGACAGACGCCGTTTGTGGCAGCCAAGGAAGCGACGGAGGAGCTGACGCTGGCGATTTTGGCGACGTCCCTGAGCTTAATGGCTGTATTTGTGCCTATCGGCAATATGGGTGAAACCATCGGCCAGTTCTTCAAGCAGTTCGGTCTGACGGTTGCTTTTGCGGTAGCGTTCTCTACTATTGTAGCCTTTTCGCTTACGCCAATGGTTTCGGCGTACTGGATTAAGGCAGAAACCGAGGAGCAGAGCAGCAAGGAGCGCACGCATTTTGTGCAGAGGGCTCTCGATAAATTTGAAGCAGGCTTCCAGTCCGTGCGTGAAATGTATGACAGCTTAATGGCCTGGGCTTTGGAAAGACCTAAGAAGGTTGTTGCCGTAGGTATCATTTCGCTGTTGCTGAATTTGCTGCTGCTTCCATTTGTGGGTACGGAATTCCAACCTACATATGATTCGGGTGAATTCAGCGTCAATGTTAAAGCGCCCATCGGCACCAGTTTGCAGAAAACTGTAGAGCTGGCCAAGCCGTTGCAGCAGGAGATTTCGCAGTTGCCGGAGGTCAAAATCGTGGCGCTTAATATCGGCAACGGCCGCAATCCTGTTAACCAGGGTTCTCTGGATATCCGCCTGAAGCCAAGCAATGAGCGTGAACGCAGCATGCAGCAGATAATGGATGATTTGCGCGGACGCTTCCAAAATGTTGAAGGCCTGAAGGTTACCGTTGTATCAAACCAGGGCGGTGGCCGTGGTGACAGCCGTCCGGTGCAGATTGGTCTGCGCGGCAGCAATATCAAGGAGCTGAAAAATTACGCTCAGCAGTTGGCAGATATGATACGCCGGACTGAGGGTGCGACCGACGTTGATATATCCGATTCGGAAGAGCAGCCGGAAATCGTGGTCAAACTGGACCACGCCAAGGCCAGTGAATTCGGTCTTGATGCTACGGAGGTTGGCAAGGTTATCGAAATGGCTATTATGGGCAAAAGCACCAGCAACAGCTATACCATCGGTGACAATGACTATGATATTATTTTGCAGCTGGAGCAAAGTCAGCGCACTAATATCAATGATGTTATGAACCTGCGCATTTCTTCTTCCGCAGGTCAGTTCATCCGCTTGGGGGATATCGCAGATGTGCGCTACGGCAGCGGTCCTACACGCATTGAGCGTGAGGATAAGCAGCGTCAGATCGTTGTTTATGCCAACACAGTAGGTATTTCGCCCGGTGATTTAATCGGCAAGGTGCGCGATGAATATATTCCTGAGCTGAATTTGCCGCCGGGATATAACTATAAGATGATTGGTCAGGCCGATAACATGGCACGCTCCTTTAAAGAGGTTTATAAGGCCGTTATTCTGGCCATAGTTGTAGTATACATGGTGCTGGCGGCGCAGTTCGAAAGCTTTTCGCAGCCGCTGATTATCATGGTATCATTGCCGTTTGCGATTATCGGCGCTATCCTGGGCCTGCTTGTTGCAGGACAGACGGCGAACATGATGAGCATGATTGGCTTTACCATGCTTCTGGGTCTTGTTACCAAAAATGCTATTTTGCTGATTGACTATGCCAACCAGGAGCGTGAAAAGGGCATGTCTATCCGTGAAGCAGTGCTCTTGGCCTGCTCGCTGCGTCTGCGTCCTATTCTTATGACAACATTGTCTACGATACTTGGTATGCTGCCGATTGCTCTCGGCATCGGCGAGGGTGCGGAGCTGCGCCAGTCTATGGGCGTGGTGCTGATAGGCGGCTTAACAACCTCCACCTTACTGACGTTGGTGGTTGTTCCGTTGATTTATCTGCTATTTGAGGAGTGGAAGGCGAAAAACTATGTGCAAAGAGGAGAATAGGAGTGAAACAGTTGACACCGAAGGCCTTTGCCGATTATCTGGCAGAGGCTGCAGAAAAAATCCGTCAGGATGGTTTCAGTATTGTTAAGGATAAGCCGATAAATTATGGCCAGCAGATTGCAGTACAGTTTTGTGAGGCTAAGGCATCCGTGAATATATATAACGGCAAAAAAGGACTGACGCATGTTTATAACGGTGACAGTGCCTTAAAGCAAAGATTAATGCTGGTGCTGGAGGGAGTGCAGAATGCGTCTGAGGAGCTGCAGCCTGCAGCCGCAGGAGCAACAGTAAGCAACGGCCTGTGGGCAGGCAGTGATGAATCCGGCAAGGGTGATTTCTTCGGCAGCCTGGTTGTGGCGGCCACAGTAGTGGACAACACAACGGCAGCTAAGCTGCAGGCTGCAGGCGTTAAGGACTGTAAGCTGCTGACTGATAAAAAAATCCTTGAGCTGGAGGATGTTATCAAGGCAACCGTTGTTGATTATAGTGTGCTGGAGCTGAAGCCGAAGATTTATAATCTGCGCTATGAGCAGGTAGCGGCTGCCGGAGGCAAGCTCAACCAGCTTTTAGGCTACGGACATGTGGCGGCGCTCAGTCAGGTGCTGGAGCGGCAAAAGGATTGCCACAGCGCTTTGATTGACCAGTTTACCCAGTCTACGGTAAATTTAAAGGCTTTGCAGCAGCGCTTCCCCGGCTGCAGCGTGCGCCAGCAGCCTAAGGCAGAAAGCAACCTGGCGGTTGCCGCTGCCTCGGTGCTGGCCCGCGCCCGCTTCTTGCGGACGATGGACGAGCTGGCGCAGCAGGCCGGCGTAGGCGAGCTGCCGAAGGGCGGCGGCGAGCAGGCAACGGCATGTGCCCGCCGCTTAGCAGAAAAATATGGCAAAGATGCTTTGCGTGAATATGTAAAGCTGCACTTTGCCAATTACAAAAGAGTGTAGAGATTATGAAAAAACTAATTGTTAACGCAGATGATTTCGGTCTGCATCCTTTGATTAACGCAGGTATTATTAAGGGCTATCGGGAGGGCTTTATTACCAGCACCTCGTTGATGCCCAGTGCTCCCTGCTGGCAGGAGGCGGTGCAGCTGGCGCAGGAAAATCCTCAGCTCGGTATAGGTGTGCATCTGACGCTTGTCGGCAGCGTGGCACCTGTACTTCCTGCAGGCAAGGTCAGCAGCCTTTTGGATGAGCAGGGATTGTTTTTGGCGGATTACGTTGCCTTTGCCAAGCGCTTTTACAGCGGCAGCGTCAAGCGCAGCGAGCTGGAAGCGGAGCTACGCGCGCAAATCGAAAGGGCGTTGGAAGCTAAAATAAACATTACGCATATCGACAGCCATCAGCATACGCATGTGCTGCCGGGAATTAATGCACTTGTATTAAAGCTCTGTAATGAGTATAATATTATAAGGGTACGTATACCTAAGGAAGCCTATACCTTTACCGGAGGTTTTCATACAGGTATCGGCAGAATGATCGGTCGCAGCGGGCTCAGCTTTTGTGCTCAAATGGCGGCGCAGCGCGCTGACAGCCTTGGGCTAAAGCATCCGCAGCATTTCTTCGGCATGCTGGCAGGCGGTCATCTGAATGCGGAGCTTGTAGGCAATATCCTGCATCAGCTTCCGGATGGCGTCAGCGAACTGATGACGCATCCCGGTCTTGATTCTGCTGCCTTGGGAAAAATATTTCCCTGGCAATATCATTGGCAGGAGGAAATGCAGGCGTACCTTGACAGCGGCAATAAAAAGCTGCTGCAGCAGGAGCATATTCAGCCTGTTAATTTTACGGCCTGCTAAAGCTCTTGTACTAAAAAAATAAGCTCATTTGGAGTCTGCTAGATGAATAAAAAATTATTGTTCCGCTTAGGTCTGCTTTTTGGCTTTGTCCTGTTGATTTCGGCGGCGGTTATTTATTTTACATTTGATATACGGACCTTGGAATACCTTACGATGTTCGAGCCTCGCTGTATTCTGCTGGCTTTGTCATGTCTTGCGATAGGCTTGATTTTTGACGGCCTGCGCCTGATAACCTTGGCTTCGGTGACAGACGAGAAGCTGACCTTTCATCAGATAGTGAATGTAGTTCTGAGCAACTACTTTTTGGCGTTGGTAACGCCGGGTGCCAGCGGCGGCGCCATTGCTCAGGTTATGTTTATGCGTAAGGCCGGGGTGCCTGTCGCCAAATCTACGGTAGTAGTTTTGGTGCGCACCGTTATGTCCATTATCTTCCTTATTCTGCTGGTGCCGGTGGTGCTGCACAGCGATGCGGATATAGTAAAATGGATGCCTGCGTCTGTACTGACAATTCTTTCGGTGCTGTTTATATCACTGCCGATCATCGTAATTTCCTTGCTGCAAACACGTTATCCCGAGAAGGCGATTATGTGGTTTACCCGTAAGCTTTCATTTACTACGCAGCGCAATTGCTTTATCTGGTATAACGAGTTCAAGAACGCCGTTGTAGTTATGGGCAAGCATCCGAAGATGGTTTTCCGTGCGTTTATCGAATCCGGTGTGAGCCTGCTCTTTATTTATGCCACTGTGCCTGCTTATTTTACCGGTCTGAATATTGATTTTGACCTGGGGCAGGTTATGGGACGCATGGTACTGCTGAATTTAATACTGTATTTTTCGCCTACACCCGGTGGCAGCGGTGTAGCGGAGGCAGGCTTCTTGGTGCTGTTTTCCAATATTTTGCCTAACGGTGTTGAAGGCATCATGGCAGTTCTCTGGCGCTTTACGGCAGAATATCTGCCCTTTATGCTGGGAGCGGTAGTAACAATCAGAGCTTTTGGCAGCGATGTGCTGAATATGGCTTCGATTAAGAGCAAAACTACCGAGGGTAAGAAAAATGAGTAGTTGGTATATTAATTTTGAAGTTATGTTGAGGGATGGAAACTGATGAATCAGATTGAAAAAAACAGCCTGCTGATTGTAGCAGGCACTGCGTTATTTATGATTATGTTCGGTATCGGCAGCATTCCGCTGCTGGATCCGGATGAACCCGTATATGCGGAAACAGCAAGAGAGATGCTGGCTGCCGGTGATTTTTTGTCACCGAGAATTTTTGGCAATTTCTGGTATGATAAGCCGCCTATGTATTATTGGCTGGTTGCTGTTGCTCAGTTTATTTTCGGTGACAGCGAATTTGCGGCCCGCTTTCCTGCGGCTTTAATGGCCTGTGGTACCTCTGTGATGATGTATGTAGGTATCACAAGGCTGTTCAATGAGCGTGCAGGCTTCTGGTCTGCCATGATTCTTACAAGCTGTGTAGAATTTTTCTATATGGGCAAGGCGGCGGTGACAGATACAACGCTGCTCTTTTTTATGACAGGTGCGTTGCTGAGCTTTATCCATAAGCGTTATTGGCTGATGTATGTGTGCATGGCGCTGGCTACTGTTACCAAAGGTCCTATCGGTATCGTATTCCCGGGAGCGATTATTTTTCTGTATCTGGTGGCTATGGGCCAGCTGCGTGAGATTTTACGCATGCACGTTATCCGTGGTTTGCTGTTGTATTTTCTCATCGCATCACCCTGGTATTACGCTATGTATACCGTGCATGGCATGGAATTTATCAATACCTTCCTGGGCTTTCACAATATAACGCGCTTTACGACGGCTGAACATGCTAACCGCGTTACCTTCTGGTATTATTTTCCTGTAATAATCTTAGGCTTGTTCCCCTGGACAGGTATGCTGTGGCAGGCTGCTAAAGCATCTGTAAGCGAAAGCCGTATAGATGATATGCGCAAGCTGCTGTTCTTCCACGTTTGGTGGATTTTCGTGCTGCTGTTCTTTACTATCTGCAAAACAAAGCTTGTATCCTATATTCTGCCGTTGTTCCCTGCTATGGCGGTAATTATCGGCTGGAATATAGCGAGAATGCAAAGCAGACTGCGCCATAATACAACCTTTTACGGTTGGGCGGCAGGCAGCGGTATTATGTTTGTACTGCTTGGCGTGGGCTGGATTATCGGTGCGCAGTATCTGCCGGAGGCTGACTTCAGCCTGGTGATGCTGGGTGTGCTGACCTTGCTTTTGGGTGCAGCGGCAGTTTTCGCTCTGCTGTATTATCGCGATATCGAGCTGGCATCCTGGCTGCATGTGATGATTGGCGCTGTGACGATGTGTGTTGCCTTTGCTTTTGTTTTGCCGGTAATTGCCGACCGATTCAGTGTAAAAACTATGAGCAGCGTGTATAAGGAACAATGTGAGCAGCAGACGCCTGTTTATGTAGACAAGTTCCTGCGCCCCGGCTTCATGTATTATGCAGGCAAACCCGGTATCGAAATGATTCCGCAGACAGGTGCTTTGACAGATGCTTTGCGTGACGGCAGCAAAAAATATCTATTGGTGCGCGGTTTGGAATACCGTCGCGTGCAGAAGGCGGGTCCGTTGCCGAATAATGTGCGCACAGTAAAGGAAATCAGCGATATCTATCTGCTGGAGCAAAATTGAGTATTAATAATTAACCGTTGTGCTATTTAGCGCAACGGTTTTTTGCCCAAAGGCTCTGAGTCTGATTTTTTAGGATGTTAAAACAAGCAATTGGTTGATGCATACATAAGATTAACGCGTATAATTGAAAAATACGCTTGTAAGGATAGTTGCTTACATTTTGTGTTTTGGTATCATGTAAGCAGCTTGAATTTACAATGTGTGATAGATGAAGTAATTACATAATCATTTGTCATTTTGCAAGAACGTTGCTATAATTAGAATATGATTTATAGTGAAAATACAGAAGAGAGGGGTAAATATTATGGGAAATACAGTAGACTATATTGAAGTGAAATCATATGGTGATATTTTGCCAAAGAAGGGGACAAATTCCAGAACTCCCTATGAACATCAAAAGATGGCCATGCAAGCCTTGGATAAAATGAATCAGGAGACAGCGTTTAGTACACTGGTAGTGATTCCGACAGGTGGCGGCAAAACCTATACGGCATCTATGTGGTTACTTAAAAATGCTATTGATAAGAAAAAGAAGATTTTATGGATCGCTCACCGTCAGATGCTTTTGGATCAGGCAGCAGAGTCTTTTCAGAAATTTGCTTACACAGAGGTTATTCCTCATGTTTCATCGTTCTGCTTCCGCATTGTTTCCGGTGCCTCCACCCATGATCGTACCATTGATATTCGTCCGGATGACAATCTGTTAATTGTCAGCAAAGACAGTCTCGGAAGAAATATGGATAGGCTTGAGAAGTGGATTCATGGTGAAAAAGAACTTTTTTTAATTGTAGATGAAGCGCATCACGCTACTGCGAAGACATATAGAAAAATTATTGATTATGTGAAATCCCAAGTACCAAATTTGAAGATGATTGGCTTAACTGCAACGCCGTTTCGTACATCTGAAAACGAACAAGGACTGTTGGCAAAGATTTTTACAGATGGTATAAAAAATGGGCAGACAGTTCATGGTGATGTTGGTATTACCTATCAGATTGGCTTGAAGGAACTAATTAAGCGTCAAATATTATCGAAACCGATTTTTGAAAGCTATTATACTGACGAAGAATACGGCGCCTCTATGGGAGCAGATGCATGGAATAGTATCCAAAACTTTGATGCATTACCGGATGAGATAGCTTCTCAGATGGCAGACAGTGCTGCCCGTAATCAGTTGATTGTGGAGACATATAAAAATAAGTGTCATGAGTATGGACAAACAATTTTGTTTGCTGTAAATGTAGTACATGCAATTCAGCTAACTGCTCTTTTCAGAAAGGCTGGTATTAAAGCTGATTATATTGTTTCCGCAATTCGTGACTCGATTACCGGTGTAACAATCAGTCGTGAAGATAATCAGAGAAATATCGAAGCGTATCGCAATGGTGAATTGCAGGTGCTTATAAACGTAAATATTTTGACAGAAGGAATTGACTTACCACAGACAAAAACAGTTTTCCTTGCAAGACCTACAGTATCTTCTATTCTGATGACTCAAATGGTAGGTCGTGCTCTGCGAGGACCGGAAGCAGGGGGTACAGCCAGCGCATATATTGTTTCGTTTGTTGATCACTGGAATGAGCATATTGCCTGGGTAAATCCGGAAAGTCTGTTTGATGGAAATAATGATTTCCGGGATAATGATCCGGAGCGTATAAAACGAGAACTGCGCATGATTGCGATTTCTAAGATAGAAGAGTTTGCCTCTATTCTGGATGATTCTGTTGATACGTCAGCATTGGAGAAGGTGCCGTTTGAGCAGAGAATACCGGTAGGAATGTATGCGTTTACCTATCTTGAAGAAAGCGGCATGGACCATGCTTATCAGGTTATGGTCTATGACAGTACACAGGCTGCTTATCAAGATTTGATGGAAGCACTCCCGGCCTTATTTGATAGCTTTGCAATTTCGGAAGAGTATCTGACCGAATCTCAGCTTGCGGAGATGGAAGCACAATGCAGAGACACTTTCTTCTGTGGCGAAATGGTTCCACCATATGAAGAAAGAGATGTGCGAAATATTCTCAAGTATTATGCACAGTATGAAACTGCTCCTCAATTTTATACGTTTGCCGATGTAGACCGCAGTAAGCTGGATGTAGGGAAAATTGCCCAGTATATTTGGAACGAAGATATGGGGCAGAGAAAAAAGACAGAATATGTTGATTCTATATGGGATTCCAACGATGATAATATGCTCCGTCTTTTCTTTGGAAGAAAGCTTTATTTCTTACGCCAGCTTGATATTGAATTGATGAAGATATCACACTCTAAAGATATTTTTGATGAAGACGGTAATGTGAAGCCTGGAACAAGAGCATTGGAAGACCTTCCTCTTTACGAGATTAGAAAGCATAACCCTGAATTGGAAAAAACTCTTCGTGCAAAGGCCTTTGAGAATGCAAAGGATGCAGATGGATTTTACTGCTGTGCAGAATGTGGTAAAAAAAATCATTCAAAGGTATATTTCCAGGTTGACCACATTATCCCTATGAATGCTGGCGGAAAGAGTGTTGCAGAAAACTTACAGATTCTTTGCAGACAGTGCAATGGAGTAAAGGGAGACAGATAATGCGAGAATTATTTTATAACGCATTAGATGTTGCTGTAATCATCAGCGCTATGGAGTTGAATTGCAGAGATGAAAGTCACTTGATTGATTCTATTTGGGATGGGGAAAAGGTTTTTCTCTATCCGGAATATCGTCGGAATCAGAAAAAATTTATTTTGGATGTCAGGTATTGGCTTAATTACTTTTATGAAAAACCAATTTTGGACAAAGAATTTCCAGCAATACAGAAGGATACCGCAGATAAAAAAAGTTCTTTTGACGAAGAAAGTTATGTGAGTGACTTTTCAAATTTGGATTTGTTTTTCAAAAATATTCGTCTACGTATTTTGTACAGTACGGAGAAGGATTATGTCCGCTTAAAGCTTCGAACGCTTTTGAAAGAATACGGTTATCAGCGACGGTCTAAATTATTATTAGAGCATATCAACAGATGCATGCTGTTTTATCATCTAGAAGCTACTCTGCGAGGTGGTGTGTCTTGCTGTATTGAAGAGGTAGGATTGGACAAGATGCTGACATTCAGAGTACTTTGAGGAAAATAGAAATAATAAAGGCTTTGGTTAAATTTTGTGTTTGCTCTATAACATAAGTTTTGGCGATTGGCGCTAGCCTCACAATTTAGTCTTATATTATAAAAATTATCTGCATTAGCTGGTATATGCAAAAACTCCCCATCCGTCTTACCTTGCGGTAAGAAAGATGGGGAGTTGCTTTTTCAGCTTATATAATTCTTTTAGTCCTGACCGGGAACCTTCAGCACAGCACCGGTAGCAGCGGAGGTAACCAAAGCAGCATAACGTGCCAGGTAACCGCTCTTAACCTTCGGCGGCGGGCATACCCAGTTCTTACGGCGTTCAGCCAGCTCTTCGTCGCTCAGCTTAACATTCAGGGTACGGTTCGGAATATCAATTTCAATGATATCGCCGTTTTCAATCAATGCGATGTTACCACCCTCGCGTGCTTCCGGAGAAATGTGACCGATGCAGGCACCGCGGGTAGCACCGCTGAAACGTCCGTCGGTAAGCAGTGCAACGTCCTTGTCGTGGCCCATGCCTGCCAGTACGGAGGTCGGGTTCAGCATCTCACGCATGCCGGGGCCACCCTTCGGGCCTTCGTAACGGATAACGACAACGTCACCGGAAACAACCTTTTGTGCGCAAATTGCAGCAATAGCTTCATCCTCGGAATTATAAACCTTAGCCGGACCGCTGAAGACCTTCATGGAAGGATCAACAGCACTTTCCTTGACAACGCTGCATTCCGGAGCGATATTGCCCTTCAGAACAGCGATGCCGCCGGTTTTGTTGTACGGATTTTCTACGCTGTGAATAACTTCAGGACGCAGGATTTCCGCATTTTTGATAATCTGACCGACAGTTTTGCCGCTGACAGTCTGGCAGGATTTTTTAATCAGCTTCAGACGGTCAAGCTCGTGCATAACGGCAGGGATGCCGCCGGCTTCGTTCAAATCAACGATGTGGTGGCTGCCACCAGGGCTCATCTTAGTGAGGTACGGAGTTTTCTTGGAGATTTTATCGAACAGCTCCAGCGGCAGGTCGATGCCTGCTTCGTGAGCTATTGCCGGCAGATGCAGTGCGGTGTTGGAGCTGCCGCCGATGGCCATATCAACAGTAATAGCGTTCTTGAAGGCATTGAGCGTCATGATGTCGCGAGGCAGAACGTTTTCCTCCAGCAGACGCATAACAGCCATGCCTGCGTGCTTAGCCAAAGCAATACGCTTGCCGTTATAAGCAGCGGGGATAGTGCCGTTGCCAGGCAGGCCCATGCCAAGAACCTCAGTCAGGCAGTTCATGGTATTTGCAGTGAACAGACCGGAGCAGCTGCCGCAGCCCGGGCATGCACAATGCTCGATTTCTCTGAGCTCTGCTTTATCAATCTGACCGGACTCAAAACGGCCGGCAGCTTCAAATACAGTAGATACGCTGATATCTTTGCCATGGTAACGACCGGGCAGCATCGGACCGCCGCTGACAACAACGGTCGGGATGTTCAGACGAGCTGCTGCCATCAGCATGCCGGGAACAATTTTATCACAGTTCGGAATCAGGATTAAGCCGTCAAACGCATGGCCGTTAGCAACAGCTTCGATGCTGTCCGCAACCAGCTCACGGCTTGCCAGCGGATATTTCATACCGTCATGGCCCATGGCGATGCCATCGCAGATGCCGATAGCCGGGAACTCAATCGGAGTACCGCCAGCTTCCAGCACACCGTATTTGGCTGCCTTAGCGATGGTATCCAGATGCATATGCCCCGGAATGATTTCGTTAGCGGCACAGCAGATGCCGATTAACGGTTTCTTTAATTCTTCTTCAGTATAACCCATTGCATAGAACAGAGAGCGATGGGCTGCGCGGGTTGAACCTTTTTTTACTTGTGTACTGCGCATGTTTCTTTGACCTCTTTCCCTTAAGTAATAACTACTACCGTACTGGCTACTGATAAAGCACCGTATACTTCATCAGGTTTTCCTCGACGTACAGAATGTACGCCATCGTCAACCTTCTTCGTCTCCGGCACTTTCTGAGCAGCCTGCGTAGAATGAACTTAGCAAGCTGCTGATAAAGCACCATATACATCAAGTCGCCTCGACCTTAATGCTTTTTATTGCAGCCAATACGGTTAAAAATAAAAAACAACAGTCCTGAAGTCTTTCAGGGTACTCATAAAATTTTACAATTTTTATAGCCTGATGTCAAATTTTATGGACAAAAAACTACAATTAAGTGTAAGCTTGCACCTTAAAAACTGCATCTTAGTTACATTCTTTACAAACTTGGTAAAATTTAAAAATAATTCACGATTACTGCGTGGAGAATAGTATATAATAGGCGTGTAAAATTGTTGCGAGGTGATTATCATGAAAACTAAATTAACTGAGCTCTTAGGTATAAAATATCCTGTTATCCAGGGTGGTATGGCGTGGACGAGTGACGCTGTGCTGGCTGCGGCAGTTTCCAACGCCGGTGGTGCCGGTATCATCGGCAGCGGCGGCCGTACTGTGGAATGGACACGTGACGAGGTGCGCAAGGCAAAATCTCTGACCGACAAGCCCTTCGGCGTTAACGTTATGCTGATGGCTCCTAACATTGCGGAAATCATTGCTATGCTGTGCGAAGAAAAGGTAGCCTTTGTTACCTTGGGTGCAGGCAACCCTGTACCGCACATTCCTGCTTTTCATGCTGCAGGCATCAAGGTTATTCCGGTAGTGCCTAATGTTAAGCTGGCAAAGCGTATTGAAGCTGCAGGCGCTGACGCTATGGTTATTGAAGGTATGGAGGCCGGTGGTCACATCGGCAAGCAGACTACTATGGCGCTGATGGAAAACGTACTGCCGCAGATTAAATCTGTTCCGGTGCTTGTTGCAGGCGGTATCAGCGACGGTCGTGCGCTGGCTGCAGCTTTGCTGATGGGCGCTGCAGGTGTGCAGATGGGCAGCCGTTTCCTGCTGACTGAGGAATGCCCGGCAAATCCTGCTGCTAAGGAAGCAATTGTCAAAGCAACCGATACTGACAGTGTAGCAACAGGCTATAGCCGTAATCTTGGTGTACGCTGCCTGGCGAACGCTTTTACCGATGCGTATACTGCACGTGAAATTGCCGGTGCTCCCAAAGAGGAGCTGATGGCGATGGGTACAGGCACCAACCGCAGAGGTCTTGTGGAAGGTGATGTTACCAACGGTACCGTTATGTGCGGTCAGAGCCTGAACGTGCTGAATAATATTCTGCCCTGCAAGGATGTTATGGAGCGTATTATTGCTGAAGCCAAAGAAGCTATTGCAAACGTACAGAAAATCGAGCTGTAAGAATTAAAGCAAAAAGCATGCATTGCTGTGAGAAGCGGTGCATGCTTTTTTGCGTTTAAATCTGGTCTGTAATTATTCAGCTTATCTGGTTGCATTCGGGGAACAGGCTGCTTAATCGTTCTATTACTGCGGCAATTTTATCTGCCTCGATGGCAGCGTAATTGATAACAAGCGTGCAGCCGTTATTTTCTTCGGTATTATGACTGTAATCGGAATAGAAGGAAAGGCACATATCTGCTGCCAGTGCTGCCTTGCGTACTTCTGCTTCCGTCAGTTTGGTGTTGATATGCAGTACAAAATGCGTACCGGCGTTGCGTTCGGTTATCTGCGAAACAGCGGCTAGCGGCGAGGAGTGGATGGCAGCCAGAATTTTGTGGCGCTGCTCGCGGTAGTAGTTTTTCATTTTGTTGATATGGCGTTCAAAATAGCCTTCGGAAATGAAGCGTGTCAGCGTATACTGCTCAAAGCTGGATACGGTGCAGCTGTAAAAACTCATGGTCTGCTCATAGCGCTCCAGCAGACGCGGCGGCAGCACCATGTAGCTGATGCGCAGCGAGGGAACCAGGCTTTTGGAGAAGGTGTTCATGTAGATTACGCGGCTTTGCGTATCCTGCGCGTACAGCGGCAGGATAAAGCGACCGGTGTAACGGAATTCGCTGTCGTAATCATCTTCAATTATATAGCGCTTGCGGATACGGTTAACCCATTCAAACAGCTCCAGCCTGCGTGTTACGGGCATGACAATACCGGTAGGGAAATGGTTGGCTGGGGAAAGATGTACTACGTCGGCACCGCTTTCCTCCAGCTTGTCAATCATCAGGCCGTTGTCATCAATGGGGATGTACTTCCAGGGATTGCCGAAGCTGGCGGAGATGGAGGCGAATTTTTTATAGCCCGGTTCTTCGATGGCGAAGGTGCAGGCATGGCCGAACATCTGCAGCAGGCGGCCGTAAAGATATTCCGTACCGGCGCCGATGATAATTTGCGAAGGATCAACCTGCATAGCGCGGTTATGTGCCAGATAGTCGGCAATAGCCTTACGCAGTTCGTAGACGCCCTTGTAGGGAACGGTTTTGAGCAGCTCTTCGTTGTGCACGGAAAGTGTTTCGCGCATCAGGCGTGTCCATGTAGCGAGTGGGAAGTTTTGCAGGCTGATGCGGTTAGCCTTGAAGTCGGCAAAGTATTCGCGCTCCGCTGCCTCCGGCAGCATCGCTGCTGCAGCCTTGCGGCGCACGCGGTAGCTGCTGACGTCTTCTACGAAGTAGCCTTTCTTTTCGCGCGAGGTGATGTAGCCTTCTACCGCCAGTTGGGCGTAGGCGTTGGCCACGGTGATGATGCCCACGCTCAGATGCTGTGCCAGCGTGCGCTTGGAGGGCAAGCGTTCGCCTGCATGCAGCCTGCCGCTGATGATATCCTGACGGATGCATTGGTATAAGTAATCATAGAGCGGTGTGCTGCCGCGTTTATCCAAATCATATGTTAACATGAGTGATATTTCTCCTTGGTTCTAAAATATTTTTGCTTTTTGATTCTTTTAATAGGACCATTTTGATTATACAATAGTGACATCAAAAAAACAAGTCCCGTCACAATGGTGTGAAGGGCAAGAGCCAAATGAGGAGGTTTATCATTATTATGGAAAAAGTAAAATTACAAGCACAATATGGTTTATATATTAACGGAGAGTGGCGCAATGCATCCGACGGCGCAACCTATAATGCAGAAAGCCCTGCCGACGGCAGCCATCTGGCAGTTTGCGCCCAAGGCAGCCGTGAGGATGTAGAGGCAGCCTCCGCAGCAGCTTGGGAAGCGTTTAAAACCTGGAAAAAGACTACCCCGGCACAGCGTGCCGCTCTGCTGAATAAAATTGCCGATATTATTGATGCTAACAAAGAGCATCTGGCAATGGTAGAAAGCATGGATAACGGCAAGCCGATTCGTGAAACCATGAACGTGGATATTCCGATGGCGGCGGAGCATTTCCGTTATTTTGCCGGCTGCATCCTGGCGGAGGAAGGTCAGGCTTCCGTACTTAACGAACAGTTCCTGTCTATCATCCTGCGTGAGCCTATCGGCGTAGTCGGTCAGATTATTCCCTGGAACTTCCCGTTCCTGATGGCAGCGTGGAAGCTGGCGCCGGTGTTGGCAGCAGGCGACTGCACCGTACTGAAGCCTTCCAAGGAAGCAAGCCTTTCTATTTTGGAATTTGCACGTCTGATTGACGGCGTATTGCCAGCAGGTGTTTTCAATGTTATTACCGGCGCGGGAAGCAAAACCGGTCAATATATGCTGGAGCACAAAGGCTTTGCCAAGCTGGCCTTCACCGGCAGTACCGAGGTTGGCCGCAATGTAGGTTTGGCGGCGGCAGAACGCATTATCCCGGCAACATTGGAGCTGGGCGGTAAAAGTGCCAACATTTATTTTGATGACTGCGATTTTGATCAGGCCATCGACGGTGCTCAATTAGGTATTCTCTTTAACCAAGGTCAGGTTTGCTGTGCCGGCAGCCGTATCTTCGTGCAGGATACCATTTATGATAAATTCGTACCGGCTTTAGTAAAAGCCTTCAATAAGGTTAAGGTGGGCCTGCCGTGGAATGATGATACTCAGATGGGTTCTCAAATCAACGAAACCCAAATCAAGAAAATCCTGAGCTATGTTGAAATTGCTAAGCAGGATGGCGCTACTATTGCCTGCGGCGGTGAACGCTTTACCGAGGGCGAGCTGGCCAAGGGTGCATTTATGAAGCCGACGCTGATTACCAATGTAACCAACGATATGCGTGTGGCGCAGGAGGAAATCTTCGGACCTGTTGCCGTAGTTATCAAATTCCACGATGAGGATGAGGTTGTGGCTATGGCTAATGACAGTGAATACGGTCTCGGCGGTGCTGTTTGGACTAAGGATATCAACAAGGCTATCCGTGTGGCACGCAACGTGGAAACCGGTCGTATGTGGGTGAACACCTATAATCAGATTCCGGAGCATTCTCCCTTTGGCGGCTACAAAACCTCCGGCATCGGCCGTGAAACTCACAAGATGATTTTGAACCACTATACTCAAGTGAAAAATATTATGATTAATCTCAGTTATGCTCCTTCTGGGGTTTATCCTCAGGACTGACGATTAATAAACAGGTTTATTCCTGATTAGTTGCGCAAAAAAAGCTCCGGCGGTTGCCGGAGCTTTTTTGCTGGAAGACATTGCCGAAGGGCGCTGAAATTTTGATATAACAGGTGTTGCTAAATAATAAAAAACAAGAAGCCAGTTTTTCGATGCATAATAATGTTATAAATGAAATAGTATAAAGGTTTAACCTTGCAGTTGATTGACTATACAAGTACGTGAGTGTATAATAAATATTGGATAAATGGTTGTTAGATAAGTGTGCGGATAGCATGCCTTAAATAACAATCAAATTTATTTGCGCAAGGAATAGCAGATTTATCGATATTGAAAATAGGGGAGCATGGATGTGTATAAGAATAACCAAAAAATCGTTTTAATTTTTTTATTTGTATTGCTGGATTATCTGGCGATTGTAGCAGCGGAGCAGAGCGCAGTTTTTTTGCGCAATTTTTTCTTTAACGCAACAAGTTTGCATATTTCCTGGTTGAATTTCTGGGTGATTTTCCCCGTTCTTTATATGGTATTTTTTAATATGCGCCAGCTTTACAGCCGACGGATGCCATTTTACAAAGAGGTTGAGCAAATCTTTCATTCCTGCCTGTATGGTACGGCAGCATTAGTATTTGTGCTTTATGTAGCGCAAATTGCGGAAAGAACCAGCAGGCTTTTTGTATTGCTTTTTGCCGTTTTGGTTTTCCTGTTTATTGCTATCCTGCGTTATGCAACTAAGAAGTACCTGATAAAAAAACAGCTGCTGCAAATTCCGGTGCTGATTGTTGGCGCAGGCAAAACAGCAGAGTTGCTTGCACAGGCAATTAACAGTGACGTTGGCATGGGTTATAAAATTGTCGGCGTGTTAGAGGATAATAAGGTACAGCATGGTATTTTGGACCGGTATCCGGTATTGGGTGGCTTTGCTGATGCCGAAAAGGTTATTGCCCAAACCGGTGTGAAGCGCGTGTTTATTGCTGCGCCGGGCTTGCGGGATGAGGCTTTGGGTTTGCTGATTTACCGAATTCAGCCTTTAGTGGAAAACATCGGTGTAATACCGAACTTTGTTGGTATACCGACTGGCGGTTTGGAAATAGAGAGCCTGTTTAATGAGAAGCTGGTTGTGCTGCGCTTGAAGAATAATTTGGCAAGACCGTTTAACAGAATGCTGAAAACTGTATTTGACTATACGCTGACAATTATCGGTACAATTGCAATTTCGCCGATTTTACTGTTTATTGCTATTTGGATTTATAAGGACAGCCCAGGTCCTGTAATCTTTAAGCATACCCGTATCGGTAAGGACGGCAAGCCGTTTCCTTGCTACAAATTCCGCAGTATGTGTGTGGATGCCAAAGAAAAGCTGGCAGAGCTTTTAGCTAATGATCCTGCGGCGCGTGAAGAATGGGAACGTGATTTTAAGCTTAAAAATGACCCGCGTATTACAAAAAGTGGTGCTTTCCTGCGCAAGACCAGCCTTGATGAGCTGCCACAGATTTTTAACGTGCTGAAGGGTGAAATGAGCCTTGTCGGACCAAGGCCTATTATTCAGGAGGAGTTGGAGCGTTACGGCGAATATGTGGGCGATTACCTGATGGTGAAGCCCGGTATTACCGGCATGTGGCAGGTGAGCGGACGCAGTGATATCGAATATCGCGAGCGTGTGCTGTTGGATAGCTGGTATGTGCGCAATTGGAGTGTGTGGATTGATATTGTGATGCTGTTTAAGACTTTTGCTGTTGTGGCGATGAGAAAGGGTGCGTATTGATGAAGTTTGATTATCTTGTAGTTGGCAGTGGCTTGTTTGGTGCTGTTTTTGCACACCAGGCAAAGGAAAAAGGCAAAAAAGTGCTTGTGATAGACAAGCGCCCTAACATTGCCGGTAATGTTTATACAAAAGAAATAGAAGGTATTAACGTGCATATCTATGGTGCGCATATTTTCCACACAAATTTGAAGCATGTGTGGGATTATGTTACCAAGTTTGCCGAATTCAACCGTTTTACTAATTCGCCTGTAGCTAATTATCATGGCGAGCTTTACAGTTTGCCTTTTAACATGTATACGTTTAATAAAATGTGGGGCGTGGTAACACCTGAGGAGGCTGCTGCGAAGATTGAAGCACAGAAGCAGGAAGCTGGTATTACGGAACCGAAGAATCTGGAAGAACAGGCGATTTCTCTTGTTGGTACAGATATTTACGAAAAGCTTATTAAAGGCTATACGGAAAAACAATGGGGCAGACCTTGCACGGAATTGCCTGCGTTTATTATCAAGCGCTTGCCTGTGCGTCTGACATTTGATAATAACTATTTTAATGCTTTATACCAAGGCATTCCTGTTGGCGGTTATACAAAGATGGTAGCAAATATGCTGGATGGTACAGAGGTGCGTTTGGGTGTTGATTACCTGCAAAATAAAGCTGAACTTGATGCTTTGGCAGATAAGGTTGTCTATACCGGTCCGATTGATGCTTACTTTGATTATAAGCTGGGCAACCTGGAATATCGCAGTGTGCGTTTTGAAAATGAAGTGTTGGATATACCTAACTTCCAGGGAAATGCTGCAGTTAATTACACGGATAGAGAAACTCCTTGGACGCGCATTATCGAGCACAAATGGTTTGAGTTCGGTAAAGATGCAGAAGGTAATGATTTGCCGAAAACGGTAATCAGCTGCGAATACAGCAGTGAATGGAAGCCGGGAGATGAGCCTTATTATCCTGTCAATGATGAGAAGAACGGTAAGCTGTATGCAGAGTATAAGGAACTTGCCGATGCGGAAGTAAAGGTTATTTTTGGCGGTCGCTTAGGCGAGTATAAGTATTATGATATGGATGCTGTAATTGACAGTGCGTTGAAATTGGCGGAAAGGGAATTGTAAGAAGTGGGATATAACCATAGTTTTGCTAAGCTAAGTAACTTACAGGGATTAAGGTTCTACGCTTTTATGTTGATTTTTCTTAATCATTCCTATGGTTATCTAGGTATATCTAAGGTTTTTGATTTTGGAGCACGTGGAGTAGAAATTTTCTTTGTCTTATCAGGTTTTTTAGTTGCTTATAATTATGCTGATAAAGATTTAGATTCTAGCTTAAAAGGTTCACTAATATATATGCTTAGAAAGGTGAAAAAGTTTTATGTACTGCATATAATTACATTTGTATGTTTTTTATCACGCCACTTCGGCATTTTATCAATGGAAGTATGAGTGTACAAGAAACTAATAAATTTATGTTAGATACAGTGCTGAATATAACATTGTTAAAAAGCTGGTATTTTCCTTCAGCTTTTAGCTTTAATGGTGTTACCTGGTTTTTAAGTACAATCCTATTAGCATATTTGTTAGTACCAAAGCTTGTGGCTGTATTCAAAAACAAATCAGCAGTATATTGCGTAATTAGTTTTCTAGTACTAATATGTGTGAAATTTATACTTGATACGTATGGATATAGATTTCCACATCACTTTAAAGCATTTAGTCTGTATACAAATCCGGCATATAGGTTTATGGATTTCCTTTTAGGTTATATTTTTTATACAGCTATTAGCAGAAGCCATAGCTTAAATAATGAAAAAAGTAAAGGCTTCTTAGCTTTAATTATTCCTTTAGCTTATATCGGTACATGCTTTATTTTTGATAGAATTTGGCTACCAGCAGAACACTTACTATTAACGTTATTGTCAGTGCACATACTTACTGTAAGAAATGACGTAATTGAGTTTGCTTTTGGTAATAAGGTAGTTGTAGCCTTAGGTAATATTAGCTTTGAACTATATATTTTACATAGTGTTGTGCTGAAGTATATGCCAAAACTAAGTAATATATTGCATATTACCAATCATAAGATACTTAGCTGGATGATAGCATTATTCGTTACTATAGCAATTAGCTTTATAGTAAATAAGAAGTTATGGAAAAATTTAATTAGAGAATGAAAGTTGGGAAAGAATGTGGATATAAAAATCTTAGTTGCGACGCATAAAGCATATTGGATGCCTGAGGATGATGTTTACCTGCCTTTGCATGTAGGCAGAGAGGGAAAGCAGGACTTAGGCTTTACTGGTGATAATACTGGTGAGAATATTTCCCACAAAAATGCCAATTATTGTGAGTTGACAGGACTATATTGGGCATGGAAGAACCAGCGTTGTGATTACATTGGTTTATGTCATTACCGCAGATATTTTGCCAATTCTCATCATGGAAGTGATTTAGATGCTAAAAAAGCAGCGATTTTCCATAAGGCGGATTATGAAAAATTGCTGCAAAGCTATGATGTAATTTTGCCGAAAAAGCGTAATTATTATATTGAAACTGTGCGCAGCCAATATGAGCATGCGCATAATAAGCGCGATTTGGACGAGGTGGAACGGATAATTGCCGAGCACTATCCGGAGTATAGCGATGCTTTTGCCAAGGTGATGGGCAGGACTAAGCTGCATATTTTGAATATGTTTGCTATGAAGAAGGAGCTCTTTGATGAGTATTGTGCATGGCTTTTTGATATTCTTTTCGAATTGGAGAAGAGGATCGATATCAGCAGCTATAATCAGTATGAAGCTAGGGTATTTGGCTTTTTGAGTGAAAGGCTATTTAACGTGTGGTTAGAAAAGAAACAACTGAAGGTTGCGGAAGCAGATGTTGTTTTTTTAGAGAAGATTAATTGGCTTGATAAAGGCTGGAAGTTTTTGGTGAGAAAGGTTAAGGGGTAAGTTTACTCGATGAAGGAGAGATTATGCTTAATAATAATTTTTTTAGCGAAGAGTTAAGAGATGGTTATTTAGTTGATACGAAAATGAAAAAGGTATGGGCTGCTGAAATTGATATATTAAAAAAATTTATTGCTGTGTGTGATAAATATGGATTGCAATATTTTTTGTCGGGTGGAACGTTACTAGGTGCAGTAAGACACAAGGGATTTATTCCTTGGGATGATGATATTGATGTTGATATGTTACGATCTGATTATGAAAAGCTAATTGAAATTGCTGCAAGCGAATTTACTGGTAAATATTTTTTTCAAACGGTATTTACTGATAAAGACTATTTTAGACCTCACGTACAAATAAGAAATTCAGATACTACGGCAATATTAAATCATGAAAAGGGATTATCGTTTAATCAGGGAATATTTATAGATATATTTCCTTTGGATTCTGCTCCCAAAAATAAGCTACTTAGATTGATTCATTCAAAAATAGCTTTTTTGCTTAATGGTTTCGGATATGCTGGAATTATGATTAATCCTAAATTTAACACTAGTAGCTTTAAAATTTTAGCACATTATATTGCTAAACCTTTTTTTATGTTAATTGATTATCATAAGTACTATATGTTTTATGAAAAACTAATAACACTTTTTAATTCGAGTAAATCAGAATATATTGGAGAGATTTCTCTTATATATGACAATAGATTTATATATAAAAAAGAATGGTTTTCTAAAGCAGTTATGTTAGAATACGAAGATATGATGTTAAATTGTCCAATTGGTTACAAAGAAATTTTAAAAAATGCATATGGTGATTATATGAAGCCTGTAAAGGGAGCGTCATATCATGGTAGTGTCTTTTTCGATACTGAAAATAGTTATAAACAATATCTACAGGTAAATAGTAATGATGAATAAAAATATTGACATAACTGATGATACAGCTATTAAATATATATGTGATTTATTTAAAATAAAGAAATCTGCTATAACTAATATCCATCTCATGAAAAAAGGAATGACTAATCGATCTTTTTATTTTCAATGTCGTGGTAAAAAATATATAATGCGTATTCCCGGTGAAGGAACCGATAAGCTGATTAACCGTAAGGAAGAGGCTTCTGTTTATCATGCAATTGCCGGAAAAGATTTATCTGATAGGGTTTTGTATATAAATCCTGAAAATGGCTATAAAATAACAGAATTTTATCGTGATGCCAGAGTTTGTGATGCTTATAACAAAGTGGATGTAAAATGCTGTTTAAAACGATTAAGAGAATTTCATGAAATGAAATTGCAGGTTGAGCACGAATTTGATCTTTTTGCTCAGATTGAATTTTATGAATCGCTTTGGCAGGGAACAGCTTCTATGTATAGTGATTATGCAGAAACCAAGATGAAAGTATTTTCTTTACAGCATTATATATACGAACATAAAGAAGAGTATTGCTTAACGCATATAGACGCTGTACCTGACAATTTTCTTATTTTGAGTGATGGCAGCATTAAGCTTATTGATTGGGAGTATGCAGCGATGCAGGATCCTCATGTAGATATAGCTATGTTTGCCATATATTCTTTGTATGATAAGGAGCAGGTTGATAGTTTAATCGATACCTATTTTGACGGTTATTGCCCTCAAAAAACAAGAATAAAAATCTACTGCTATATAGCTGTTTGTGGTTTGCTTTGGAGCAATTGGTGTGAATACAAAGAAAAATTGGGTGTAACATTTTGTGAATATGCATATAGGCAATATCAGTATGCTAAAGATTACTTTGATATCGTACAAAGGAATTTAATTAACTAACGAGGTGGGAAGATGTCAAAGGTTGAAAGAGCAATTATAATGGCTGCAGGATTAGGAAATAGACTTAATCCGATTACGCTGACAACTCCTAAACCACTTATCAAAGTGAATGGTGTAAGGATGATTGATACTGCTATTTCTGCGTTACATAAGAATGGAATATCTGAAATATATGTTGTTATAGGTTATTTGAAAGATCAGTTTATAAGTTTGGAGAAAGATTATCCGGGCGTAGTTCTTTTAGAAAATCCCTATTATGCTGAATGTAATAATATAGCGTCTTTGTATGTGGCGAGAGAGTACATTGAAAATGCAATTATAATGGACGGCGACCAGATAATTTATAATCCGGAAATTCTTTCTACTGATTTTGATTACTCCGGCTACAGTAGTGTATGGACTGATGAAAGAACCGATGAATGGTTGCAAACGGTCGAAAATGGTGTTGTAACATCATGCAGCAGAAACGGTGGAAAAAAGGGGTGGCAACTTTATAGCGTTTCTCGTTGGAATACCGATGATGGTAAAAAATTAAAAAAACATTTGGAAATCGAGTTTGAAGAACGTAAAAACAGACAGATTTATTGGGATGATGTGGCTATGTTTTGTTATCCTGAGGAATATAAACTTGGTGTTTATCCGATATCTAAAAAAGATATTGTGGAAATTGATAATTTACAGGAATTGGCTGCGTTAGATTCCTACTACAGGAAATATTTGGAGGAGCGCTAGATGGAACAAACTACAAAAGGAAAAATTGATTGGCTGATAACCTTGTTGCCACTAAGTATGATATTATTCTTATGCGTTTTGTTCTTTGTTAGGCCTGAGCAATCTAATCTTGTTTTAGGGAAGATTAGATATTTTTTTGGAGATGTTTTTGGCGTTTACTATTTAATTATCGGTTTGGGAATTTTTGTTTTATCACTGTATTTAGCCGCTTCCAAATACGGCGATATAGTATTTGGTGATAAAGGCGAAAAACCGAAGTATTCGTTTTTAAGTTGGGGCTCAATGATGTTTACCTGTGGCTTAGCAGCGGATATTTTATTTTATTCCTTCTCGGAATGGGTATTGTATGCTAGTGATCCTCATATAAAAGAGCTTGGCTCGATACAAGAATGGGCAGGCGTATTTCCTTTGTTTCACTGGAGCTTTATTCCTTGGGCATTCTATTTGGTTTTAGCAGTAGCCTTTGGCTTTATGCTTCATGTCAGAAAAAGGAAGCGGCAGAAATATTCTGAAGCCTGCAGAGCTTTGTTAGGGAAGCGTACTGACGGAATTGTAGGCAGATTAATTGATTTATTAGCAGTTTTTGCTTTGCTTGCCGGCACTGCAACAACCTTTAGTGTTGCAACTCCGTTGATGGCTGCTATAATTGGTGATTTATTTCCAGTTGAGCTTAGCAGAACAGCTATTAATATAATTATTCTTCTGATTACGTGCGTTGTTTATACTTACTCATTATTACATGGATTTAAAGGTATAAGTTTCTTGGCTAAAGCTTGTTTTTACATGTTTTTTGCTTTAATTGGTTTTGTTTTGTTTTTCGCTGGAGAAACAATGTATATTATTGAAACAGGTTTTTCTTCTTTCGGCAAAATGATGCAAAACTTTATAGAGCTGGCAACTTATACCGACCCGCTCAGAACCAATAATTTTCCTCAAAACTGGACTATTTATTATTGGGCTTATTGGATGGTCTGGTGTGTAGCAGCACCATTTTTTATTGGTAATATTTCACGTGGCAGAACAGTGCGACAAACGATTTTAGGTGGATATGTTTTTGGTGTAGGCTCTACATTGCTTAGCTTTATAGTATTGGGTAATTATTCTATGGGTATGCAGGTTATGGGCAGTGCTGATTTCATGGCTATGTATGCCGGTAGTGGCGATTTATATAGTATGATTGTAGCAATAATTAATACTTTACCATGTGCAAAAGGTATTATGTTTGTTATTTTGCTTACGATGATAGCTTTTTATGCTACTTCATTTGATTCCATTGCTTTAACGGCTTCCTGTTATAGTTATCATAAGTTAGGCGAGGATGAGATGCCGAGCAAGTGGATTCAGTTAATGTGGTGCATTTTACTTATATTGCTGCCGATAGCGTTACTTTTCGCAGAAAGCTCTATGAGTAATTTGCAGAGCGTAAGTATAATTGCTGCAATGCCGATAGGTAGCATTATAGTGATGATAGCTATAAGCTTTTTAAAAGATGCAAAAATTAAAGGTATTAGATAATATTGATATTATAGAATAAGGTGAGGTAGGTATGACAACAAATATTCAGTCTGATTCAAGAGACAGAATTGCTTTAATGGTAAGTAATATATGTAAAAAGGGCGGAGTAGAAAGGGTAGCTGTCAATTTAGGGAGTGCTTTAAACCAATACTATGATTGCAGCATTATTACTAGATGGAAAAGTGGGAAGTATCCGTATAATATTGACGAAAAGATTAAGATATTCAATTTATATACTGAAAACAAAAAAATCCAACATATTTCAGTAGTTGCATTGATAAAGATATGCCAGTATTTGCGTAATAATAAGATTAAAATTTTAATTGTAATAGGAAGAAATAATGGTATACTTCCTTTTTTTGTCAAAATATTTACGGGAATAAAACTCATATATTGTGAACATAATGCCTATTATTATTATAAGTATGAAAAAGAAAATGTTGTATATAAAACATTTAGAAGGATGATACAATATTTTCTTAAATACATACCAAATTATGTGGTAACGCTCACAGAAAGAGAGTTGATACACTATAAGAATACAAATGTTAAAAGTTGTGCAATAAGCAATTTTGTTGATGAAAAACTGTTTAGGGATGATGTTACATATAATCAAAATGCTAAAGCAATTATTACCGTTGGGCGTATAGATTATCAAAAGGGATATGAATATCTTATACAAGTTGCTAAAAGGGTGCTCGTGAAGCATCCTGATTGGAAATGGGATATTTATGGTGATGGAGAGCAACCATATAAATCGGAAATACTATCATTAGTGGAAAAAAATGGATTAAAGGGCAAATTAAATTTCAAAGGTACTAGTGATAATATTTACAAATTATATTGTAATTATAGCTTATATATAATGACATCTCGTTATGAAGGACTACCCATGGTGCTTTTAGAGGCTAAAGCTAATAAGTTGCCTATAGTTAGTTTTGATATAGATTCAGGTCCATCGGACATAATTCGGAATAATTTAGATGGGTACCTTATAGAACCTTTCGATGTTGAAGAGATGGCGAATAAAGTTAATTTTCTGATAGAATCTCCAGAGAAACGAAAGATCTTTTCTGCAAATAGCGATGTAAATTTAGAGAAATTCAGTAAGAAAAATATTATGAATAAATGGCTGAATTTAATAAATAAGGCGAAGATAGATTTATAAAAATAAGAAAAATCAATGGAGTTGTTAATATGAAAAAGCTTACAAGTGAAGAGATAAAGAAAATTGAACTAGATATACTTCTATCTTTTGATAAATTTTGTAAAACAAATGGTTTCCGTTACTATCTTTCTGGTGGAACTTTGTTAGGTGCTATTCGGCATAAAGGGTTCATACCTTGGGATGATGATATTGATGTCTGTATGCCTAGAAGTGATTATGAAGAATTAGTTAAGTGCCAGATAGAAGAATTTAAAATTCTATCAAATAAATTAAAAAATGCGACAATTCCTTTTTGTAAATTAGTTGATTTAAGAACTAAAATAGATAATCAATATATGATAAATGATTATGATAAACATTTATGGATCGATATTTTTCCAGTAGATGGTTTACCTTCTTCAATCAAAAAATGTCAAGAGCTATACAATGCTTGTTCACTTTATCGTAGGGTGTTTTATTTAAGCAGTGCTAAACTTGGTGAAGGTAAAACAGCTTTTAGAAAATATAGCAAGTATTTGTTAAAACCATTGGCGCAAATCTATGGTAAAAAAAGATGCATTGATAAAATTGAAAAAATCGCTTTTCAATATCCATATGAAACATCAAAGTATGTTGGTGCAATAACTTGGGGGTTATATGGTGTTGGCGAGCGCATGTTAAAGAGTGAATTTGAAAAGGAAGTTGAAGTAGAGTTCGAAGGTCATAGGTTTCCCGCATTTTCTTGTTGGGATAGTTATTTAAAAGGTCTTTATGGAGATTATATGCAGCTGCCGCCGGTGGAAAAGCGTAAAACGCATGACATGGTAGCATATTTACTTGATGAGGATGAAAATCAATTACTATAGTTTGTCTAAGTAAGTCTGCAAGTTGATAGAAAAGATTTGCAGTGAAGAAAAATAGCATCTAAAGGGGATTTAGCATGAAAAATAATGAAATAAATCTATTTGAATTATATTAATTACCCAAATATGTTGAAATAGCTTATAAAAATTAAAACACAGTATTTTCGTTGATAAATCCCATGTTATTCCCTGAAATGATCTCGTTAAATTTGAGTATGGTAAAAAGTGTAAAAACAAGCTCAAGGTTTTAACAGAATCTCTTGCTGATTCTGTTAAATGGAGGACTAACAAATGAACATAGCACTTATTTTTGCTGGAGGAACAGGCCAGCGTATGAATACAGCTTCTAAGCCTAAGCAGTTTTTAGAGCTGCATGGTAAACCAATAATAATTTATACATTAGAACATTTTCAACATCATCCGAAAATTGATGGAATAGTTGTTGTGTGTCTTGAAGATTGGATTCCATATTGCAAGGAGCTTTTAGAAAAATTTCATATTAGTAAAGCTTTGGATGTAGTTCCTGGTGGAATTAATGGGCAAGAATCTATCTATAATGGCCTTGTTGCTGCACATAATAGATATCCGGCTGATGCTGTTGTCCTTATCCATGATGGCGTGCGTCCGCTGATTAATGAGCAGATTATTACAGATGATATTCTTTGCGTTAATGAGCATGGCAGTGCAATTACTGTTTCTCCGGCTATTGAAACTATAGTCTTAAAGCAGAAGAATGGGCATGTAGGTAATATTTTTGATCGTTCTGAATGTGAAATGGCCAAAGCACCGCAATGCTTTTATTTAGGGGATATTTTTGCCAATCACGAGAGAGCTAAAGCAGAAGGCAAGTTAGATTTTATTGATTCTGCCAGCCTTATGCAGCATTACGGTTGCGAGCTTTCAACCGTGGTTGGTCCACCGGAGAATATAAAGATTACGACACCGGCAGATTTCTATATTTTTAGAGCAATTATTGATGCCCGTGAAAATATGCAGATATTGGGGTTATGATTATGCAAAGTAAGATTTATTTGGAAGATATGAATTTTGTTGCTGCTTGTTCCAGTATAGATTGGGAAAAGCTGCGTAATAAGAATATACTTGTAACAGGTGGAACCGGGCTAATTGGGTCTACATTGATTAATGCCTTGCTTTATGCTAATGATAAAAAACATTTGTATCTGCAAGTAGTAGCATTAGTAAGAAATATTGAAAAGGCACGAACAATATTCGGGAAGCATAATAGCTTAAAACTTGTTGTTGGAACAGTAGAAAAATTTCCGGATTTGGATATGCCAATTGACTACATAGTTCATGGTGCAAGCCCTACGGCAAGTGCATTTTTCGTAGAACATCCGGTAGAAACTATTAAGACTGCTGTAACAGGTACAATTAATTTGCTGGAAATAGCTGTAAAAAAGTGTGTACAAGGCTTTGTCTATCTTTCCAGCATGGAGGTTTATGGTGCACCGCATACGGATGACGTAATTCCGGAAACTCAGGGGACGACCGTAGATACTATGTCTGTTCGAAGCTGTTATCCTGAAGCAAAGCGGATGTGTGAAAATTTATGTGCAAGTTATGCAAGCGAATATAAAGTTCCTGCTATGGCAATTAGGTTGGCACAGACCTTTGGAGCGGGTGTAGCTGCAGACGATGTCAGAGTATTTGCCGAGTTTGCGCGTTGTGCAATGCACAAGCAGGATATTGTTTTGCAGACAGCTGGCACAAGTAAGCGTTGCTATCTTTATACAGCCGATGCAGTAACAGCAATTTTGACGATTCTGTTAGCAGGGGAGGCAGGAGAAGCATATAATGTTGCCAACAGGGATACATATTGCAGTATTGTTGAAATGGCACATATGGTGTCAGAGAAACTGGCAGATGGAGCGATAAAAGTATATGTGCCGACAGATGGAACACACGAACAAAAATTCCCACCCCCCCATAATCTTAATTTAGGTACAGATAAGGTACAGAAGTTAGGGTGGAGGGCTGATAAGAGTTTAGTGGAAATGTATGAAAGAATGATAGTTGGGATGGAGTAGAGATGCTTATAAGCGTAATTGTGCCAGTTTACAATGCAGAAAAATATCTTCGTGAATGTTTAGATAGTATTGTTAATCAGACATACAAAAATATAGAAATCATACTTGTCGATGACGGCAGCACTGATGGTAGTGGTGCTATTTGCGATGAGTATGCTGATAAAGATGTTCGTATAAAGGTTTATCATATTCCTAATGGTGGGGCATCTAATGATAGAAATTTGGGAATTGACAATGCTGATGGTGAATATTTAATGTTTGTTGATTCAGATGATATTATATTACCGTATGTTGTTGAGCGTGCAATAAAGCTAGCTTTAGAACATAATGCGGATATTGTATATGGATTGGTAAAAGTATTTGATACTTTATTATGCTTACCTAAAGAATTAAGTGATGAAAGTAATGTGCTATCAGATAAACGAAGAATAAATTTAGCACAGAATATGTTTGATTTACATGATAAGGGTTTCCAAACTATGCATGGTTATATTAGCAGAGGACCGGTAGCTCGTTTAGTAAGAAGTAGTTTGGCTCAAAAGTATTTGTTTTACAAAGATATTGTTTTGGGAGAAGATGGTATATGGAATATTGAGCTGCTGATTAGCAAGCCTAAAAGTGTTATCGATTTTAATCTGTGGTACGGATATCGGAGGTTAATGGAATCTGCATCGCATAAATATAGGTTAACTGCGAAGCAGGATTATACTAATATGATGGCGCAACATTTAATATTAGCAGAAAGAATCAATGCTGGTGAGTTTTGCTTTAATCGAGCATGGGAAAGTATTATGGGGTTGTGTGATGCATATTATCTGCACTCAGAATATTCTAATACAATTACATTTGCAACTAATGATTTAGGTAATTTACTTAAGCAATATCCGTGGAATAGAATTTTTAATTTGAAATGTGCAAGCAGAGCTGGGTTAAAAGGAATAGTGAAATGGATGATAATTAAGCTGAATTTAATTTTAAAATTTAAGATTTTTAAAAATAAATTAAAAAATCGAGGGGGGGTAAAACGCTCCGTTGATTTTGAATTGGATTATACTTATGTAGAAATGGCAGGTGTTCTGCCATGCTGATAAGTGTAATTGTACCTGTATACAATGCAGAAAAATATCTTCGTACATGTTTAGATAGTATTGTTAATCAGACATACAAAAATTTAGAAATTATACTTGTCGATGACGGCAGCACTGATGGTAGTGGTGCTATTTGTGATGAGTATGCTGATAAGGATGTTCGTATAAAGGTTATTCATTCTACTAATAAAGGAGTAACTGCTGCAAGAATAAATGCTTTTAAGACTTCTAGTGGTGATTACATAACATTTGTTGATGCTGATGATTTTTTGGACTGTAATATGTTTAAAAAAATGTTAGATACAATTATGGAAGACAACACTGATATAATAGTATGTCAGTATATTAACTATGATAGTAAAACTAAAAAGCAAGAAAAGTCTATGCTTAGACCACCTATAGGGATATATTACAAAGAAGATATAGTTCGTCTGTTAAAAAAGAATTTTCTGTATAACGAAAAAACAGGTATAGCTGAGATGCCTCCTTTTTTATGGGCTAAATTGATAAAAAGAGAATTTGTACAGGAAATTTTAAATGTAGAAATAGGATTATCTTACAATGAAGATCAGGTAGGCATTTTTACTTTATTGTTAAGAATAAATTCGATGTCTATAATACAAGATTACTTTTATTATTATAGACATCATTCTGTTCAAGCAACGTCTGTGTATACTGATAGGTTGTGGGAAAGAATAGCTGATTCTATGCAAAGATTTAGAGAATTAGATAGTAGTAATTATTTAGTAATTCAATTACCACAAAAATGCTTTATGATGCTTTTTGAGTGCACAACAAAAGCAATAAAATGTGGAATTGATATTAAGACTGTTAATAAAGAAATAGATAAGTATCTATCGAGTTTGCCGAATACTATAGATGCGAAATTCTGTAAGAGAAAAAATAAAATAAAAGTTTTTATTGTAAAATATAGGATGACCATTGCTTTGAAATATATTTTTGTTCTTAAGAAGTTATTTGGGCATTAACTAAGGAGTATGTGAATCATGAAGAAAGTCCAGTGTTTTAATATCTTTTTATATATATTAATTTTTACCCTCATCTTCAACAACATCCCTAAACCAGTCCAACTAAATTTTCTAGGCGGACCAGTAGGCAGTAAGCTGGTTATTTATCCGCTTATTGCAGCCTTTGCTTATACATTCTATTGCCAATATAAGTATAAAAATGTCTTCGTAGATATTAAGCCATTTCTAAAGTACATTCTTGTCTTTATCTCAATCATGCTTCTTTCTACCATAGTAGGCTTATTCAATTATCCGTATTACGATTTAGTTCTCAACGGACCGGTAAACCAAATTGAAAAGTTACCGAAGGTATTAGCCTTCTGCCATGCACATGCTGTTGATGTAGATAGCAAATTATTAATGCAGGCGTGGATTATTGCTCGCCAGCTTAAGAGTGTACTGATGGAAGTGTTTTGGTGCTTTGGTGGTGCGTATATTATTTATTGTCTAATCCGTAATGAAAAAAAATGTGCATTGAATGTTATCAGTAAAGCTATTTTGTGTTCTGCAGTAATTATTATTGCTTATAGCGTCATTGAACTTGGTTGGCTTGCTAATAGTAATGCAGATGGTAAAATATTAAGCACTATTAATCCTTATATACATTCTATAAAAGATGATGGTAAATGGTGGCCTCCACTGCTGTGGAATGCTCAATTGCGGTCTATTTTTGCAGAACCGTCATATTATGGTATATATATGGCTTTTGCCTTGCCTTGGTTTTGGTATGAAATTTATAATCAAAAATCAAAGCTTTATATGGCGGTAACATTCATACTTACTTTCTTTTTGTTTCTTACCAAAGCAAGAACTGCTTTTGTACTTCATCTTGGTGAACTGGTGATTTTTACATTATGTATCATTTGTTTTACTAACAGAAGCAAAGAGATGCTTAAACATTGGGGAAAAATAATAGCGGTAAGCTGCGCAGCATTTTTAGCCGGAAATATATTTATTAATCAATGTATGGTAACAAAGCAATCTGAACCGCTATCTATAGAAAAATCTATGACTCAATATGTTGAAAGCAATGCCGCTTCTTTAGCAGACCCTGATCAACGCAGTAACCGTGCGCGTTATTCTGTAATGGAAGCAGATTTCAAGATAGGTTTAGCACATCCATTGATAGGTGTAGGCAAAGGTTTGCGCAGCAGTTATATGCCGGATTATTTTTCGGAAAAAGCCTTTCAAAATGGTGAAGTAAAAATGTGGTTAAGCTTCCGAGAAAAGCTGGGTATTATGCGTTCCGGTTTTCCTAGACTTGGTGAATATACAACCAGATTTGCAGAAAGCGGTATATTAGGCTTAGGAATTTTCCTATTGCCGATAGTTATCTTGTTGCGAAAACTTTACAGAAAGCTTAAAATGAGTACAGACAAAATGCCCTATATTGCTTTTACGGTATCATTTTGCGGCATATTGGCAGCAGGCATAGGCGATAGTTTGAACATAACCTATTGCTATTGGTTATTGTTGGGCTTAGGTTATGCAATGTGCTTTGATAACACAAAAAAAGAAAAGGAATCTAATGAATCAGCGTAAATTAGGAATCTTAATCAGTTATCTGAATATCGTTCTCCATGCTGTAATAGGCTTTGCCTATGTGCCCATCCTTTTGCACTTCATTGGCAAAAGTGAATATGGCTTGTATCAGCTCATAGGATCTTTTATTGCATATTTTTCTGTCATGGATTTTGGCCTGACGGCTGCTGTAGTGCGCTTTTATACCAAATACAAGACCTTGCAGGATAAGGTTAATATGGAAAACATTTTGGCAATCGCCATGCGTGCTTATGCGGTAATTACGGTGTTTTTGTTTTTCCTTGGCTGTGCCTTTTATGCCTTTATTCCGGAAATGTTCGCCAAAAGCATGACCGCAGCGGAAATATCCTCGGCGCAAAAGCTGTTTATCCTGTTGCTGTTTAACATGGTGATAACCATTTCCACCATGATTTTCAGAGCAGTAATTAACGCCCATGAACGCTTTCTCTTCCTTAAGGGATTGGAAACAGTGCAGCTTGTTTTGCAGCCTGTATTAGTTGTATTGGTGCTGCAAAGCCTGCCCAGTGCATTGGCTGTCGCAGGGGTGCAAACTGTGCTGAATATATTTTTAATCATAGCACGCATATACTATTGTTTTGCAAAGCTGCGTATCAGAATTCACTATCACTTCTGGGATAAGGAAATGTTCAATGGCTTTAAAAAGCTTGCATTGAGTGTGTTTGCTGTAACCATAATAGACCAGGTGTTTTTTAAAACCAATCAGGTAATATTGGGCGTGGTCAGCGGAACGGGCGCAGTAGCGGTATATTCCGTTGCCTCTCTTATTTATATGAACTACATGGCGCTGTCTACAGCAATCTCCGGCGTATATCTGCCGCATGTGACGGAGCTTATTGCTAAGAATGAGCCGGTAAGCAAGCTTACGGATTTATTCGTAAGAATAGGACGTCTGCAGTATTTTTTACTGGCATTAGTTGCCAGCGGTTTTATCATTTTCGGCAGGCAGTTTGTTCATATATGGGCTGGGGATAGCTTTGACGAAGCATATTATATTACGCTTTTGATTATCCTTCCGTTCACCATTGATCTTATCCAGAATATCGGTCTCGCAATTTTGCAGGCGCAGAACAAATATGATTTCAGAGCAAAGGTATACTTTGTTATGGGTATATTTAATTTGTGTCTGGCTATACCGTTGGCAATTAAATATGGCGGCGTTGGCTGTGCGTTTGCAACCGGTTTGGCTATGTTCATTGGCAATGGTTTAATTATGAACTGGTATTATCTGAAAATCACTAAATTAGATATTGCTAGATTTTGGTGTGAAATAGGCAGGATAAGCCTTCCGGTAGCGGTACTGACTGTTATAGGCTGGCTGTTGAACTTCCTGCTGTCGGCAAATAGCAAATTGCTTTTTGCGGCAAGTATAGCAGTATATACATTGTTGTATGTAATTATAACTTACATGTTTGCTATGAATGATGAAGAAAAAAGCAAGCTGCGCAGAGTACTTCGAAGATAATGAAGCCTTTGACAACAAATCATGGAATAGTTTTGTGCAAGGCTATAGAAAATAAAAGTTAGGAGAGAATGGAAATGAAACCAATCACTAAAGCAGTCATCCCCGCTGCAGGCTTAGGCACCCGTTTTTTGCCTGCAACAAAAGCTTGTCCAAAGGAAATGCTTCCTATTGTAGACAAGCCGACAATTCAATATATCATTGAAGAAGCACTTGCTTCCGGTATCAAGGATATTCTTATTATTAGCGGTCACAACAAGCGTTCTATTGAAGATCATTTCGACCGCAATCCGGAATTAGAGTTAAACCTGGAAGAACATGGCAAAGCTGACTTGCTGGAGCAGGTGAAAGCTATAGCTGATATTAATATACACTATATTCGCCAAAAAGAACCTAAAGGCTTAGGACATGCTATTTTGTGTGCTAAATCCTTCGTGGGTGATGAGCCTTTTGCGGTGCTTCTGGGTGATGATGTTGTGTATAATGACGAAAACCCTTGTCTTAAACAGCTGATTGATGTTTATAATACATATGGCGGCAGTGTACTTGGCTGCCAGACCGTACCGCAAGAAAAGGTTTCTTCGTATGGTATTGTTGCAAGTGAAGCTACCGCTGCTGAGCGTATTTTCAAAGTAAATGACATGGTAGAAAAGCCTGCAGTGGAAGAAGCTCCCAGTCGTTTAGCTGTGCTTGGTCGTTATGTTATTACTCCGGAGATCTTTTCCATTTTGGAGCGTACTGAACCTGGCCGCGGCGGTGAAATTCAACTGACAGACGCACTGAAGGTGCTTGCAAAACAGCAAAATATGTATGCGTATGATTTTATTGGCAGACGCTATGATGTTGGCGACAAGCAAGGGTATCTGGAAGCGACGGTGGAGTATGCGCTGAGAAGAGAAGATTTAAAGGACAAGTTTTTGGAGTATTTGAAGAAGGTAGTAAAATAAGGCAATGATCCAAGTTTGAGGAATTGGTCCCAATTTGCGGGTTGGGCTGGTACAATGACTGAATTTAGTACCATAGTATTCCTCTAGGTGAGCAACGCCTTCTTTAACAGCAATGGACTATTTTTATTCAAATTATCAAACGTGCGATTTCATTATATAATGAGACAGCGTTTTTTACACAAGAGGAGTGTTTTTTTTTGTTAACAAAATCTGATAAATACTGTGGTAGCGCTATAACAGCTTTTGCGTTGATATCTTATGTTTCCATTGCTGCAGGGAATGTGATGCTTGGTATAGCGACGTTATGTTTCTTTCTTTATTTGTTAAAGAATAGAAAGACAATATATATAATAGATAAAAAATATTATCTTGCTATTGCTGTTTTCATATTTACTATGTTTGTTTCAGCACTTGCTAGCGGAGATATTGGCAAAGGCTTAAAGGTATGGAGCGATTTATGGTTATGGCGTCTGATGCCGTTTTTTATTGTTACTTTGGCAATAAAAGAAGCAGAGACTGCTAAAAAAATATTAGTCTTTTCAATTATTGGTATTACAGTCGGCGGATTATATTTGATATATCAAGGACTTGTGGATCATATTCGTGCTGCCGGTTTTTTTGGGCATCCCATGACATTTGCCGGTTATTTTTGCATATATCTGCCAATACTTTTTATAAGTTTCCTGGAGAAGAATATATCTGGAAGATGGCAGTGGTTAGCAGGGGGGTTATTTATTTTGAATTCTGTTGCTCTGATGTTTAACTTAACAAGAGGAGCTTGGTTGGCAGTAGCTTCTGTTGTTTTGCTAATATTAATATATTACATCTTAAAAGGCAATAAATTAGCGGTACTTAGTTTAATAGTATTAATTGCTTTTGGCGCAAGCATAAGTTCCTATCAACCATTTAGCAAACGTCTTGGTTCAATTACCGATGCAAATTATCAGTCGAATACTGAGCGTATTTTAATATGGCACAGTGCGTTTAATATGTTTAAAGATCATCCTGTAACCGGTGTTGGTTTAGGACAGTATAAAGATAATTATCAGCATAAGTATATTTCTCATAAGGCAAAAGAGCCTAAGCTTAGCCATGCACACAATAATTTTATGCAAATGCTTGCAGAAAACGGCATTATTGGATTCGCAGGTTTTCTTACATTAATTTTCTGCTTTATCTTTTATTCCTTTAAACGCTTTATTGAAGAAAATAATCCGTATGCTTTAATGATGTGTGTTTCCAGTTTAGCTTTAGTTTTACAAGGAATGACAGAATATAACTTTGGTAATTCTGCTGTTATGAAAAGCTTTTGGTTAGTACAGGGATGTTTGTTGGTATTGAGTACGAATTGGAAGAAATCGCAAATTGCAAGAAATGAAGATTTATGAGGCTGGGACAAAACTCAGCCTTAAACAGAAAAACCAGTGGAGTTTTACCGTTAGGTAATTTGTACACCTGAAAAATCGAATAAAAATAGTCCATTGTTATACCTTTGTGTTAAGATTAAGTTCCTACATAAAAAATAGTGATTAATCACAATGGACTATACCGAAGATATCCCAAATTATCAAAAAGGAGATGTATTATGGAAAAAAATAAACGGTTGGATATTGAGTTGATGAGGATTATAGCAGTGTTCTTTGTAATCTTCAATCATACTGGGAAAACAGGTTTTTTCTTTTTTTCACTTTATGATGTGCATAGCATGCAGTATTGGATATATCTTTTCATATCCATATTTTGCAAACTATCGGTTCCATTGTTTTTTATGATATCAGGAGCGCTTATGCTAAATCGTCAGGGTGAATCCATAAAAAGAATATGGGTTCATCGGGTATTTCATATTTCGGTTGTTTTAGGAATATGGTCATTTTTTTATTATCTAGCTGCGGTTAAACATGGAAACTATCAATGGTTATCTTTTTTTAGTCGTCTTTATGATAGTAATTGGAATTTTTCGTATTGGTATCTGTATGTATATATTGCTTTTTTGATCTCATTGCCTTTATTGCAGCGATTTGCTCAGAGCCTAACTGATAAAGAATATATGTACATGTTTTTTGTCTATATTGTTTTCGCTATGGTTATTCCAAGTGCTCAATATCTTCTTTTTCAAGGAAGACATGTATTAAACGGAAATCTTTCTATCGGATGGTTAATGTCAAGTATAGTTATTTTTCCACTTACTGGGTATTTTCTGAGTTTTAGGAAAAGAGATTTTTGGAATGAAAAAAGAATTATGATTTTATGGATGATTAATATTGCTACTATTTTGTTATCTTCTTACTTAACATATTATAGAGCGAGAATCATGGGAGTATGTGATGAGGGGCATTCACAGGCATTTCATTCCACTTTTGTACTGATAAATTGTGTTGCTGTTTTTGTTACGTGCCAGTATTTGAATGAACATTCTACATTTTTGGAAAAATTAGCGAAACCTGTAACTTCACTTGGTGGATGTACATTTGGTATTTATTTACTTCATGTTTATATTATGAAACGCTCTATCTTAAACGATTTCTTATGGAATACAGTTCAAGCTAATATACATATGTCACCAATGTTGTATGCATTTGTTTTATGTGGTGTTGTTTTATTGTGTTGTTATATTATTACGCTTGCTTTCAAACAAATACCAATACTTAGTCGATTAGTTTCTTGAGATGTTCATAGTAATAGAAATTGCTTGAGTTTTTCATTTGAAATTAAAAGTAAAAACTATCCTCAAATGCAGATAGATTTGAGGATAGTTAAGTTAAATAAGAACAATTGTGCAAGGCATATGAGGTTAAAGTTTTAAATACCACAAAATTTGACAAAGAACCAAAAAATTGGTCTCCAGATCGTTAATTTATAGGTTTAACTTTTGGGAGGCAGTTCTATGCGCCTACTGCGCACAAGCGAGGTTTTGACATTCAAGCTTATTTATTTATCCAATTTTGCATTATCCAAAAATGCTGTGCCGAATTGCGTATAGTTCATGTCCGCACCGCGCAGGTCAGCGTATTCCAAAAATGCTTTGTCCAGCAGCGCCTTGTCCAGCTTGCTGTTGTTCAAATTGCTGTGGCCCAGCTTGCTGCTGCGCAGGTCTGCTTCCGTCAGGTCACTGCGCTCCAGATGGGCACTGTACAGGTTAGCGCCATGAAAAATTGCGTTTTTCAGGCTGGCACGGCGTAGCCAGCTGTAGGGCAGGTTGGCGAAGCTGAAGTCGGCGTAATCAGCCTGTACGCCGTCCATAGAAGCCTCCTGAGCTTTGACCTGCTGCAGATTAGCGTTCAGCAGATGTGCGCCACGCAGCTGGCAGCGGTTAAGATATGCTCCCTGCAGGCTGGCGTTGGTAAAATCACTGCCGGAGGCATTGGCATAGCGGAAGTTGGCATATGCCAGATTGGCACCGCGCAGACTGGCGTTGGGCAGCAGTGCGCTCTGGAAGCAGGCATCCTGCAGCTTGGCTTTGTCCAGCTTGGTAGCATCCAGACGTGCTTCCGTAAAATCGGTGTTGGTAAAATCGCGTCCGGATAAATCCATTCCCGATAAATCGGCACCGGAAAGGTCACCGCCGGGGCAGCTTGCTCCGTTCAGTACCGCATGCAAATCACTGTTGCTGTAGGCAAAAGCTGTGCTGCTGATGCCGATAGCCAGGAGCGTAAGCACAGTCTTGAAAATATTCTTACGCATTTTGGCCTCCTGTATAACTTTCTGCTTCATCAAACAAAAGCTCCAGCTGCTTGGGATCGTCCGGCAGACAGTCGATAATCTTCCAAGGATTTACTTCAGCAAAATCCTCAGGTTTATAGCCGGAGCCTTCCAAAATAATCAGGCAGGGAGCGCCGATGGCGTTGGCACAGCGCACATCGTTAGGTGTATCGCCGATAAAAATAAGCTCGTTGGGCTTGGCCTGCTCGTTTTGCATATACAGGCGGTGGAAAGCGACTTTAGCCAGCATTTCGCGGTTTTCACTGATTTCGCCGAAGACGCTGTGCTCGTGGTTAAAATATTGGTCCAGACCGAAATGTTGTAGCTTGAGATGAGCGCCGGTGCTGGTGTTGCCGGTGAGCAGGCAGTTGCAGTAACGGCTATCCGCCCGGCAGAAATATTGCAGCGTTTTCTCCACGTTTTTCAAAACACGGCCCTTATGCAGCGGCAGCTGTTTGGGAAGCTCCATATGGTAACGTATAAGCAGACCTGCTGCTTCCGCACTGTTGCAGCGTCCGCGCAGACGGGTAACAACGCTTTTGATGATATCCGAGTCAGTGCGTCCTGCCAGCGATTTGTTGAAATCGAAGGCATCCAGAAAATAATAATCCTTGATAACCTTAATCATGGCATCCTTGCCGGCACCGCCGGACAGAATGAGGGTGCCGTCTACATCCCACATTAAATATTTCATGTGAAAAATCTCCTTTGGTTTAAGAAAAAACAGGGGCTGTTCATACAACCCCTGGAAAAGTTTATCTTATAGTCCCGCTTAGATGCCACGGGGCTTGAGCATCATTTTTTTCAGTTGAGCGCCGACGTTTTTGGTAACGTTCTGGGTACGGCGGATGAATTTGATGTTGGAGCGGTGGTTAGGCTTCATATCGTATTTGCTGCCGAAATCGCCACGGTCCAGCAGGGTAATCTTGGCTTTGTCGCAGTCAAAAGCGCTGCGCAGATAGCGTGCCATGCCCGCAGGGTCGGCATCGTCGTAGCAGCTGAAAATATCCGCAGCAATAAAACCGAGCTTAGGATATACATGCAGAGTTACATGGCCTTGTTTGCAGAGTGCGGAGATGGAATATTCGCTCTGGCCTTCTTCCTGACAAACAAGCAGCTCGCGGCTGTTCATCTGGTATTTGTCACAGCCTTCCTGCAACAGAGTCTTTGCCTTTTCGGTGTCGTTGACTTCGTTTACGCCGCAGTTATACATATCTATGGCTATTAATTTTCCTGTAAATTTTTTGGGTTGCATGTGTAAAACTCCTCATGTTTATAGTTACAATAATACAAAGCCGGTTCAGGCGCAGGGCACTGATTTGCCGGAAACAATATATAGTGCATATCTCATTCAATTATAGCGAAAATTATAATACTTGTAAAGTCAAATTACTATCCTAATTGAGAAAACTATGTTATAATAATAGCCATAGTTAAAACATTTGTTTTGTGTGGCGGTGAGAAAATGGAAAAGCTGGAAGCGATAGTTGATGATATAGTTTTTCAAAGCGATGACGGCATGTTCAGCGTGCTGCGTATGGAAAGCAAGGCACAGGGACGCTTTACTGCTGTTTATCATGGCAATGCGCCTTACATGGGCGAAAATGTGGCTATGGAGGGCAGCTGGATTGAGCATGCCAGATTCGGCAGACAATTTGATATACAGTCACTGCAGGTTTTGCAGCCGACTTCGGTAGCAGGCATTGAACGCTTTCTGGCTTCCGGCGCGGTGAAGGGCGTCGGCCCGGTGACGGCGGCAAGAATTGTCGAAGCCTTCGGAACGGATACGCTGGAAATTTTAGGTACTTATCCCGAGCGCCTGGCACAGGTACGTGGCATCAGCGCCAAAAAGGCTGCCGCCATCGGTGAATCCTACAGCCAGCTTTCAGGCCTGCGTGAGCTGATGGTGTTCTTGGAAGCGCACGGCGTGAGCAGCGGTTACGCGGCACGCCTGCAGGCAACCTACGGTGCTACGGCGATTACCCGTATCAAGGAAAATCCCTACAGCCTGGCGGAGGATATTACCGGCATCGGCTTTAAAACTGCGGACCGCATTGCTATGGCTATGGGCATGGAGCATGACTGCGAGGCACGCTTGCGCGCAGGCATTGCTTATGCGCTGACGCAGGCCGCAGGCGTGGGACACACCTGCGTGCCGGAGGAGCTGTTGGTGCGTGAAACGGCGAGAGCATTGGCGGTAGACACTTCTATGGTGCAGGAGGTTTTCGGCAGCCTGCTGGAGCAGGATTTGCTGCGTACGGAGGAAATGGGCGGTATACGCCTGATATATCCCGAATATCTGTATACGGCGGAGGTGCAGACCGCACGCCGTCTGCTGAAGCTGCGCGATCAGGCGAAGCCGGTGACGCGCGTGAATGCGGATGAGGTTATTGCCAAATGGGAGCGTGATGCCGGTATTACGCTGGCGGAGGCACAGCGTCAGGCAATTTATGCTTCGCTGGAGCATGGTGTCTTTGTGCTCACCGGCGGTCCCGGTACAGGTAAAACAACTGTTGTCAAAGGCATTCTGAATGTGCTGGAGCAGGCTGGCTGCCGCATTCTGCTGGCCGCGCCTACCGGACGCGCCGCACGCAGACTGGCGGATTCTGCCGGTCATCCTGCGGCAACGGTACATCGTCTGCTGGAATACCAGCCTACGGGTGACGGCCTGTGCTTCGGCAAGGATGACAGCAATCCTCTGGATGCGGAAGCGATTATTATCGATGAGGCTTCGATGCTCGATATTACTCTGACCTATCATCTGCTTAAGGCGGTTCCCGGCGGCTGCCGGCTGATTTTCGTCGGTGACGTGGACCAGCTGCCGTCCGTGGGTGCAGGCTCGGTGCTCAAGGATATGATCCGTTCGGGCAGAATGCCTGTTGTACGTCTGGAAAATGTTTTCCGTCAGGCAGAGGTAAGTCCGATTGTCCGTAATGCCCATAAGATTGACCGTGGGCAGATGCCGGAGTTTCTTGCCGGTGCCGACAGCGAGTTTGCCTTGGAGGAATTTGCCAATGAGCAGGATGCTGCGGAATTTGTGGCGCGTACCTATGCGCAGCTTACGTCCGGCGGTGACTGGCGCAGGGTGCAGGTGCTGACACCGATGCATAAGAATCCCTGCGGCGTGCAGAATCTGAATAAGCTGCTGCAAAAATATCTTAATCCGCCGTCTGCTGCCAAGCCCGAGGTAAACATACCGGGTAATGTACTGCGTGTGGGTGACAAGGTTATGCAGATTCGCAATAACTATGAAAAGGATGTTTTCAACGGCGATATCGGCCGTGTAATTAAAATAGACGGAAAAAATGTTACGGTAGCCTTCCCGGAGCGTCCTGAGGGCGATTATGTTACCTACGCTCAGGGTGAGGTGGAGGAGCTGCAGCTGGCCTACGCTATGAGTGTGCACAAGTCGCAGGGCAGCGAATATCCCTACGTTATTTTGCTCATGGTGCAGAGCCATTATATCATGCTGCAGCGCAATCTGCTGTATACGGCTGTGACCAGAGCTAAGGAAAAAGTGCTGATTGTCGGCAGCAAAAACGCGGTGCGTACCGCTGTGGAAAACGACAAGACAAAAAGGCGTTACAGCTTGCTGGCTGAGCGTCTGCAGGAAAGCAGCGAGGTGTTCTGATGCATCGTTTGTTAAGAGATTTTGCTTATTACGGGCGTGTAGCGAAGGAGCTTATTTTTCCCCGTCGCTGCGCTGTGTGTGCGACTAATATTGACAACGGCTATGTCTGTGAGCAGTGCCGCAAAGAATATCTGCTGCAGCGTCAGCTGCCCTGCTGTCCGCGTGAGGAATATCTGGCGGGACAGGCAGCACCGCTGCCGACTGATGTTCTGTACAGTGCGTTGCTGCTCTATAAATATGATGGCGTGTTTAAGGATGCGCTGCATAAAATAAAATTTGACTGTGAGGCAGGCTGGCTGCCGTTGCTGCGTGAGGAAGCGGAGCTTGCGTTGCCCGCGGCCAAAATGCGCTGGCTGCAGCAGTTTGACCTTATTACCTGCGTACCGACGGCGCCCGAGCGACGCAAGCAGCGTGGCTTTGATGTGCCGCAGGAGCTGTTTGCGGGCCTTTTGGAAGGACGCAGCGTGGGCATGGAGGTTTTGCTGGAGCGGGTGCGCCACACGGAGCCTTTGTACGAGCTGAAGCCGGAGGAGAGAAAGCAGGAGCTGGCAGGCTGTTTTGCCATGCTGCCGCATGCCAGGGTGAGCGGCAAGCATGTACTGCTTTGCGACGATATCTATACTACGGGCAGCACCTTTGCGGAAGCGGCACAGGTGCTGCTGGACGCAGGTGCGGCGCGTGTATCGGCGTTGGCGCTGTGCGCGGCGCAGGCTAATTGGGAGTGACTTTTTCTTGATGCAAAAAATAAAGAATTATTGGCGGCGTGAGCCTGTTTTGTGCATAGCTGTTATTTTAGCTGCCGTAAGCAGCCTTTACAGCAGGCCACAGCTTGCCTATATAGATTTTGATGTGCTGGCGATATTGCTTTCTCTCATGCTGGTGGTGGCGGAGCTGAAGGAGATACGCTTTCTGGACTGGCTAGCGGTGGAGCTGCTGAACAAATGCCGCAGCAAGCGTCAGCTAGAGCTGGTGCTGCTGGCAGTGACCTATGTCAGCTCAATGTTCGTGACGAATGATGTGGCTTTGCTGACCTTTGTGCCGTTGGCGCTGGTTATCGGCAAAACCTTAAAGATGGATATGGAGCGGATTATTATCCTGCAGACGCTGGCTGCCAACCTTGGCAGTATGCTGACGCCGCCCGGTAATCCGCAGAATTTGTTTTTATATGCGCATTATGCTTATACCGCCGGCAGCTTTTTCGCCGTAATGGCTGTGCCGGGAATAATTTCGCTGGCCTATCTGCTATTGTTATTATTCCATGGCAAGGACAGCGTGCTGAAGCTGGAGCTGCCAAAGCTGCAGCAGCCTCCCAAGGGAATATTGCTGCTCTTTTTGGGACTGCTTTTGTTAAACATCGGTGCTGTGCTGCATTGGTTCGACAAGCTGTGGGCCTTGCTGCTGACGGCAGGCGTAGTTGCCCTGTGCGACTGGCGTCGCCTGCGGGAGGTTGATTACAACCTGCTCGTGACCTTTGCCGGTTTCTTTGTATTCATCGGCAACATCAGCCACAGTCCTGCGGTAAGCTATTTGCAGCAATCGCTGATGGGCAGTGCGGCAGGCACCTATTTAACCGGACTGCTGGCCAGCCAGTTTCTCAGCAATGTACCGGCGGCTATGCTGCTGGCAGGCTTGACTAAGGAAGCAGATGCGTTGCTTTTAGGTGTTAATATCGGCGGTCTGGGTACGATGATTGCTTCGATGGCGAGCGTTATTTCCTATAAACTTTATGCTGCAGAGCATCCCTCGCAGGCAGGAAAATATGTAAGAACTTTTTTGTACTACAATTTTCTGGGCCTGCTGCTGATAGGAGGAGCGGTTTACTTCCTTCTGTGAGCGGGGAAATGCTTTGTGGCATTTCTTTTGACACAATGGTAAACCAATACTGTATAATAAGTTGACTATTTACATCACTTGCATTATAATAAAGCACGTGAAGCAGATAACAATAAGCTGCTCAGATGAAAGGAAAATGCAAAAATGTTAGAGCTTGCACATAAGCTGGCGGACAGCGATGCCAAATTCTTCGGCGGCTGGGTACTGGCAGGAGCAGAAGCACATATTCATCAGCCTGCGGAGGCTATGGATAATCAGGTGCTGTTGGCGAAGGAACGCAAATCAATCATCCGTGTAGCGGGAACTGCGGCAGATGGCAGTCTGGCTAAGGAGCTGCGGGTGTTTTTGGTACTGCCTAAGCATAAATTAGGCACGAAGCCGCTGGAGCCTGAAGCAATTAAGGGCGATTTGCTGACAAAGCACTCCTTCACAACACAGGAGATAGCGGATTATGTTGCTTATACAGGTGACGAAAACGTCATCCATAAGGGTGAGCATCCCATCGTGCCGGGACTGTGTATGGCTGCCTGGCTGCAGCGTGAGCTGGCGCTGACGGAGCTGGACTGGCGCATTACCTTTGTCGCTCCTGTTTACGCAGGCGACGAGCTGTGCATTTACAGGACAGAAGGTCAGCTTGCTGCTTATGTGGGAGCAATAAATGTTTTTGTGATTAAAGAATTATAGTAAGGCTGGTGTATGAAAATGACAACTTCTGGTACAGAAATCAATAAGAATCATAGAGGAGCAAGCGTCAACAAGACTGCGGAAATGACTAAGATGGCGCTGATGGTAGCAATGAACTGCGTATCTGCGTATATTATTATTCCGCTGCCGTTTTCACTTTCTCCGCTTGCATTGCAAACTTTGATTGTAAATCTTACAGGCTATGTGCTGAACGCTAAGCAGGCCTTTATGACCATGCTGGTTTATCTTTTGGTAGGCTTGGCAGGTGTGCCGGTATTTACCGGCGGCAGTGCGGGACCGGGCAAGCTGTTCGGACCTACCGGCGGTTATATTATCGGCTTCTTGGTTACCGCTGTTTTCCTGGCATATTTCAAAGGGGAAAAATACAACTTCAAGCGTTACGCTCTGCTTGGCTGTGTTATCGGCATTCCGCTGATTTATGTGTTAGGCGTTGTCCAGCTGAAGCTGATTACCGGTATGGGCTGGGATAAGGCAATTATGACCGGCGCATTGCCCTTCATCCCGCTGGATATTGTTAAATGTCTGGCTGCTGCCGTAATTGCAGGACCGATTAACCGTATTTTTGCCAACAACAGATAAATAAGGTATAATTTTAGAGCTGTCAGCTATTTGCCGCAAGGCAGGTGGCAGGCAGCTCTTTTCGGATATAGAGGTGTTAAGATGGAAAATGCATATATTTTAGGAGGCCTGCGCAGCTACGTAGGTGTAGTCAACGGTATATATCGTCATATCCCGGCGGAGGTGCTGGGTGCGGAGGTGCTTAAGCAGGTGATGGAAAAATATCAGCTGAGTGAGCCCGATTATATTGTTGCCGGCAACGGCGTAGGCGCCAGCGGCAATATTGCGCGCCTGATGGCATTGACGGCGGGCGTAGATATTTCGGTGCCGGCCTTTACGGTAGATGTGCAATGCGGCAGCGGCTTGGAAAGCATTGCTATTGCTGCAGCCAAGATTAACAGCGGCGAGGCTGACGTAATTATTGCCGGCGGCTTTGAAAGCAGCTCTACGCAGCCAAGACGTGGCTATAATCCCAATCATCCAGATTATACGGGAGACGAATGGTACAGCGTAGCCAAGTTTATGCCCGGGATCCACCGCGAAACAGTAATGCTGGAGGGTGCGGAGCTTGCCGCCAAGCGCGAAGGCATTACTAAAGAAGAAATGGACAGTTGGGTATTGCGCAGCCATGCGCTTGCAACGCAGGCGCGCGAGCAGGGATTGCTGCAGAATATTATCGCTCCTGTTTGCGGTGCTGTGAAGGATGAAGGCATCAGACCGCGCATGAGCCAGCGCCTGCTCGACAGAATGCCCAAGGTGCTGGAGGGCGGCGAATTTATTACGGCGGCCAATTCCTGCCTGATTAACGATGGCGCGGCCTTTGTGGTGCTGTGCTCGCAAAAATATCTGCAGGAGCACGGCTTAAAGGCGCAGGCCAGAGTGCTGGGCAGCGCAGCCTGCGGCGGTGATCCCTTGGTAAGTCCGCGTACTGCAGTTACCGCACTGCAAAAGCTGTTGGCCAAGCATGGACTGCAGGAGCAGGATATCGCAGACTTTGAGCTGAATGAAGCCTTTGCCGTAATTGATGTGCTGTTTGCCCGCAGCTTTCCAAATAGCATTGACAAATACAATGTGTTCGGCGGGGCGCTGGCCTACGGTCATCCATACGGTGCCAGCGGCGGCATAATTACGCTGCATCTGTTGGAGGCACTGAAGCAGAAGGGCGGTCACTACGGCGCCGCAAGCGTAGCAGCAGCAGGCGGCGTAGGTACGGCGCTGCTGTTGGAAAGAGTGGAGTGAAGCAAATGGATTACTTGACCTTAATCACACAACAAAAACAGGATAAGCTCGCTCTTATAGAGGACGAAGAAGAATATACCTACGCAAGACTGGCGCAAGCAGCGCGTGAGCTGCGCAGTCAGGCGGATTTTAGCGCTCCGGCGGTTTTTATCTATGAAAGCAGCATCGCCCGTCAGTTAATCAGCTTTCTGGCATATAGCGGTACAAAAACTGTGCCGGTTATCGCTACCGAGGTGAGCAAAAATCAGCAGTTCAGCTGCGAGGCTATTCCCGAAGCGGCCTGCATGGGCGTTATGACCAGCGGCAGCACCGGCAAAAGCAAGCTGTTGTGGCGCAGCTATCATAGCTGGGCGGACTTTTTCCCGGAGCAGAACCGTGTTTTCGGCGTTGATGAGCAGACAGTAATTTTTTGTCAGGGAAGCTTGGCCTTTACCGGTAATCTTAATATTTATATGGGAGTGCTGGCGGCAGGCGGCACTTTGGTAGTTACAGAGCGCTTCCGTCCGCGCCATTGGCTGCAGCTGATGCAGCGCTATGCGGTGAACGCAATCTACCTGATTCCATCCAAGCTGCTGCTGCTGCCTAAATTTTTGCGTGAGCCTGATTTGCGTGTGCGCAGTATCATCAGCGGCTCGCAGAGCATGGGCAGGCAGGAGGCGGACAAACTGCTGCAGGTATTCCCCAATGCTGATATCACGCTGTACTACGGCGCCAGCGAACTGAATTACATTACCTACATCAAGGCCGAGGAAATGACGGATGACCGCACACTTATCGGCCGTCCGTTCAAGGGCGTGCAGGTGAGTGTTTGTAATGAAGAAATTTTCATTGATACGCCTTATCATGTGGAGAAAATCTCGCTGCCGTTTTCCCTGAAGGACAGGGGACATCTGGATGCGGAAGGTCGCCTGCACTTTTTGGGGCGCACGGATGATATTGTGAGCGTTAACGGACGCAAGGTTTCTGCCGTCAGGGTGTGCGCTGCGCTGACAGAACTGCAAGGCGTTGAGGAGGCTGCGGTAATCTGCCGTCATGTGGACGATGTCGATGTGCTTATTGCTTTTGTGGGGGCGGCGCGTGAATACGGTAAGCAGGAGTTGGTTAAGCTGCTGCGTCAAACCTTAGAGGATTACGAGCTGCCCAAGCAGTTTGTTTTTATGGAGCAGCTGCCGCATAATGAAAGCGGTAAGGTGGATAAGTTGGCACTGAAAAACTTTCTCTAAAATTTTTTCAAAAAAACCTCTTGCCAAAACGCAAAACGTATGGTAATATATATAACTGTCAGACACACTGACATTGGCCCGGTGGTTCAGTTGGTTAGAATGCCGCCCTGTCACGGCGGAGGTCGTGGGTTCGAGTCCCATCCGGGTCGCCAATGCGGAAATAGCTCAGTGGTAGAGCACCTCCTTGCCAAGGAGGGGGTCGCGAGTTCGAATCTCGTTTTCCGCTCCATAGGGGCATAGTTCAATGGTAGAGCAACGGTCTCCAAAACCGTCGATCTGGGTTCGAGTCCTAGTGCCCCTGCCATAGCAAGCGTAGCCTGAGAGTTCAGCTCTCAGGCTTTTTTTATGTCTACGTTTAGCAAGATACTACTTTATTAGCAAATAGTTTATGCAAGGCTTTGTCGCTAATCCCTTTACCTTGCATCTTACAAGCTTTTCTGTAACTTTCAAGACAATTTTATTGACAGTGTGACGGAAAAAGCATATAATAAAATAGTTTAGTAATACTGTGAAAGGATGCACTTGACAAGCATCCTTTTTCTTGTCTTTTATGAAGGAGAGAAAAGGAATAATGATTAGAAACGATATTCGTAATATAGCAATTATTGCCCACGTTGACCATGGCAAGACTACCTTGGTTGATGCTATGCTGAAGCAAAGCGGCGTTTTCCGTGCTAACGAGCGCGTTGAAGAACGTGTTATGGACTCCAACGCATTGGAGCGTGAACGTGGTATCACCATTCTGTCTAAAAACACCGCTGTTATGCACAACGGCGTAAAAATCAACATTCTGGACACCCCGGGCCATGCTGACTTCGGCGGCGAGGTTGAACGCGTACTGACCATGGTTGATGGCGTACTGCTGCTGGTTGATGCTTATGAAGGCCCGATGCCGCAGACCAAATACGTACTGCGTAAAGCATTGGAACAGCACCTGAAACCGATTGTTGTAATCAACAAGATTGACCGCCCCGACCAACGTGTTGATGAAGTTATTGACGAAGTTCTGGACCTGTTCATTGAGCTGGATGCAGATGAAGATCAGCTGGAGTTCCCGGTTGTTCTGGCTTCCGCCCGTAACGGTATTGCCAAACTGTCCATGGACGAGGAAAGCAATTCTCTGGAGCCTTTGTTCAAAGTAATTCTGGAAAACATTCCTGCTCCGGATGTTGACGTTAATGCACCGTTGCAGATGCTGGTTAACACCCTGGACTATGATGATTATGTAGGCCGTATCGTTGTAGGCCGTGTAGTTCGCGGTACCATCCACAACGGCGAAAACATCATTCTGATGGACGAAGCAGGCAACCGTAACGGTAAAATCGGCCGTCTGTACACCTACCAGGGCCTGAAGCGTGTAGAAGTGCCTGAGGTTGAAGCAGGTGATATCGTTGCTCTGATCGGTCTGCAGGACGCTAATATCGGCGATACCATCGCTGACAGCGAAAATCCGGAAGCACTGAAGGGCATCAAGATTGACGAACCTACCCTGTCTATGATCTTCTACGTTAACAACAGTCCGTTTGCGGGCCGTGAAGGTGAATTTGTTACCAGCCGTCATCTGCGTGACCGTCTGTTCAAAGAGGTTAAGACCAACGTTTCCATGCGTGTTACTGAAACCGAAAGCCCGGATGCTTATGAGGTTGCCGGACGTGGCGAGCTGCATCTGTCTATTTTGATTGAAACTATGCGTCGTGAAGGCTTTGAGCTGCAGGTTGGTAAACCTAAGGTTATTATGCACCGCGATGAAAACGGCAAGCTGATGGAGCCTATGGAAGCATTGACTATCGATGTACCGCAGGATTTCATGGGCGCTGTTATGGAAGGCCTGGGCCTGCGTAAGGCTGAGCTGCAGAACATGACCGAAATGGCAGGCTATCTGCGTATGGAATTCAAGATTCCTGCTCGAGGCCTGATCGGCTTCCGTAACCAGTTCCTCACCGATACTAAAGGTAACGGCATTATGAACCACGTATTTGCCGGTTACGAAGAATATAAGGGTGAAATCCCCGGCCGTACCCGTGGCAGCTTGGTTGCTTTTGAAACCGGCGAAACCACTTCCTATGGTATCGGCAACGCTCAGGAGCGCGGCACCATGTTCGTTGTTCCTGCAGAAAAGATTTACGAAGGCCAGCTGGTTGGCGAAAACAGCCGTGAAGACGACATGGACGTTAACCCCTGCAAGAAGAAACATGTCAGCAACATGCGTGCTTCCGGCAGTGACGACGCTATTCGTCTGATTCCGCCTCAGACCTTCTCATTGGAGCAGGCTCTGGAGCACATCAATGACGATGAGCTGGTTGAGGTTACTCCGAAGAGCATCCGTATGCGTAAGAAGGTTCTGGACCGTCTGGAGCGCGGTAAGATGCGTGGCCGTATGAAGAATGTTCAGGCATAATTTTTGACAATCTGTTAAAAATCTGCTACAATTAATATTACTAAGCAGGACTTTTGCCTATAGGCAGCGAATAATAGTCTAAATAACTGTTTTGGTTTGGAGGCTGATGGCCATGGGTTTAAAAAATACAGCAATGAAATTCTTTTGGTCTGATGATATGGAAGAGCAGCAGGAGGAATATACCCGTCCGCGTCTGCTGAAATCCGGACATCTGAATATTATGGTGCGTACACCGAAATCCTTTGCGGACGTGCGCGAATATGCTGATTCGCTGATGAACGGCAGTGCCATTATGGTATGCTTTGATGCAGTTGATGAAGCACTCAGATATCGTATTTTCGATTATCTGAACGGTGTAAGCTACATCATTAATGCCGATGTGAAAAAAATTAACGATGATTTGCTGCTTTATGCGCCTGAACAGGTGCAGGTCAACAAAGAGGAAGCAAGAACTTCTTCTAATGTACGTTCCTGGCTTAGCAAATAAATAACAAAAGTTAGCCGTTGCTTGTCACCTTGCGGGGTGGCCGGCAACGGCTTTTTGTGTACGCAGATAGGCTTATGATATTTGCAAATAACAGCCCGGTGTGCTAAAATTATAAGCAATTTATTAATCCTATAAGCGATGCTGAACAAGAAAGAAGAGGTATATATGAGCGAAAAGAAAATGATGAAAAACGGTAAAAAATTAGGTGTTGTCGGTGGCCTTGGCCCTGCAGCCGCTGCAGAGTTCTTGCGTCAGTTCACTATGAGATGCCCGGCGAACTGCGACCAGGAGCATCCTGTTGTATATATGATCGGTGACTGCGATATCCCGGACCGCGGCACAGCAATTTTCGGCAAGGGTGAATCTCCGCTGCCGAAGCTGAAGGCTGATTTGCTGCAGCTGTGCGATATGGGTGCGGATGTACTTGCTGTTCCCTGCAATACCGCACACTTCTTTATCGACCAGTTTGCTGATGAATTGCCGGTACCGCTGCTGCATATCGTTGACGAAACCGTTAAGGCTGCCAAAGAGCTTTCTCCGGAAAAGGGTGCCTGGATGCTGTCTACCAAAGGCACACGTGCTTGCGGACTGTACCAGAAATATGCAGAAAAGCGTGGACTGACACTGTATATTCCGAATGAGGAGCAGAGCGATAAATCTCAGGAGGTTATCAACTGCGTTAAGGCTAACCAGCTGGCAAAGGCTGGCGCTATTATGAAAGAGCTGGTAGAGGAGCTGTGGGCTGAGCGCGACATCCCTGTAATGACCGCCTGCACCGAGCTGCCGCTTGGCTATGATGCATCCGGACTGCCGCAGGAGCGCAGCGTTTCCAGCATCGGTGCGCTGGCAGATGCCTGCGTGCGCGCGCTGTATGAAGAAGTAAAATAATATTTGAGGACTGCAACCACCTTGGCTTGAGGCTGAGGTGGTTTTTATTTTACTGCGTTTATCCTAGCAGTGTGCTATAATATAAACATACTATCGCCGGCAGCAGCTGGAGCAGCTTCTGCCTTTTGTTAACAGAGGTAAAAAATATGCAAGAATTTTTAATTGTAAAGGGTGCGCGTCAGCACAACCTGAAAAATATAACGGTAGAAATACCACGCAATAAAATGGTAGTTATCACAGGCCTAAGCGGCAGCGGCAAAAGCAGCCTGGCCTTTGATACAATTTACGCCGAAGGCCAGCGCCGCTATGTGGAATCGCTTTCGGCCTACGCCCGCCAGTTTTTGGGACAGATGGACAAGCCGGATGTGGACTACATCGAGGGCCTGAGCCCGGCAATTTCTATCGACCAGAAGACCACGAGCCGCAATCCGCGTTCTACCGTAGGTACGGTTACGGAAATTTACGATTACCTGCGCCTTTTATTCGCACGCGCAGGTGAACCGCACTGCCCTAAATGCGGCAAGCTCATCGAGCAGCAGAGCGTGCAGCAGATAGTCGACAAGGTGCTGGAGCTGCCGCAGGGAGCCCGTTTTATGGTTATGGCACCGCTGGTGCGCGAGCGCAAGGGCGAGCATATGCGTGTGCTCGACGATATGCGGCGTGCAGGCTATGTGCGTATGTTTATCGACGGTGAGGTGCGCACGCTGGATGAGGATATCCGTCTGGAGAAAAACAAAAAGCACAGCCTTTCCGTGGTCATCGACCGCTTGGCGGTGCGCGAAGGCATCAGGCAGCGTCTGACGGATTCCGTGGAAACAGCGCTGAAGCTGGCAGACGGCTTTGCCGAGGTGGAAACGCTGGGAGAAGCAACGGAAACGCAGCTTTTCAGTGAGCATTTTGCCTGCAATGACTGCGGCATCAGTCTGCCTGCGATTGAACCGCGCCTGTTTTCCTTTAACAATCCCTTCGGTGCCTGCCCAGACTGCACTGGCCTTGGTATGCATATGGAGTTTGATAAGGCTTTGATAGTGCCTGACGCTGACAAGAGCTTTGCCGACAGGTGTATTGCCTGCTTCAGCAACAATCTGAATTCCTATTTTATGAAGCAGCTGGGCGCAGTGCTTGCTGCCTACGGCTATAGCTACGACACCAAATGGAATGAGCTTTCGCCCGAGATGCAGCAGCTTTTGTGGGACGGTGCCGGCGAGAGCAAGTTTAAGTTTATGTACGAAAACCTGCAGGGAGAAGTCAAGGAGCATAACACAACCTTTGACGGCATTTTGAATGTGCTGCGCCGTCGTTACCGTGAAGCCTTCAGCGATGCTATGCGTCAGGACTTGGAAGAGTTTATGACGAGCACTCCCTGCGCTGCCTGCCACGGCAGCCGCTTGAAGCCGGAGGCACTGGCAATTCTTATCGGCGGCAAAAATATCTGCGAGGTGACGGCGCTGACAGTGCGCGACTGCCTGCAGTTCTTTAAAAAGCTTGTGCTGACGCCGAAGCAGCAAATAATTGCGCATCAGGTGCTGAAGGAGATTATGGCGCGTCTGCAGTTCCTTAACGACGTAGGCCTTGATTACCTGACGCTCGACAGAAGCGCCGGTACGCTCAGCGGCGGCGAAGCGCAGCGCATCCGTCTGGCAACGCAGATAGGCAGCGGCCTGACAGGCGTACTGTATATTCTGGACGAACCGAGCATCGGCCTGCACCAACGCGATAACGGTAAGCTGCTGGAAACACTCAAGCATTTGCGCGATTTGGGCAATACGCTGATTGTTGTTGAGCATGACGAGGAAACGATGTATGCTGCCGACCAGATTATCGACATCGGTCCGGGAGCAGGCGAGCATGGCGGTGAAGTAGTAGCTCAGGGTACGGTAGAAGAAATTAAGCAGGTGCCTGCATCTGTTACCGGTACCTATCTTAGCGGCCGCAAATTTATCCCGGTTCCCAAGCATCGCCGCGAGTGCGATGGCAGGATGCTGACGATTTACGGCGCCCGCGCCAACAATCTCAAAAATATTGATGTCAGCATTCCGCTCGGAGTCTTTACCGTGGTGACAGGCGTGAGCGGCAGCGGAAAATCCACTTTGATAAATAATATTCTCTATAACTCCCTGGCTGCCAAGCTCAACGGTGCGCGTTTGCGTGCTTCGGAGCACGACAGCATCGAGGGCATAGAATATACGGATAAGGTAATCAACATCGACCAGTCCCCAATCGGACGCACACCGCGCTCCAATCCCGCAACCTATACCGGCGTCTTTGATTTTATCCGTGAGCTCTTCAGCCAGACCAACGAGGCCAAGCTGCGAGGCTATAAGGCAGGACGCTTCAGCTTTAACGTGAAGGGAGGACGCTGCGAGGCCTGCAAGGGCGATGGTATGAATAAGATAGAAATGAACTTCCTGCCGGACGTTTACGTTCCCTGCGAAGTTTGCCACGGCGCACGCTACAACCGCGATACGCTGGAGGTGCATTATAAGGGCAAATCCATCGCGGAGGTACTGGATATGACGGTGAGCGAGGCCTGCGAGTTCTTCAAGAACCAGCCGCGCATTTACCGCAAGCTGGCAGTGTTGGAGGATGTAGGCCTTGGCTACATTCATCTGGGACAGGCAGCGACGACGCTGAGCGGCGGTGAAGCGCAGCGCGTTAAACTGGCAACGGAGCTTTCGCGCCGCAGTACGGGACGCACCGTATATATCTTGGACGAGCCTACGACAGGCCTGCATATTGCGGACGTCCACAAGCTGCTGGATGTGCTGCAGCGTCTTGTAGAAGGCGGTGACAGCGTTATCGTCATCGAGCATAATCTGGACGTTATCAAGGTGGCGGATTACATTATCGACCTCGGTCCCGAGGGCGGCGACAAGGGCGGTACTTTGGTGGCTAGCGGTACGCCGGAGGAGGTAGCGAAGGTCAAAAAATCTTACACCGGACAGTACATCAAGCAGGAGCTGGCTAAGGCGAAGAAGAACGGGTGGTATGTATGACAGAATTAGCCGCAGGCTTTAGCGATAATATAAAAAATGCCTTGGCCGTACTGCCGGAAAAGCCCGGCGTTTACCTGATGCATGATGCCTCCGGCAAGGTTATCTACGTCGGCAAGGCTGTTGTACTGAAAAACCGCGTGCGCAGCTACTTCCGCAATCTGGCCAGCCATACGCCGAAGGTGAAGGCGATGGTGGCAAAAATCGCGGAGATTGAAACGATTGTAACCTCCAGTGAGGTAGAAGCGCTGATTCTGGAGTGCAACCTGATCAAAAAATATCGCCCGCGTTACAACATCAGCCTGAAGGACGATAAAACATATCCTTATCTTAAGGTTACCATGCAGGAGGATTTCCCTCGTTTATATGTGACGCGCAGGCAGATGCGTGACGGTGCCCGTTATTACGGACCGTATGCCGACGCCGGTGCTATGCATGCTACGGTAAAGCTGCTGCGCAGCATGTTTCCTCTGCGCACCTGCCGCAAAATGAACCCGGACAGACCATGCTTGAACTATCACATCAAGCGCTGTCTTGCGCCTTGCGCCGGTTACATCAGCAAGGCGGATTATCACAAGATGATTAAATCCATCTGTATGGTGCTGGACGGACGCACCACGGAGCTGGAGCGGGATTTGAAGCAGCAGATGCAGGAGGCGGCAGATAACTACGCCTTTGAGGAGGCTGCCCGACTGCGCGACCAGCTGCAGGCTGTGGCACGTCTGAATGAAGCGCAGAAGGCTGTCACCAATAATGGCGGTGACATGGATATCTTCGGCCTGGGGCAGGATATGACGGGCCTGTGCGTGCAGTTGTTCTTCGTGCGTAAGGGCAAGCTCATCGGCAGAGATAACTTCTTCTTGCCCGACGGCGGCGATACGCCGCAGGAGGTTATGACAGCCTTTGTGAAGCAATATTATAACGAAGCAACCTTTATTCCCAAGGAAGTGGTGCTGCCGTACCTGCCGGAGGAGGATGAAAAGCAGCTTATTGAAACCTGGCTGGCAGACAAGGCACAGCGACGGGTGGAGCTGCTGCTGCCGCAGCGCGGCGTTAAAAAGGACCTGCTGAAGCTGGCGAATGAAAATGCTGTCAAGCTGCTGAATGAACGCCTGCGTAAGGGCAGTTTATCACTCAAAAATGACCTGCAGGCAGCCGAAGAGCTGCAGCAGGCCTTGGGCTTGGAGCATCCCCTGGAGCGCATGGACTGCTTCGATATCAGCCATACGCAGGGCAGCGAAACTGTTGCTTCTATGGTTGTGTTCCGCAACGGCACCAGCAGTAAAAAAGATTACCGCAGATATAAAATTGTCTCGGCAGAAGGCAAGCCTGATGATTTCAAATCCATGCAGGAGGTTGTCTACCGCCGTTACAGAGATTATGAGGACTTGCCAAGCCTAGTGGTTATCGACGGCGGCAAGGGTCAGCTGAGCTCGGCGTTGGAGGTTATTCGCGGCCTTGGTCTTGATGATTTGCCGGTTGTAGGTCTGGCTAAGCGCGAGGAGGAAATCTTCAAGCCGCACCAGAGCGAAAGTATTATGCTGGACCGTGAAGGCGCTGCGCTGCACCTCATTCAACGCATCCGCGATGAGGCGCACCGCTTTGCCATTACCTACCACCGCAAGCTGCGCGGTAAGCGCAATCTCGTTTCTGTGCTCGACCATGTGGAGGGTATCGGGCCTAAGCGCCGGCAGGAGCTGTGGAAGGCTTTCAAAACGCTGGACGCTATGCGGGCAGCCAGCGTTGAAGAGCTGGCTGCGGTAGAAGGCATGAACCATGCGGCGGCGCAGACGCTGTACGATTTCTTCCGTCTGGATTTGCCGGAAAAGCAGCAGGCGCTGCAGTAAAAGGTTCACAGCTATTTTGCAGAATATCCTCGCATACTATGCTATAATAATTATAGGTCAAAAATAATAATTATTTTGTAGCTCGCGCTTAGCTTTCTTAAAAGCGCAGGCTATGGCAAGAGGAGGACGAAGCTAATGGCAAAATGGGTATGTGACGTTTGTGGTTATGTGTATGATCCTGAGGTTGGTGATCCCGATAACGGTGTTGCTGCAGGCACTGCTTGGGAAGCTGTACCGGAAGAATGGGTTTGCCCTCTTTGCGGTGTAGGCAAGGATCAATTCTCGGAAATGTAAAATTGCATAGGATATAGCAAAATCAGCCTTTGAGCAAAAGCTCATTGGCTGATTTTGTGTTATGCAGCTTTTTATCTAATGATTATTTGTCTGCGGCTTTCCTTCCCCCTTCATCAGCCCCTCATTATAAATCGCCGGTGAAGCGCCTGCTTCCGTAATGTGCGGTGTTAAAAGCAGCAAAACCTCCGTCTTGTTGTGCGAACGCGAACGGTTTTTAAACAGCTCACCCAATAGAGGAATTTTGCTCAAAAAAGGCACCTTCTGCATTGTACGATGCTGCTCCTCACTGATAAGACCGCCGATTACCAGCGTTTCCCCGCTGTACATGCGCACGTTGGTGTCAGCGGTGCGGCTGGTGATGCGGTAGTTTTTCAGCTCGCTGATGAGCACAGGCGTGCTCACCTCAGTGTGGACGCTGGCGGTCACCATTTTACCATCCTCGCTGATGATGGGCGCGTATTGCAGCTTGATGCCGGCGTCAAGATATTCCGTTGCCGTGTAGCTGCCGCTACTGTCATGCTTTTCTGTCTGCACGGGGATGTGGTCACCGATGAAAATGCTGGCCTCCTTGCCGGGTATGGTGATGATGCGCGGTGTTGCCAAAATGCGCGCTTTACCGTTGCTTATGAGAGCATTAAGCGTAGCGTTGAAACGGAAGGCAAACCCGCGCCAAAATTTGAAGCTGCCGTCATAATTGCTGCTGTCACTGTTACTGTCGTTCGTTTCCTGCTTGCTCTGGGGAATAGTGTCCCAGTCCCAGCGTACGCCCAGGTTTTTACTGTCCTCGCGGCTGACGGCGATGATTTTGGCTTCCAGCGTTACCTGTCTTGTTGCTATATCCAGCTTGGGCAGCAGCTGCCTTAAGCGTGCGTGGCTTTGCTCATATCCCAAAAGGATGAGGCTGTTGGTGATAGTATCCAGCCCTAGCTTGGCGCCGAAGTGTGGCGTCAACGCTTCCTGCACGTCCTTGGCTCTGGCATAGCTCAGGGGATAGCAGGCCAGTCGTTCGCAGACTGGCGGTGGTGCTGCGGGAAGGTTTGCTGCAGGTGTTTTGCTTATTGTGGCGGCGGGAGAGGGCACAAAGGGATTGATGAGAGTGCTTTGGGCGTTGCAGGGAATAGTTAAAGTGAGCAGCAGACTGCTGAGTATTAACGGGAAAAAGCGTTTTAGCATAATGAGCTCCTTTCGGTGTTATCTGTTAAGAAAACGATAACGATTGCGTTTAGTAAAATTCATGTTTCATTGTAACGCAGGCAGGAAATAATTTCAAGAGAAAATTGTGAAAATAGAGAAAATTTAAAATTGTCGTATTGCATTTCGCTTTTTTTGTGCTACAATAAAATTCAACATAAGAAAAATGAGGTGATGCAATGGAAGGCTTACGTAATAATAAACTGGCGGAGGATTTGCTGCATCTGGCATTGGTTCAGGGAGCGAGTGATTTACACATCGAGCCTGACGGACAGGGAGTGCGTGTGCGCATCCGTGTTGACGGCCTGCTGCAACAACTGTGCGTGCTGCCGCACTCACAGCAAAGTACGCTGCTGACGCAGCTGAAGGTGTGGAGCGGTATGGATATTGCCGAAAAAAGAGTGCCGCAGGATGGCAGGCTGCTGCTGGAGCATGAAGGCAGCAAGGTGGATTTGCGTTTATCCAGCCTGCCGACAGTGAACGGCGAAAAGCTGGCGATTCGTTTTTTGCAGCGTCAAGATAATTTGCTGCAGCTGGAGCAACTGCAATTCAGCGATGATAATTTGCAGCGTTACCGCCGGCTTTTTCATCAGCCGAACGGTTTAGTGCTTCTGACGGGACCGACGGGCAGCGGCAAAACGACGACGCTTTATGCTACGCTTCAGGAGCTTGATGCTGCTGCCAGTAATATTATAACCTTGGAGGATCCGGTGGAATATAAGCTAGCGGGAATCAATCAGGTGGCAGTCAACCGCAGGAGCGGACTGACTTTTGCGGCAGGATTGCGTTCGGTGGTGCGTCAGGATCCGGATGTTATCATGCTGGGTGAAATCAGAGATGCGGAAACAGCGGCGATGGCGGTACATGCAGCGCTGACAGGTCATTTGGTTTTGAGCACATTGCACACAAATGATGCCATCGGCGCTGTGTACCGTCTGCTTGATATGGGAATTGCCGATTATCTGCTGGCTGCCGGCTTGCGTGGTGTGCTGGCACAGCGTTTGGTGCGCCGTCCGTGCCGCTATTGCGGCGAACGGCGCTTGGCAACTGCAGCGGAGCTGCAGTATCTGGGGCGCAGAGCGGATGAAAAACTGCAGGTGGTGCAGGCTCACGGCTGTGAGCATTGTCACGGCACCGGTTACAGAGGGCGTCTGGCATTGCATGAGCTGATTGTGTTTGATAAACGTATGCAGCAGCTCTTGGTAAACGGCGCCGATGAAGCAGAGCTTTTGCGGGAGGCACGTAAGCAGGGCTGGCGCAGTCTGTATGCTGATGCAGTTGATAAGGTGCTGCAGGGGGCAACTACGGTTGAAGAATTGTGGCGCGTTGGTATAACCGAGGAGGCTGATTATGCTTGATAAGCTGTTGCTGCAGGCAAGAAGTATGGGAGCCAGCGACCTGCATCTTACGCCTGTGAGTGTGCCGATAGTGCGCGTAGATGGCAGCCTGCAGCCTTTGCAAAACGAATTTATTTCCCGGGAAAAGCTGGAGCAGGCGTTGCTTGCTCTGCTGCCAGAGCAGGAAAAGCGGCAGCTGCTGCAGACAGGTGAGATTGATACTGCTTTTAGTGACAGTTTACAGGAGCGCTGCCGGCTCAATGTTTATCGTCTTGGCGGCGGCTATGCGGCGGCGATTCGTCTGCTTCCGAAGGAAATTCCTGACTGCAACAGTCTTGGCCTGCCGCAAACTGTTTGTCAGCTTGCTGAGAGCAGCAGCGGTTTGCTGCTCGTTACAGGTGCCACAGGCAGCGGCAAAAGCACCACGCTTGCCTCGCTGGTACAGCAGATAAATCAAACGCGCGCTGTACACGTGCTGACGCTGGAGGACCCGATAGAGTACGTGTATCCTCCTGGTCTGGCGCTGATTAACCAGCGGGAGGTGGGGCGTGATACAAGGAGCTTTGCCAGCGGGTTGCGCAGTGCTCTCAGACAGGACCCGGATGTGATTATGGTGGGCGAACTCAGAGATGCGGAAACAATCGGTATAGCACTGACGGCGGCGGAAACAGGTCACCTTGTTTTAGCTACGCTGCACACGCAGGATGCGGTTGGTACGGTAAACCGTATTCTTGATGTGTTGCCCGACAGGCAGCATGTGTGTACGCAGCTGGCTGACTGCTTGCTGGGAATTTGCTGCCAGAGGTTGCTGCCGCGCTGTGACAGAGCAGGCAGAGCGGCGGCCTTTGAGGTGCTCGTTGCAACGCCTGCCTTGCGCAATCTTATTCGTGAGGGGCGCACGCATCAGCTACAGTCCTATTTGCAGACCGGCGCGCGCTACGGTATGCAGACAATGGAGGACGCAGTAAAGGCCTTGCAGCTGCGAGGAATAATCGCATGAAAAAAGCCGCTGCGAAAACAGCGGCTTAATATATACAGATATACTGTAAAAGGTATTACAAAATTTCTTCTCTGATTAAAGTGTTCATCATTTTTTGCTTGCCTAATACCCAGAGCAGGTCGTTTTCTTCGAAAACAAGTGAAACGTGGGGGTTGGTAATGGTAAAGGCACCACGCTCCAGACCGACAACGAGGCAGCTCCACTTGTTGCGCAAATCGGCAGCCTTCAGTGATGTTCCCAAAATAGGAGAATGCTTGTCAATCGTAATTGCCAGGGAAAGGAATTGCTGTTCCGGTTTGTTCCGGTGGTTATCCAGCATGAATTCACGCAGGCTTTGCGGCAAATCGCAGCGTTCAAGGCCTAAGCTGCGCTGTCTTACGGCAGCGTCAAAAACCTGCAGCTGGCTGCTTGTACCGATGAGCAGCAGCTTATCTCCCTGCTTTACTATCTGCTCGCCGCCGGGCATATCAACAGTGCGGTGGGTACCAAAAAGCTGCAGAACGTTGCAGCCGTAGCTTTCGCGGAAGCCAAGACTGCGCAGGCTGCGTCCTTTGATGGGAGAATCCTTTTGCAAATCGTAGTAAACAAGCTGCAAATCCTCGTCGAACCAGGTACGGCTGTCATCGGGAGCGCTTTCGCGATGCTTGCGCATGTGCTTTTCGTTAAGGTTTACCAAAAAGCGTGATTCGATACGCAGGTATTCGCTCATCAGCCAGTCGGAGGAGGAGATGAAGTACGCTGCCAGCAGGACAGAAACGCAGGCCAGGAAGCCGTGCAGATTCAGCAGAGTGTGGAAGATGAAGTACAGCGAAGCAGATGCTACAAGCAGCTTGCCGAATACAAGGAACATTAACGGCAGATGGTTAGCACGCTTTTTGAACCAGAGCTTGGAGAATAAATCACCGTTGCCGGCGCGGTTAACCAAAACGGCACGCAGAATCGGCGACATAATGATAAAGGTGGCAGCGGCGGTCAGCAGTCTGCTGTACGGCAGCTTCAGCGTGTTGCCCAAATAAGGCAGCAGGTAATATTCCGCACCCAAGGCAATGGCTGCCAGCAGGGTGATGAAAATCAACATACGCATGGTGTAACCGGTCAGCAGGTTCTTCCAGTCCTGATCCTTGTCATCGTCAGTATTGGTGCCGGTATAACGGCCAAGCCAGCTTTTAGCCTGCGGCGGCAGCAGCTTCAGCACCAGCTGGTAGAAGGGCTCGGCTGCCATGATGCAGAAGGGTGTGGTAAAGGTAGTGATTACGGATACCGCTACGATAATCGGATATAAAAAGCTGCTGATTACGCCCAGGCTCATGCCGAGGGAAGCAATAATAAAGGAGAATTCACCGATCTGTGCCAGGCTGAAGCCGCAGTGTACAGAGGTGTTGAGGCTCTGGCCGGAGGCCAGTACGCCGCCGGTGGAGAAAATCAGCTTGCCGATAATTGTTGCTACTACCAGCACGAAGATGGGCAGCGCTTGCTCCAGCAGGATAGCGGGATCTACCATCATGCCGACGGATACGAAAAAGATTGCGCCGAACAAATCCTTGATAGGAGCAACGAGGTGCTCGATTTTTTCTGCGTTAGGTGCTTCGGCAATCAAAGAGCCCATGATGAAGGCACCCAAAGCGGAGGAGAAGCCGAGCTGAGTTGCCAGCACCACCATACCGAGGCACAGGCCGATGGAAATAACTACCAGAGTTTCTTCGTTCATCAGCTGTTTGGCCCATTTAAAGAAGCTGGGGACAAGGTACATACCCAGAACAAACCATAAAACGAGGAAGAAAATCAAGCGTCCGATGCTGAGCAGCAGCTCCGTTGTGGAAACATTGGCGCTGGCTACGGCCATGGTTGCAAGCAGTACCATCATCACGATACCGGCGATATCTTCAATAATCAGCACGCCGAAAACAATTTCCGTAAAGCGCTGCGCCCTGAGCTTTAAATCGTCAAAGGCTTTGATGATAATCGTGGTGGAGGACATTGAAAGCATGCCGCCCAGGAAAAGGCTGTCCATATGGTTCCAACCGAGCAGCATACCGGCGAAGTAGCCCACGGCCAGCATACCGCCGATTTCTACCGCGGTGGCGATGAAGGCTGTACTGCCTACGCTTTTCAGCTTGTAAAAGCTGAACTCCAGTCCCAGTGCGAACAGCAGGAAGATAACACCGATTTCGGACCAGGCGTGGACATTGGCCTTATCGGTAATCGTCGGGAAGAAGTTGAAATGCGGACCGGTGATGAAGCCGGCAACAATGTAGCCAAGTACCAACGGCTGATTGATTTTCTTGAAAAGAATTGTTGTGACGCCGGCTACGAGCAAAATCATTGCTAAATCATTAATAATAGTAGGCAGATGAGTCATGGTAAGCTCCTTTGAGATATTTTTTGCCAAAATGGCTTTAAATGGTGTATAATAATTGAAATGTAGTCATTAGCTTTTTACAAGCCCTGCAGACTGCAAAACAAATAATCTCAATTATATTATACAATATTTTTGACTGAAATTATTGCATAAATAATGCTTTATTATGTTAATTTATTGTGACTTGCGCAATTGGAGGAATAAAGATGAACGAAAATCAACAAGAAAAATTAGTTTTGGTAGACGGCGAGATTATGCCGGAAGCTGAAGCATTTATTGACGTTAACGACCGCGGTCATAACTTCGGCGATGGCGTTTTTGAAATTGTACCGGTTTATAACGGCCGCTGCTTTGCTTTGCTGCCGCATATGAACAATTTATTCGATTCTGTAATCGCAGTAAAAATTCCCGGCGTTTATATGATTGAAGAGCTGGTAGAGTTCCATGAAAGCCTGTTGGCCGCAACCGGTCTGAAGGACTGCGAAATCTATACTCAGGTAACTCGTGGCAGCGGTGCTTATGCCCTGTCCTATCCGGAGCAGAGCATTCCGCATCTGACTATGTATGCTGTACCGGTTGACCGCGAGGCACTTGCTGAGAAACGTGCCAAGGGCGTAAATGTTATCACTGTTGAGGATGTGCGCTGGGCACGCTGCGATATCAATACTCTGAACCGTCTGCCGGAAGTAATGGCTAAACAGAAGGCTGTTATCGGCAATGCTTTTGATTCCCTGTTTGTTCGCGACGGCAAAATTACCGAAAGCACGGAAGCAAGCTTCTTCATTTATAAAGACGGTATTCTGTGGACTCATCCCGAAAACAACTTTATCCATAAAAATATTACCCGCCGTCTGCTGATGGAACGCCTGTCCAAAGACCTGGATCTGCAGATTATCGAAAGAGCTTTTGATAAGGATTTTGCACTCAAAGCAGACGAAGCCTTCCTTTGCGGACCGCGTTGCGAGTTTATGCCTGTTACAAAAATTGACCGCAGCTTCGTTGCTGACGGCAAGGTTGGCGAGCTGACACAAAAGCTGCAGGATGCATATATGGCATTTGTAGCTAAGGAATGCCCTGCTAAGCATGAATAACAGCAAGCTGGTGCGTGGAGCGTTATTGGTGGCTTTGGCGCTGGCGCTGCAGTCGCTGCGTCTGGTGCTGCCGATGCCGCAGCTGCTTTCCACATTTATCATCGGTACTCTGGTGCACATGATGCTGGTGCTCACGCTGCAGCTCAGCGGCCTGAAGACAGCGCTTTTGCTGGCGTTTTTGCTGCCACTGACTGCTTACGTGCAGGGGCAGGTGCTGCTGCCGTTTCTGATTCCCGTAATTTGGCTGGGTAATTTTATCTTTGTGCTGCTTGTGCGTCAGTTTAAGGACAGTCGTAAGCTGTCTTTATCTATACCGCCACTGGCGAAGGCCTGTGTTATGTTGCTGGCAGCCTGGGCTGCGCTGAGCTTCTTGGCGCTGCCGAATCCTGCGCTGCGCAAGACGGTTATGTTTGCTATGAGCGTACCGCAGCTGCTGACGGCTGTTGCCGGTATTTTGCTGGCAGAGCAGGTCAAAAAGCGTCTGCGTCAGTTTGATTAATACAGGTTTGGCAATAATATAATGTATTTATGCGCGTAGTATTTAACCGACAGCGAAAATAACCGCCGGTGTAAAAGCTGAGCGGTTATTTTGTTTAATGCTTCGGCTTTGCTCAGTAACCTTTTGGTAACTGAAGCACTTTTTTGTGCATACTTTACAAATGAACGGCAACAGCATATTATAATATAGGCAATGGATAGTAGTTATCTGTTTTGTGAAGTTAATGTTAAAAATGCCAATGCAGTGCCGCAAGCTATATTTCATATGCTATAATATACAAGCAGTAATGAGTTTTAGGGGGTTATCAGTATTTTAGAATTTAAACCTGTAACATTGGCGGAAAAGCCTTTGTTTGAAAGCTATATATCAAAATCACATCAAAATGGCAGCGAATGTGCCTTTTCCAATCTTTTTGTCTGGCGTGACTGCTATCATATTTATTGGTGCGTAGCGCACGATTTCCTTTTGCTGAAGGTTAAACGCAACAACGTTGATTTTTATATTCAGCCCTTTGGCGGACGTGATGAGGATTTGCCGCGTCTGATGCAGGAGCTGAAGGAGGAGCATCAGGGTAAACCGTTTGAGATGCACGGTATCTATGATTTTACCAAGGAGCGCTTTGAGCGCGTAATGCCCGGTCTGACATATGAAGAAGACCGCGATAACTGGGATTATGTATATCTGCAGGAAAAGCTGGCAACGCTTTCCGGCCGCAAGCTGCACGGGCAGAAGAATCACTACAATGCTTTTGTCAAGGCGCATCCGGATTTCGTTTATGAGCCGATTACTATGGATAATATGATGGAATGCCTGAACTTCGGCGAGCGCTGGTGCGACGAGCATATGGCAGAGGACCCTTCGCTGCTGTGCGAAAAATATGCTATCCAGGAGGCCTTTCTGAGCTTCGAGCAGCTGGAGCTGCGCGGCGGTGCAATCCGTTTCGACGGTAAAATTCAGGCCTTCAGCTTTGGCAAGAAGATTAACGACGATACAGCGGTGCTGCATGTAGAAAAGGCGCGTCATGATGTGCGCGGCTTGTATACTGCTATTACCAAGGAGTTCGCCGCTCATGCCTGGACGGATGTAAAATATCTCAACCGTGAGGAGGATATGGGACATCCCGGTCTGCGTGAGGCAAAGCTGGCGCTGCATCCGGAATTTATGGTGAAAAAATATAATGTAATTATTGGGTGAGGTAGCTTATGATTTACCGTGTCTTGAGCAAGGAGCGTATGTACCAGGCGGAAGAGCTTTGGAATTACTGCTTTGAAAAAAAGACGGAGCCTTTCTTTCGGTACTATTTTGAGCAGTACTGCGGCAAGGACAATATGGTTATCGGTGGCTTTGACAAGGTCGGCGAGGAAGAAAAGCTGCGCACGATGCTGCATGTAAATCCCTATATGCTGCGTTTGCGCGGGCAGGAGATGCTGGTGCCGTATCTTGTGGGCATTGCCACCGCTCCGGAAGCACGTGGACAGCATCTTTTGCGTCCGCTTTTGAAAACTGCTTTTGAGGTGCTGCGCTCGCAGGGATTCCCTTTTGTGACGCTGATGCCTATAAGTGCCGGTATTTATCTGCCGTATGAATTTGCTTACTGCTATTATCGTCATGAATATAAAATGCCTTTGGCAAAGTTGCAAATTCCTGCAATTGGTGATGACCTGTCGGTAGAACGTCTTGATTTAGCTTCTTTGCTGCAAGCTGTGACGGATGAGGAAACGCAACCTTGCAATCCTTTGGCAGATATTTACGCAAGTGTTACCGCAGCATGGAACGGCGTACCGCAGCGCACTGCGTTCCAATGGCGCAAGCTGTTGTCGGTAGTTACGCAGGAAAATGTGCTGTGCGCTGTTGTTTACCGTGCGGGGAAAGCAGTTGGCTATATGCTTTACTCACTGACTGACGGCACGTTCAACTTGCAGGAGCTGCTTACGCAGGATGCTGCGGCGAAGAACCGTCTGTTGCAATATGCCGCGGGACACAGAAGCGAAGCGCAGGAGTTTTGCTGGCTGGCGGAGCCGTGGGATAAAACATATCTTGGCTTTGAGGACCAGGCGCTTACGGGCAGACTGCAGCCGTTTATGATGGCACGTTGCCTTGATGCGCGTTTAGCGCTCGCTAAGCTGCCGGTAGCAGAAAGCATGAGCAGCGGCAGCGTTGTCGTACTGCTTACGGATAAGATGATTGAGCGCAATAATCATCTGCTGCAGCTGCGCACGTCACCGGGCAAGCTGGAAGCAGTCAGCACGCTGGAGCAGGAGGAGGTTACCATGGATATGGGAGCCTTTACCCAGCTTTACTTCGGTGCGTTCAGCGCCAGCGAGCTGTGGGAGGCAGGGCACATCAAATGCAGCGATGTGCGGAAGCTGCAGCTGCTCGACGAGCTCTTTCCTAAATGCCGCACCTATAATAACGAATATTTTTAAAGCTTATGCAGGCTGTCGGATGTTCCGGCAGTCTGCTTTTTTGACAACAGAAAAACCCATGCCTTACTTAGCGTAAAACATGGGCTATTTTGGTTAGTGCAAATATTTACTGCGCTGTTATTCTCTTTTCTATAACGTTATAGGCTACATCACCGTCATGCGGCTGACCGTTGACCGTTACATTACCATGGAAGGCTGCAATTTTCGTCTTCCAGCAGTAGCTGCCGCTGTCTGCGGTAATTTTATTGCTGTTATCATTAAAAACAAGATTGCCGTTTACATAGGCAGTTCTGCCGGAATGATATACATCTACCTTATCGCAGGCAAAGCTCATATCACCGAAGCTCAGACGAATATTGCCCTGGCCGTGAACCTCCATAGCATAAAGATATACCTTGGTGGCGTCACCGGTAATGGTTAAGGTAGTATCATGTGCGGGAAACTGTACGAAAACATTTCCCTGCAGGTCATATACACCGGTGAGCGGGTTAAAGGTACGGCTGTCACTCTTGATTACCGGATCGGCAAAGCACATAGAAGGCAGCATCATAACAAGCATAGTTAATATTAAAAGCAATTTCTTCATGAATAAATCACCTCTTGTAGCATGAAAAACAGGAGAAATTTTAAGTGTACTCTTTATTATAGTATTTTTAGAGAATCGGCGCAAGCATTAAAAAAGATTTTTTTAGAAAAAAAGAGGATTTTTCCTTTATACATTGAATATAAATTATGTGTGATATAGTAGTTGGAGGCGGAGAGGGTAATGAACGGAGATTTTGAAAACTTTAAAGAGCAGGTGCGCAGCACAGCTGATATGGTAGAAATAATCTCCGGTTATGTGCCGTTGAAAAAGAAAGGCCAGAACTACTGGGGCTGTTGCCCGTTTCACGGAGAGAAAACGCCGTCCTTTTCGGTGAACCCCGGCAAGAGCATGTTTTATTGCTTTGGCTGCCATGAGGGCGGAGATATTTTTAAGTTTATTATGAAAATCGAAAACTGCAGCTTTATGGATGCATTAAAGCTGCTGGCCGGCAGATACGGTATCCCGATACCTGAGAAGCAGAAGACGGCCGCCGAAATTGCGCGCGAGAAACAAAGGAACAGCATTTATAGTGCTAATGAGCTGGCGTCAAAATTTTTTCAGGCCTGTCTGACAAAAACTGCTTACGGTGAACCTGCCCTGGCTTATCTTGCCGGGCGCGGAATAGGCAAAGAAATTATTGCCGGCTTTGGCATAGGCTATGCGCTGAATAATTTTACCGCGCTTGTCAGCTCTCTTGCTAAGCGCGGCTGTCAGCCGCAGGTGCTGGAGGCTGCCGGACTGGCGGCCCGTGGGCGCGACGGCTATTATGACAAGTTCCGCAACCGTGTGATTATTCCTATCCGCGATGCGCGCGGACGTATAGTCGGCTTTGGCGGCAGAGTGCTGGACAACAGCACGCCTAAATATCTGAATACAGCGGAAACGCAGTGGTTTAATAAGCGAAGGCTGCTTTTTGGTCTGGATATAGCTTTGAAGGCTATCCGCAAAAGCGGTCGGGCTGTAGTTGTCGAAGGTTATATGGATGCTATCAGCTTGCATGCGGCAGGCTTTGATAATGTTGTAGCATCTATGGGAACGGCCTTTTCCCAGGAGCAGGCTAAGCTGCTGCAGCGTCTGGCGGATGAAGTAATCTTCTGCTATGACAGCGACAGCGCAGGCCGCAAGGCTTCGGTGCGTGCCGTGATCATTGCCCGGGAAGCAGGCTTGAAGGTGCGCATAGCAGGTGTACCTGACGGTAAGGATCCCGACGAATATGTACGTCAGCATGGCAGCGCTGCTTTTGCACAGGTGCTGGCGGCGGCGCAGAATGGTATTGATTTTCAAATAGATGAAACTATCCTGCAAAATAATATTGCTAATTTAGCAGGAAAAGTAGAGGCTGTGTCGAATATACTACCATTCCTATTAGAATGTCAAAATGAAATTGAAGCGTCGGAGCATATCCGAAGGCTGGCACAGCGGCTGACTATTGATGAAGGCCTGATTGCGGAAGAATACCGCAAGGCAGCACGCAGAGGTGGCAGACAGCAGACTGGGCAGCCGACGGTGATTCCGGAGGAAAAAAGCGCCGGTATCGGTCAGCAGGCGGAAGAACTGCTTCTGAGATTGCTTTTGGAGCAGCCGCAGCTGTGTGACGAATGCCGTGCGGAGGTAAAGGAAACAGGCTTTGAAGATGCTGTGCTGGCACAGCTGTTTGACAGGTTGTGCGAGCTTGGCACCGCTTATACAACGGATAAGCTGAATAATGTCCTGGACGATGCGGCGCAGACAGCGTTGGCGCGTATTTTGGCACATCAGCTTCCGGAGGGAGATATGGATAAGCTTATGCAGGACTGCCTCAGGCAGATGCGGCGGCTTCGTCTGGAAAAAGAATATGAAAAGCATCGTCTGCTGGCGGATGAATACGAAAGATCGGCAGATGAGCGTTTTCTCAGTGAATTAATGGAAAGTCAAAGGATAAAGAATGAAATCAAAAAACTCTATGGAAACCAAAATAAATAAGGAAGGAGGGGACACCATGGCTGCAGCTACTAAAATAACGCAGGAGCAAATTGATGAGCTTATCCGCAAGGGTAAAGCTAATAAGGGTGTTCTCACCTATGGCGATGTAATGAACCTCACCAATACTTTGGAAGATATCACGCCCGAAGATGTTGAGCATATCTATGAGGTTATTACACGTAAAGGTCTGGAGCTTGTTGATGATGACAACGCCTCCGACGAAGATATACTGCCTTTGGTAGGAAACGACGAAGATAATGATGAGCCCAGCAGCAGTGAGCTGGAAAACATGAGCGTTCCCGAAGGCATCAGCATTGACGATCCTGTACGCATGTACCTTAAGGAAATCGGCAGAGTACCGCTGCTTATCGGTGAGGATGAGGTTAAGCTCGCTAAGCGTATGGATAAGGGCCGTCAGGCAGAGCGTATTCAGCGCGGCAGAATGATTGAGCTGGAGGAGCCTGCTTTTACTGCTGAGGACAGCGGCAGCGCATTGATTGAAAAGCTGCGTCATAGCCTGAAAGAGGAATGGCAGATTACCAATATGCGTTCTGTTTTCCGTGTGGCGCAGATGATTAAAAAGCGTCAGAGCGTAGGTCAGCCTTATACTGTTGAAGATTACGAGGACCTGATTTTTGAATTTACCAAGGATGAGCGCCTGCATCTGCAGCGCCTGATGGCAGAACAAAGATGTCTGATTCCCGGCTGCGAGCAGTTCGTAGTAACGCGTGAAACAAGCGATATAGATGATCACAAGCTGTATCAGATTAAGGCTATTCTCAACGAGCTCAGAGAGCGTATGAGCGACGGCAGAGAAAAGGATTCCGCTGTTGTCGAAGCCTACTGCAATCTGGATGAGGATTTCGAAAAGCTGTTGAAAGCAGTTGCGCATCAGGGTGACGAAGCTAAGCAATGCTTGTCCGAAGCCAACCTGCGTCTGGTAGTAAGTATTGCCAAGCGTTATGTCGGTCGCGGTATGCTGTTCTTGGATTTGATTCAGGAGGGTAACCTGGGACTGATTAAGGCTGTAGATAAATTCGATTATAACAAGGGCTTTAAATTCAGTACCTATGCTACATGGTGGATTCGTCAGGCGATTACCCGTGCGATTGCCGATCAGGCACGTACTATCCGTATTCCCGTACATATGGTGGAAACCATTAACAAGCTTATCCGTGTTTCCCGCCAGCTGCTGCAGGAGCTTGGCCGCGAGCCTTTGCCGGAAGAAATTGCCAAGGAAATGGATACCTCTGTTGACAGAGTACGCGAGATTATGAAAATTGCGCAGGAGCCTGTTTCTCTGGAAACTCCTATCGGCGAAGAAGAGGATTCGCATCTGGGCGATTTCATTGAGGACCACGATGCACCGGCGCCTGCCGACGCTGCTTCCTTTACTCTGCTGCGTGAACAGCTGGAGGAGGTTCTGGAAACGCTTACTATCCGTGAAAAACGGGTATTGGAGCTGCGCTTTGGTCTGGAGGACGGCCGCAGTCGTACTTTGGAAGAGGTTGGCCAGCACTTTGGCGTTACCCGTGAGCGTATCCGTCAGATTGAGGCTAAAGCGTTGCGTAAACTGCGTCATCCCAGCCGCAGCAAAAAGCTGAAGGACTTCTTGGAATAATAGTTGACAAACAACTGTAACTATTATAAAATAATAATGTTTGGTAGCTTGCATGGGCCTATAGCTCAGTGGTAGAGCCGCCGGCTCATAACCGGCTGGTCGTAGGTTCGAACCCTACTGGGCCCACCAATACCTTACATCAGCAAAACGAAGTGAACGCAGGTCGAAAGGCCTGCGTTTTTAATTCTATGAGTTGACATTTATCTGCTTATAGTGACATAATTAAATAGTTATCAAGAATATGGATTCATTTCACTGAATATGTTTGAATAATTACCAAGGAGGCAAGAATGTTTACTTTAAAAAATGGTGACGGTATGGTTTGGCCTGACGGCAAGCGTATCGCCGTGATGGTTACCTTTGATTTTGATGCGGAGTTGCTGCGTAAATCTGTAATCGGCAAGCGAACAATCGGCTTTTCGGACACAAGCAGGGGCCAATACGGTCCTGATGAGGGCTTAAAGCGTTGTCTTGATATGCTTGAACGCCAACAGCTTAAAACTACTTTTTTTGTTCCCGGACGCATTGCGGAGCTTTATGCCGATAAGGTGCAGCAAATAGCGGATGCAGGCCATGAGCTTGCCTATCACGGCTATCTGCATGAAGCCTCTGTAGATATGCCTGCTGCCGAGGAAAGAGAAAATATGGCCAAGAGCGAGGAACTGTTGGAAAAAGTAAGCGGACGTAAGGTTGTCGGCTATCGCGGTCCGCTGGATTTGCTGCCCAACTGTGCCATGCAGCTGATGGCTGAACGTGGATATTTATACGGTTCTACGCTTAAGGATTGCGACTGGGCGTACGTGCATGAGGACTATCCTATTGTGGAGCTTCCTACTGAGCCTACGCTGGATGATTTCTCCTGGTTCTATTTTTCCTATGCGGATGAAGCTACTATCACCTGTAGTTATCCGGTGGACTATGTTTACGATATCTGGAAGGATAATTTTGACGAGCTTGCCAATGAGGGCGACAAAATTTTTGTTCTCAAGCTGCATCCGCAGCTTATCGGCCGCAGCAGCCGCGTGCGCATGCTGGAGCGCTTTATTGCCTATATGAAGGCGAACGGCGCATGGCTTGCCAGCTGCGAAGAGGTAGCTCGTTACGTAAAGGATTTTTACGCTAAACGTGCGGAAGGAGGCGAAGCATGATGAACTGGAACTGGCCTGATAATAAGCGCATTGCTTTACTGCTTTCCTTTGATATCGATGCGGAAACTCTGTGGCTTACACGCAACGATATCAATGAACGTCATCTGGTGCACATGTCCCGTGGTCTTTATGCCACGAAGCAGGGCTTGCCGCGCATCCTGAAGATGCTGGAGGAAGAAGGCCTTAAGGCAACCTTTTTCACTACTGCCTATACTGCGGAGATTCATCCGGAAATCATTCAATACATTGCAGCGCAGGGACATGAAATCGGCTATCACGGTTATCTGCATGAAGTAAAGGATACTTATGAAGAAGAAAATGCACTGATGGATAAGGTTGATGCTATATTCCGCAGCCTTACCGGCAAACGTCCCGTAGGTGTGCGTATGCCTGATGGTATCTTGCATGATTTTCATAAGCAGCTGTGGCTGGATCGCGGCTGTATTTATTCTTCTAACTGGCGCAATAATGACGGTCCTTTCCTGCTGAAGATAGACGGCAAGGAAATACCTATCGTGGAGCTGCCGAAGGACGGTATTGTTGATGATACCTCCTATGACATGTACACTCTGCAGCATCCGGAGCATTATTACCTGCGCAGCGGGCGCGAAATGGTGCAGATTTGGCAGGATGAGTTTGACGGTCTGGCAGATGAAGGACGCATCATTAATTTCGTTATGCATCCGCAGTTTGTCGGACGTCCGGGATATGTTCGCGCATTGCGTTCATTTATTCATTATGCAAAAGAAAATGGAGCCTGGATTACTACTGACGAATCCTGTGCTAAACATGTTTTAAAGCAGAAGGGTTATGACATTGAGGTTCGTTACTGAATTAAAAAATTCTGTTGGCAGTGTCGTTAATTCTATGGTATAATAATTCATTATATGAGCAAGTTTACTCATTAAATGTACGGAGTAAACAGATATTAAAAATTGAGAGGGGTTTTTCTAATGAAAAAATTTAAAATGAAAAGTATTTTTGCTTTCCTGGCAACAGCAATGCTGGCTATGATGCTGGTAGGCTGCGGTGGCGAGAAAAAAGATGCTGCAGCTGATGCAGGCAAGGGTGACAAATGGGTTGTTGCTATCAACTCCACCTTCCCGCCGTTTGAATCCGTAAAGGAAGGCACCAAGGATTATCAGGGTGTCGATATTGATATTGCTCACTACATCGCCAAGAAGATGAACAAGAAAATCGAATTCACCGATATGAAATTTGCTTCTTTGGTGCCGACTTTGCAAAGCGGCCGTGCTGATGTTATTATTTCTGCAATTTCTCCGACTTCCGAGCGTGAAAAGGTTGTATCCTTCTCCAAGCCTTATTATTTCCCGATGAAGGCTATTCTCTGCAAAAAGGGTGCAGGCTATGACGCTATGGATAAACTGAAGGGTAAAAAAGCCGGTGCTTCTATGGGTACTACCTATGCTAAAGAGCTGAAGGCTGTCGGCGGTATCGAAGTTGTTGAAATGGATACCACTCCGCTGGTTGTTCAGGATATTAAAAACGGCCGTCTGGCTGCAGGTCTGTTCGATTCTTCCCAAGCTGCTGTTTTCGTAAAACAAAATCCTGATCTTGAGCTGCACGTTCTGCAAGGAGCTGTAGTGAAAGACGATACCTTTGCTATCGCTTTGCCGAAGGATTCCAAGGATGTTGAAAAAATCAACGAAATCCTGAAAGAAATGCGCACCAATGGCGAGCTGCACAAAATTCTCGTAGCTCATCTGGGTGAAGAAGGCACTAAAGAATACGAAGCTGCAATTGAAAAGCTGGATATTGCAAAGCTGTAAGAGGTGAATTGAGCAGATGTTAGATTTTTCCGTTCTGGAACCTTATATACCGCTTTTGGCAACCGCTGTCTGGATTACGCTTAAATTTACTTTCTTTTCTACAATTATGGGCTTTTTCGGAGGCTTTATCCTCGCGCTGATAACATTGTCCAAGAACAGAGTACTTTCCTTCCTGGCGAAGATTTATATATCTGTATTCCGCGGAACGCCGCTTTTAGTACAGCTGATGCTGATTTACTTTGCAACACCGCAGCTGACGAGCTATACTATTTCCGCTTTGGAGGCAGGCGTGCTTTCCTTTGGCCTGAACAGTGCCGCATATATTTCCGAAGCACTGCGCGGCGGTATTCTTGCTGTCGACAAAGGTCAGTGGGAGGGAGCAATGTCCTTGGGCGTGCCTAAGCATCGTTTCCTGCTGGATATTATTCTGCCGCAGGCTATTAAGAATGCTTTGCCTTCCTTGGTAAACGAAAGCATTATGCTGCTGAAGGATTCCAGCCTTGTTTCCGTTATCGGTGTTGCCGATACGCTGCGTTGGGCGGATCTGATTCAGGCAAAAACCTTCCGTGCGTTTGAAGCCTTTATCGTAGCTGCTGCTGTTTATTATGTTTTGGTTATGGCCCTGAACTTTTTGGGCGGTTTGTTAGAAAAGAAGGTGCGCGTCAGTGATTGAGATTCAACACCTGTCTAAAAGCTTTGGCAATTTAGAGGTCCTTAAGGATGTTTCCCTGACAATAAAAAAAGGTGAGGTTGTGACCATTATCGGTTCTTCCGGTTCAGGAAAATCTACGCTGCTGCGTTGTATCAATCTGTTGGAGCAGCCTACCGGCGGAGCGATTTTATTCGAAGGTAAGGACATCGTAAATTCCAAAATTAAAATTGAAGATATCCGCAAGAATGCCTGCATGGTGTTCCAGCATTTTAATCTTTTTGCTAATATGACTGTTCTGGAAAATATGACCTACGCTCCCCGTGTAGTAAACGGTCTGTCCAAGCAGGAGGCCAAGGAAAAGGCTATGAAGCTGTTAGCTAAGGTCAATCTTTCCGATAAAGCCAATGAATATCCCAGCCGTCTGAGCGGCGGCCAGAAGCAGCGTGTAGCGATTGCACGTGCTTTGGCGATGGAGCCGAAGGTACTGCTTTTGGATGAGCCTACCTCCGCACTTGATCCGGAAATGGTCAAGGAGGTACTGGATGTTATCAAGCAGCTTGCCAATACCGGTATAACCATGGTTCTTGTTACCCATGAAATGGGTTTTGCCAAGGACGTATCGGATACAGTTTATTTCATGGACGGCGGGTACCTGATTGAAAGCGGTACGCCGGATGAAGTATTCAATCATCCGAAAACGGAACGTGCGAAGAAGTTCCTTGCTTCTGTTTTGGTATAAGGATACACTAATGAAAATATTTATAATTAATCCTGACTTTGGGGTTACTCCTGAGCAGATGGCAGCACGCTGTCATCTGCTCAGTGTGCATGTAGGTCCGGATGTGGAGCTGCACATGGAGTGCCTTGTTGAAAATCATATCGAAATTGATTCTGCTCTGGATGCTGCGCTTGCTGCGCCCGAGATTATCAAAATGGCTGTGCGTGCGGAAAGCGAAGGCTATGACGCAGTCGTGCTGTACTGCTTCAGTGACCCCGCGGTGGATGCCTGCCGTGAGGTGGTGAGCATACCTGTAGTGGGCGGCGGTCAGGCTAGCTGTCTTTTGGCACCGCTGGTAGGCAGGCAGGCCGGGCTTTTGCTGGCAGATACTGCGCGTTATGCGGAAAAGCAGCTTTTTGTTGCTCAATGCGGTGTTGATTCTGCGCGTATTGCTGCAATTGGTGGTATTGAGGCCCGTGGTGTCGATTTGTGGGCAGAGCGTGAGCGGGTTCTGGACCTGCTTACGGAAGCCGGCAAAAATTTGCTGGCGGTAGGCAGAGTGCAGGTACTGCTTTTGGGTTGCTTATCCTTTTTAGGTTTGGCGCACCCGCTCAGTGAGCGTCTGGGCGTTCCTGTTGTTGACCCGGCGGTGGCACCTGTGGCGCTGGCGGAATGCCTTGTGCGGCAGGGGCTCAAAACAAGCCGCAAGGCTTATCCTGCACCGCCGTTGCGCAAACGTACGTGGCAGAGCGGCCAATTATAAACAGCTTGCTTTTCTATAGGAAATAGTGTAAGATAATATTAGTATCAAAATCTTAAGAAGAGAGGTTACTGTTTTAATGAAAAAGAGCTTATTGACTTTGATTATGGCTTTGGTTATGGCTTTAGCTTGCGCAACCAGTGCTTTTGCGGAAGATTTGGGTTATGTAAATGTTGAACGTGTTTTCCGCAGCTATCCTGATATTCAGACTACTATGAGCGCTATCAATCTGGAGCGCCAAAAGGCTGAAAATGAATTCAACCAAAAGGCTCCGAACCTTGATGACAAGGGCAGACGTGAACTGGGCGAAAAATTATCCGCTCAGGTAGATAAGAAGGAAGCTTCCCTGCTGAATCCTATCCGCGAAAAAATCCGCAAAACTATCGGCCAGGTTGCAAAAGCTCATGGCATTGCTAATGTAGTTGATGCAGGTGCTGTTGTATTCGGCGGCAAGGATCTGACTGAAGAAGTTATTGCTGCTGTTGCTCAAGGCAAATAAAGGCTAATGTTATTGAAGGCTGTCGCAGGCAAGCGACAGCCTTTTTTAGTGAGTGTGATATAATATAAGTACATTTTTGCGAGGTGAAGCTGATGGCGCACTGTCCTTTTGATTTTTTTACTGACGGAAAGAAACATAATATCTGCCTTGTCGGCGGTGGTGGTAAAACGACGGTTATGTACGAGCTGGCAGCGGCTTGGGCAGCCTGCGGACGCAGGGTACTGGTGCTGACGAGTACGCATATCCTGTGCCCTGCAGATGGCAGCTTTGCTGGCGATGTGCCTGCGGTGCAAAATTTGTGGCAGCAGGGGCGTTATGCCGTTATCGGTACACCGGAGTTTGCTACCGGTAAGCTGACGTTACCGCCGCAAAGCGTGTATGAAGCGCTGAAGCTGCAGGCTGACGTAATTTTGTGTGAGGCTGATGGCTCCAGACATCATCCCTGCAAGGTGCCTGCGGAGTATGAGCCTGTAATTTTGCCTGACAGTGACATAGTGCTTGCTGTTGCCGGTATGGATGCTTTAGGCAATTCGCTGCAGCAGGCTTGCCAGCGTCCGCAGCTGGCGGCAGAGCTTTTGGGCTGCAGCTTAGATTCTGTTATTGATGAACAAATGCTGGCTGCTTTGCTGCTTTCAGAGCAGGGGGCACGCAAAAATGTCGGTGCACGCACTTATTATATTGTCTTGAATAAATGCGACCTGCTAAAAGCAGCGCAGCAGGAGGAAATGCTTCGGCTGTTAGTGGGTGAAGGAATAGACGAGCGAAGAATATGGCTTCGTGAAAGGGGAGATAGCAAATGCTGAAGATTATTGTACGCGGTGGCGGTGACCTGGCAACAGGCGTTATCCATCGCTTGTGGGGAGCAGGTTTTAAGATTTTAGTGCTGGAATGTGCCAAGCCTGCGGCAATTCGTCGACAGGTAGCGCTGTGCGAAGCGGTGTATCAGGGCAGCGCTCAGGTAGAAGGCCTGACTGCAAGATTGATAAATTCACTGCCTGAGGCAGACGCTGTCTGGGAGCATGATGAAGTACCGGTGCTGGTTGACGCAGCAGCGGACAGTGTGCGTGCTTTTGCGCCTGATATTGTGATTGATGCGATTATCGCCAAGCGTAATTTGGGTACAAGCAGTACAATGGCACCGCTTGTTATTGCTTTAGGCCCCGGCTTCAGCGTGGGCGCAGATGCCGACGTAATTGTAGAAACGAAGCGCGGTCATAACCTGGGACGCATTATCCGCAGCGGCAGTGCAGCGCCTAACAGCGGTGTGCCCGGTAATATCGCAGGCTATAGCAAGGAGCGTGTGCTGCACGCACCCTGCGCAGGTGTTCTGCACGTTGTTCATGACATTGGCAGCATTGTGGAAAAGGGCGAAACTATTGCAACTATTACCGATGGCAGTAATCAGGTGGCGGTAAAGGCAACACTGTCCGGTCTGATTCGCGGCATGATTCGCGATGGCTTTGCTGTTACCGAAGGCTTTAAAATTGCCGATATCGACCCACGTAAGGAGGAGCTGGCCAACTGCTTTACGATTTCGGATAAGGCGCGCTGCATTGCTGGCAGCGTTCTGGAATTAGTCTGCCGTTATGCACAGGAGAAACAAAAATGAAGGATTTAATGAAAAAAATACAGGCGCAGGCTTTGGATTCGCAGCCTTGCTATCTTGTTGCATTGATTGAGAGTGAAGGCTCTACTCCGCGCACCAGCGGCGCCTATATGCTGGTCGGAGAAAAGGGTTTGCTTTACGGAACCATCGGCGGCGGCGGTATGGAATATGCGGCGCAGCAGCTGGCACAGCAGCGTCTGCGCTGCGGTGGCGGCAGCTTTGTCAAAACATTTGACCTTTCTCCGGCAGCAGGCATGGCCTGCGGCGGCAGTTGCCAGGTGCAGTTCTGCTACCTGCCTGTGGGGGAAGAAACGGGGGACTTGCCAGAGGAAGCTCTTAGTGCAATGAAGCAGCGTGCTCCCTGGTGGTTTTTACTGCCTTTGGGTGAAGGCAATGCACTGCCGCAAATAAAAAAAGACCTGCAGCTTGCAGGTCGCAGAGGTGTAATCAATATAGATGGCTGCGCTTATTATGCGGAGCACTATGATTATGACGGTTCGGTTTATGTTTTTGGCGCAGGTCATGTTGCGCGTGAGCTGGTGCCGCTTTTGAGTCATCTAGGGTTTAAATGCATCGTGCTGGATGACAGGGCGGAGTTTGCGGATGCGGCGGCCTTTCCGCAGGCGGAGCATGTACAGCAGGTTGATTTTACTAAGCTGCAGGAGGTTTGCAGCCTGACGGCAAAGGATTATGCGGTAGTTATGACGCGCGGTCACGTGCATGACGCCAATGTGGAGCGCTATCTGTTGACTACGCCTGTGGGTTATATCGGCATTATGGGCAGTAAAAATAAAGCAGCCATGGCCAGAGCCGCTTTGTTGGCGGACGGTTACAGCGAGCAGCAGCTCGCGCGTGTTATTACGCCCATCGGCATCGACATAGGCAGTGAGACGCCGGCGGAGATTGCGGTGAGTATTGCAGCACAATTAATCCAAACTAGGGCAGAATGCGTATAAAGCACCGTATACTTTATCGAGAGGGCCTCGACGTAGCAGTAGTACGTCGTCGGCCCTCTCTCTTCGTCTCCGGTACTTTCTCAGCGTTCTGTTGATTATAAAGTATAATGCTCTAAATTGCAATAAGAAGTTGCACACTTTTTGAAAATTAA
>ULQG01058569.1_pt1 | contig 102052 bp, 102 predicted proteins | sample 1954251 | NCBI WGS metagenome assembly ULQG01 (sample SAMEA4835649, study PRJEB28245) | human gut metagenome | biome: gut microbiome; material: fecal sample | place: Denmark | collected 2008 | reverse complement strand
AAAAAAAAATCCACCTTCAAAAGTACCCCATTAAGGACTCGAACCTTATCTAAAACTTTAGAAGAGTCTTGTGCTTCCATTACACCAACAGGGCATTTATTGTTGTTCCAGCAGGAATTGAACCTACATTACTTGAGCCAAAATCAGGTGTAATAACCATTATACTATGGAACAATGTTCTTATCTTCTAATCATGATGCAAAGATAAGTCAAATATTTGAGATATGCAAATCTTTCACTAATTATTTTCAAGATAGTACGAAAATACTCCAGAAGTGAATTAAGATAATGGGTTGAATCTTAATTCAAGATTCAATACCCATCAACTTATTAGCCTATTTTTCAGTATAAAAATGATAATAATTGTATTTTCCATTCTTCCAACAACATCCAATATAATTATTAAGCCAGGCATGTAGTATAGAGGGAATACCAATAACTAATAAATATAAAGGACCAAGTATCTTACTCTGTTTTACATGACCACATTCATGTTTTATAACTGCTTCCTTGTCAGTGTAATCTTGATTAATAAACACATATTTTCCAAGAGTTACACCATCCTTAGCTCTTTGTAAATATACTTTAGCACCTACACTTCTTGAGTCATCATTCTCTATAACACATATTCTATTATCTTTAGATATAGACCTATAGATTATACCACACAAATTCTGTGGTAACTGCCACAGCCAAAGCAAACTACTTTTTAGTTTATTCATACCTTATATCTCTTTACATCCAACATTCTTGAGCTAACTCCTTGTGCATAGTATCTCCTGTCATTACTATTAACTGACACACAGATAGCACCTTCACACTTGACAATGTTTACATTCTTTATAACTTCTTCAATAACTCTTTTCATATATTTGTTTGTTTTTTAAAGTGTATAACAATCCCTTGAGCAGATTGGTTCTCTGCCAGAGTAAAGTTTCCAGTACCCCTACCATGATACTTCATTACAGGCGGTTAATCCCCAAGAGCACTTTACCCTCAACCTTTTCTCATATACATAGGTGTGCTACTGTAACTTATAATCAAGGCATTTTTTAGCAGGATTTTCACCTCATCCACAGGCATACCAGCCTTTATATAAGCTCCCTATTTATGGGAGAAGTGGATTACTACCCTGTCAGCTCCAAAGCCTGAACTTCTGCAAGGGACTTCTTTGGAGGAGAAATTAGATGTATAGTTCTAATTCTGATGCAAACATACAAAAAATAAATGATATATCCAAATCTGGGACTATTATTTATGAAAGTTTAACTATTGACTATATAATATGCTGTTCTTTTAAGGCTTTTAAACATCTTGCAGTCCATTCTACTAATGGTTCATCATTATCACAACCCATATATTGTCCAGTTTGGAATATAGAATGTACTATTTCATGTAGGACAGTAAGTTCAATTTCATCCTTTGAAAGTTTACTACCATCAGGCTTCTTTGTGCTAATAGTTATTACCCTTGAGGGACTCTCTGTTTCTCCAAATAACCACTTATCATTTTCATCAACTACTTCATCTACAAACTGTATTATCCAAGTACTCCCAAATAAATTATAGCTCTTCTCTTTCATACTTTTAATTTTTGGTCAAAGATAAGTATATAATAGATACTATCCAAATAATTTAATTTTTTTTTTTAATTTTTTTTTTGATTCATAGTCATGAGGGAGATATACACCAACCCCACCTCCCCCATCACTTAGCCAGTGGGGTTCCACCCCCGTGGTTTAAACAATAATTCATTAACAATTTAACATTAAGTATTATGGACAATCAGTTAAAATTCCGTGAGACATTGACAGTTGAACAGTTTAAAGCAGCTCAACATGTAGACAAAATCCAAGTGAAACAGAATCCTAAGACCAACAAGTTGTTCTTCACATTTGGTGCAAAGACAGGAGCAGTTGCAGTGAAGGGTATTCCTACACATCCAATGGTATCAAATGTTGAAGCACCTGATGGTAGCTCATTCTGGTTATTGCATGAAGAAGGCACAGGTGGTGCACCAGTGTTGGCAACATTCTAATGATTGAGGGCATTTGCCCTCTTTCTTCTCTATTCTTCTGAGCATTAATAGATGTTCTTTCTATCATTAATAGTGCTTGGTATCTCCAGAAGTGATATAGTTTATAGGCTTTTCCAGCTTATTATTACTTATCTCTTCTGGAGTGTTAATATCATTAACATCATTTATTGTTGAGTATTAATAGTACTTTGATGAATGATGTATGCTTTAAGTAGTCAATCTTATTGCATTAGAGCTTGTATTAGAGTGCATGAAGAATAGTGTCTCAAATGTCCTTTCTTTACTCTTTCTTTCTATGTTTGTTGATAGTGTGAAAGTGTGGAAGAGTGAGTGTTAGTCTGTAACATTCTTCCCACATCATGCCACATTCAAAGACATGTCAAAAAGAAAAAGAGGAGTAATAGAATAACTGGATTTACTGTTCTAATCTTTATGAAGAGGACATCTTATTGTTTAATCAAGCACTAATCATGCTTATAATATACACATAGTGTGCATACCAATGGGCTAATTCAGGCAATCAGATGTGAATAATAGTAGCATTTGACAGAACACATGCCATTAAAATGTGTTAAGAGAGAACTATTATATAATTAGAATAACTAACAAGAATAAGATATTGGATGGGTATTATATTGTAAGTGTTGACCACTTAGGGGACTAAACAAACATCCACCTGAAAGATGAAATAATATGTAGAGAATGGCATCCTGTAAGTCCTACTTGAGACAAAAGTCAGTAGTGTTAATACTTAAGACATAATTATCAACAGAAGAGGTAATCCAGCAATCCAGAGGGACTCATATCTATTAACCGAGTAAAGGAAAATTAATAAGATAGTCAGCCTATTTAAGGAAGAGTACATGGGTTGATATAATAACATCAATAATCAAAGGCACATTAGCTCAGTGGTCAGAGCATCACATCAATGATTATTAAAGGTAGTTGTTGTGAAGGTCACTGGTTCAAATCCAGTATGTGCTTCAATTATTAACAAATTAACTTATAAACATATATGGAACAATCAAATTACAGAAGAAGAACTTATACCCCAGAAGAAGATACAATTATTATTAATTGTGTTAAAGAGTCTCCTGATAATATATCCAGAGCTTTAAGACAAGCCTCACAATCAATTGGGAGAACTTATAAAGCTGTTTCTCAACACTATTATAAATATTTGACTGAGCCAAATCATAATAACAGAACAAATGCTTGTTTTATGACTGTAGGCAAGGAGCAAGTAAATGTAAATAGGAAAATAACAAGAGAAGGACAATTTGCAACAAAGCAGAATCCAACTCCAAAACCATTATCAAAATGGAGAAGGATACTAAATATCATATTTGAGTGATTATGGCTAAGAAATATAAAAGAGAGAACTGCAACTCTACATTGAGAGCTACAGTTACAGATGCTTTAGGCAGAACAGTTTCACTGTTTGGAACACATGCTTTTGAATGGTCAATAGTAATTGCATCAGACAACAGCATCACTATGCAGACCTTTAAAAGAGGTGATATTGCAAGAAGAGAATTCAGTAAATATAAAAGAAAAAGATAATGGAGGACATGATAAATACTGAGAATGTAGTGACTGTAATATTAGTCATTGCATTCTTTGCATGGTTATTCATGAAAGACCAGAAAGGAGCAGGAGAATGAAGACATTCAAACTAATTATAAAAGGTGTGTTATTATATATAACCATTCTTGTTACCTTATTATATATGATGGGTATTGACAGTATTTATGATAATGGATATTTCTTTCATGGTCTTATACTTGTATTAATACTTATTGGAGTGTGTTATAAAACTATTAACAAAGAGGAGCTTGAGATACTTACATTAAATAAGTATTTCAATCATCTCGATGAAGAATTCAAATAAACTATAATCAAATGGTACGGACAATTTATGTAGTTTTTACAAACATTAGGTTAAGTGACCCACAAGTAAGGAACATGAAACAATACAGGTTCTTATGTCCTTATGATATGGTACAAATTGGAGATATGATTGAGGATGATAGATATTCTCAGAGAATGCAGGTGGTAGGCTGTACTCAGTGTGTGAATGATGTACAAGATGGCATTATACTTAAAACCATTCAACCATCTAAGATAAATGGTATTAAAGTTATATGTGATTGGAGCATTAATAATAAACAGATAGGAAACATGGAAGCAAGAAACATTTCAGTAAACATTGAACAAGCAAGAGAATGGTACAACAGTGGTAATTCAACTCTTCGGACATTGGCATTGAATGCCTATACAGAGCAAGAGTTAATGGGCTATGATTATATCAAGCAATTGGTAAAGAGAGAAGCCACTTCTGTTATAGTTCCAGAAGGAGAAGTAAAGAAGATTACTGTTCACAGTAAACTGGCTATTGTAGCTAAATACTTCAATGGTTCTTGGAAAAAGACCACTTGTAACACAGGGTACTTCCTTGGTAACTATAGTACATCATGTGGTCCTGTAGTTAATAATTGCAATGGTGTTGGTGTATATCAGCATAATATGGTGCAATATGCAGGTGTGATTTATTTCAAGAATCAAGGGGATGCTATTAAAGCTGTCAAGATATTAGGCGAGAGTATCAAGGATTTATTTTAAATATGTGTTTATAAAGGATTTCATTTTATTTATGTTTTTAGAGTAGCTCATGTTGTGAAACACAGCTACTCAAACTGCCCTCATAGTTCAGTGGATAGAACAAGAGTTTCCTAAACTTTAGACAGAAGTTCGAGTCTTCTTGGGGGTACTCAATTTTAGTTCGGGCAATAGTAATATTGCTACAGGAGACTGGTATGTGAATATAGGTCTCCTTTTGTGATGTCTCCATAGTTCAAGGGAAAGAACAATAGTCTTCTAAACTATATATCTGAGTTCGAGTCTCAGTGGAGATACAATGGGGGATTTAGCTCACTATTTCTACTAAGCAGAGGCAACCTAAAGGAAAGCAAAATGTGATGCTTATGGGCAAGCCATAACCACTTAATGCAAAACTTAAATGTGGAGGTACAAAGAAGAAGTTACGTGACTTTTATAATTAAGTTTCAATAGGAAACTGATTTGACTTTGTTAGGACATTCTTTCAATATAAAATGAATCCATTTACCAAGGGGCATAATTTGGCTTTGATTGCTGATTATTTGGTAAGAGAACATGCAGAGACAGTTGGAGAGACAACAAACAATTAACTGACAACACTTATAGAGTTGCTGCCTAAATAGGCTGAGCAGCACTTGCTTGGAAACAGAAAGGTGCAAAACAAGATTTCTTGCATAGATTAATGCAAGTGGTGGATTGTGTTGATTTCTGGTCAACCCCAGTGGATAACCAACCACATATCAAATAGGTAAGCATGTGAAATTCTTTTATTAAAGATTGGTAAGACTTGGGTTCGAGTCCCAAATGCTCCACACTTGTAAATGGTTTTGAAAGGGTCTGCGATACAATAAATACAGACCCCAATTGCTAATAGGTAAGCTATAAAGGGTGTTATGGGCTGTCAGATATTTCTACCTTGTAAATCACATAGAAATGACAAGAAGTAAATTCTAATAAACTAATAATATATGCGAGTGATTATTAATTCCTCTGTTATTGCAGATGGTATAGTAGATTTACAAGCAGACTGCTACAAGAATGGGGTACTATTATGTACAGAGTCCTTACTAAAAGCTACTCTTTTGGAGCAGCAATTAGTCTCTCATCACATTTCTTACACCAGATTTGGTGGAGAGAATGGTAAACAATTTGAAATTAACTGCAAATCAATTAGTGCATACAACACAGAAGTATGAAAAGCTTTGAATACTATGGCTTATTTCTCACAGAAGAGAGTAAGACTAAATTGAAAGAATGGTTGTGGTTACATGACTATGATTTCAATAATGATATCATAAAGGGAGTACTTCCCAATAACTGGTATTTAGACCATTGTACATTATTACATAGGTCTCAAAGAACAAGCAACTTCCTATTGGAAGATACTCTTGGTACTACATTAGTATTGCATGGTAACTTAAATCAGCCTTTAGAGATTAATGGTATTGGTGTATCAGATAAAGCTATGGCATTCAGATGTAATATACCAGAGAATCTATGTGCTAACAAGATTCCACACATAACTATATGTACATTCAATGGTGGTAAACCAGTGGATAGTAATATGATTACTGAGTGGAAAGATATTGAACCAATTCTTGTTGAAACTAAACTTGAGAAGAGATAATAAATGTTGAACTAAAAAAAAAAACATGACTCAGTTTGTATTTGAATTTATCCTTGTGGGATTAGTAGGAGGATTATTAGGAATCTTCTACAGAAATTGTTTAAAGGTGGAAGATATGATATTCCACTGGTGGTATGTAATACTCAAGAAATGGGTAAAGAAATCAGAAATGTATTGTGATATAGATGGGTGTCATACACCTAATATATGGCATAGATTCTTAGGTTTCATTGCTTATCCTCTTGGTTTCTGTATCTATTGTAGTACTACATGGATAACATTCTTCTTATGTGCATTATGGTTATACAACTGGCAATCATTACCAGATTGGAACCTAATAGTAATAGGAGTACTGGCTGCAACAGGTGTACAACATTTAGTAGTATGCTGTGCTTGTAGGTTCTTAATTTATAAACATCCTGATTTAGATGAAGACTACATTTGATTATGGCAATGATTATTTGCCTGAGATTTGGTATTAAGTGATAAAAAGAATGTTAAAGGTGGAAATATATTTGCATATATGAAACCTTTGACATATCTTTGCAGAGTGAAAAATAAACAAGATTAAATTTTAGTGTATGTGTTCTAAATTAAATCCAAACATTAAGCCAACTTCAAAGTTGGATACAGAAAGACTGGCTGGTGGTTCAGGTGCATTAGCAGCTAAACAGAGTAATGTAGCCTTATTGAGAAGGGCTGTATTAGCTAATCTTCTTTGGGAAGATGTTGCATATATGGATGGTCTCAAGGTGGCAGAAGAAATTAAGAGATTAATACCTTTGTGTCCTGCCATTGATGTGTATAATATTGCTCTTGAAGCAAGATTAATGCAGAAGCTGAGACACACACCACTGTTTATAGCAGTGGAAATGTGCAAATACCCTGAACATAAGCTATTTGTAGCTGACTTATTGCCTAAGATTATTACAAGGGCTGATATGCTGACAGATTTCTTGGCATTATATTGGAAGGATGGTAAAAAGCCTATCTGTAACCAAGCTAAGAAAGGGTTAAGGGCTGCCTTTCATAACTTCAATGAATATAAGCTGGCTAAATATGACAGGAATGCAGCCATTAAGCTGAGAGATGTTATGTTCTTATGCAGACCTAAGCCAAACAATGATTATGAAACCAAGTTATTCAAGAAAGTAGCTGACAGAACTCTCACACCACCTGAAACATGGGAAGTGTTATTGTCTGCTGGTGAAGATAGGAAAGAGACTTGGACTAAATTAATCTTTGAGAATAAGATTGGTGGTCTGGCTATGTTGAGAAACATAAATAACATGAAGAAGGCTGATGTTGATAGGAGAGTTATTGTTGAGGGATTGACAAGACTTAAATCATCAATGTTATTGCCTCTTGACTTCTTGAAAGCTGAAAGAATGAATCCTGAATTTAGTAGGGATATTGAAGATGCTATGTTGGAATCATATAAGAATCTACCTAAACTTCCAGGTAAAACCCTGTTTATAGTAGATGTCAGTGGTTCTATGGGTAGTCTTACTTCTGGTGGGTCACAATTCAACAGAATGGACCAAGCATGTGCAATGGCTATGTTAGCCATTAATCAGTGTGAAGACTATGAATTAGTAGCAACTGCTGGTGATGATTCTTCAAGAAAGCAAGCATCTGAACATATCAAATATCCTCAAAAGGGATTTGGTGTATTCGAGCAAATCATGTACACAAGAAATAATATTGGTGGTGGAGGTATATTCACTAAACAATGTTTAGACTGGTGTAAAGCTAAGTTTAAAGATGTCCACTTTGATAGAATCATCATCTTCTCAGATTCACAGGACATAGACCACATGTATAATAAGTCTATCCTTCCTGAGCCTTTTGGTACTTACAATTACATTTGTGATGTGTCAGCCAATACAAAGGGAGTGAATTATAGAGGTAGATGGACTGCTGAGATTAGTGGTTGGTCAGAACATTTCCTAACTTATATTGCAGCTTTAGAAGGCTTGCAGAATAAGTTTGAGGAACAATAAAATAATGCCATTAGTGTGTTACAGATTTACATCAATAAACTTTTAATTTATCACGATTTATATAATCTGTTAAATGTTCTATGGCATTTTCTTATAAAAGACATCATTAGTGAAGCACAGAGTTACTTCATAATGGTTATATGGCAATATTACTCTTTGCACTATTCTATGATGTCTTTTATTTTTATGGAGGGATAGCTCAGTTGGTAGAGCAGTATAAATGAAAATTATACTTTAATCATGGTTCCACAGTAATGTGTTGGTGTAGATTAGAGTTACTTCAAAAGCATGTTGAAAGCTACGGGTCATTGGTTCAAGTCCAATTCCCTCCACGATGGAAATTATAATGATACAAGATGCCCATGTAAGGTTTGAGTAAGCTCATTCTGGAGATGCAATAAAGGTTTTGTTCATTTGCTGGTAGGTAAGCTACCATTTAAAATGGGGATGTGGTGGAATAAAGCAAGTTTTATCCTCTTATGAGTGTTCTCCCGAAGGGGTAGTGTATTATAAGAGTTACTTCAAGGTTTACACAATTGTCAGTAAAACAATCAAATGTTAGTTCGAGTCTAACCATCCCCACACAAAGATTAGTGATATACAACACTTACTTCAATATATTATATGAAAAATTAAATTTAGAAAGCAAGAAAGGAGTAGATTTTTTAATCAACTTATGTCCTTAGGGACACAATTTCAAAGGTGTTGTAGAATATTCTATCTTTTAAAGGCTATCAGTTTAATTACTGGTAGCCTTTTCTTTTATACACATTCATGTGATAATAAATATATGTTTTACTAAAAAAAAAAACAACAATGAAAAATGGAAAGAGTGGAGCTGAGAGCTTCGCAGAAAACATGAGAGAAAAATTAGGTCTTAACAAACCACTTCCTAAAGAAGTAATGGATAATTTGAGGGAAGGTGTAATTGACCTTGGTAAAAAGACAGGTGATACCAATGCAGAAGATGTATTGGACAATTGCTTGATTGAATTAAGAAGATTAAAAGACAACCAAAGCAAGGCTATTGTAATTGCTTATCTACTTGGTACTCTGCCTATGGACTTGCAGAAATTCATTGCAGACCAACAGCAAAAGATTGTTGTTGCTCTTACAGCTAAGAATTTGGTAGGTGAAGGTCCAGAAGCCATGTTGGGTATGCTTCTTATGGGAGCTATGCTTGGTAATAAAGATTCAGATGAATAATGAAATCAAAGTAAGTCTCAGTGTCACATTACAAGGTAGTGTGATGCTGAGCCAAGAGCAGGCTAAAGCTCTTGAGGAAGAAAAAGTAGGCACAGGTTATGATACTTTCTCTATGAGAGTAGAAGGTAAGAAGAGTGATGGTAAGAAGGATATTCAAACTATTACTGTAAAAACCAGAAAGTGTAAACCTGCTGGTCAATCTCTCAACCTTAGTATGGATGCTTATGAGTACATGATAGGAAAAGAAGCTCCTTACTTTGTTAAACCCAGAGATTGGGAGAAACTTACTAAGAAACAGAGACTTGAAGCACATCTCAAAAGGATATGTGAAGAGCTTGGTGGAGTAAGTTTCACCTATGCTGTATTGGGTAATTAAATCATTTATAGTGTAGGTAGTATGTTATTTGTATCAATTATAGTAGGATTGTTAGGTATTATCTTACTAATAAAGACTTTTGTTAGGTACCACCCTTATTTTGACTTAATCACAAGCTATAACAAGTATATACTATTGCTATGGTATGATAAGGATGGTGGAAGAACTTACATAAAACTATTGGAAATATGAGCAAAGGGAGAGTTTTAACTAAGAAGAAGTGGAGAAATGGGCAAAGAAGAAAACCAAAGAATACCTATAGAAGTTTCAAGTTTCCAAGAACAAGCAGGTTCCATAAAGAGTTTGATGGAGTTCACTTGTCTATGAGAGATTCTTGGAAGATACCTATTGATTTAGAATGGACAAAGTATTAGAATTTATGATGAATATAATTAAAGGTTCAATATGGATAGTGGCATTCATATTAGGAATTAACTTATCTTTTGAGATGATTTCACAAGCCAACACAATGGAGAACATTGTAGGGTTCTTCTTATTAGCATTAATATTCTTGGTTTCCTACAAGACCAAATGTTTTACAACAATAAATTTAAAAAGAAAACATGAAAAGTAAGTTTTTAATTGGGCTGTTAATAGCCTTTATGGGGATGATAAGTCTATCATCTTGTGAGAGAATTGATGCTGGACATGAAGGTATTAAAGTAAGCCTTTATGGGGATGATAAGGGAGTTGGAGAAGCTGCTCTTGTCACTGGTAGAGTGTGGTACAATCCTTTTACTACTGAGATATATGAGTATCCTACTTATGTGAGAACAGTAGATTATGCTCCATTTACAGTTAATGCCCAAGATGGGTCTGAGTTTACAGTTGACCCTACTGTATCCTTGAAGATTATGGATGGTAAGTCTCCAGAAGTATTCAAGAAGTACAGAAAGCAGCTTGATGATGTTATTACAGGAACTCTGCTTAACTATGTAAAGGATGCCTTTAGAATACAGCTCAATAGTTTTACTACTGATTATATAGTAAGTCATAGAGATAGTATAGAGAAATCCATTGAAAAACATCTTAGTGAAGCATTGCATAAGGAAAACTTTCAGTTGGAACAGTTGACATCTGGTCTCAAATATCCTCAGACCATTGTAGATGCTGTAAATGCCAAGAATAAGGCTGTGCAGGAAGCAATGAGAGTGCAGAATGAAGTAGCTGTAGCTAAGGCTGAGGCAGAGAAGTTAATTGTAGCTGCTAAGGCTGAGAAGGAAGCTAATCAACTTAGAGAACAAGCTCTTACTCCAGCAATTCTTGAGAAGATGTGGATTGAGAAATGGGATGGAAAGTTACCAGTATATGGTCAAGTTCCTACAATATTTAAAGACATAAGTAAATAGTCATGACTTGGTTTATTATTGGTATAATTCTTACTATAATAATAGTGGGTATTATGAAAGATACCCATTTTAAATGCTATAATGGGATGAAGGTTGTGGAGGAGTCTGAGGTAAAAATACCCTTGTGGTTTTTTATCACGATTATTCTTGTTGAACAAATTCCTGTTCTTAACATTTTACTGTTTTTGACTTTTCTTGTAGCATATTTCATATTTTCCAATATGAAGCCAGAAATGTATCTTGTTAAGTATATCCCAAGTTTAAAGGGGGAGACTTATGTAGGAAAGATTGTGATTAAAATTAAAAAGCTCTTATGCACTGAAATATAGAGCTTTCTTTCAAGTTATAGTATGAAACAAAAAGTAATTAATATTCTTATGCTCTTACTTATTGGTGGTCTATATGGTTTATACTATATGGACTACCAAGAGGAGCACAAGGAACCTGAAAAGGTGGATGTGTTGAGATTGGAACAACCAGAGTTCTTACTATCAGAGGCTCCTGATGATTATCTTATGGAGGCTTTAGAGTATTATAATGTTAAACATAAGAACATTGTATATGCTCAGGCTATTCTTGAGACAGGTCATTTCAGGTCTAAGGTCTGCAAAGAGTACAATAACTTATTTGGACTCTACAATAGTTACAAAGGTGATTATTACAAGTTTGACCACTGGAGTGAGAGTGTGGTTGCCTATCTCAATTACATACAATATAGATACAAACCCCCGGATGATTACTATCAATTTTTGATTAAAATAGGTTATGCGGAAGACCCGCAATATGTAGAAAAACTAAAGAATATAGTAAAGAGATATGGATAGAGAACAGGCTCAGGAAGAGATAATGAATATAAGGAGTAATTCTATACTCTGTGAGTTACCTACTTCCTTTGGTAAATCTAAGATAGGCATTGATTTGGCTTTAAGGGATAACCCCAGTAGCATACTTATAGTAATCCCAAGATTAGTCTTGATAAATAACTGGAAAGAGGAGTTTATCAAATGGGGACTTGAATCTTGGCTTGAAAGAGTACAATTCAGTACTTATGTAGGATTGAATAAACATGTAGAGGAAGAATGGGATGTAGTCATCTTTGATGAAGTGCAACACATGTCAGAAAGATGTAGAGAATTTGTATCTACAATGGAGATACATCATTCTATCATGCTTTCAGCTACAGTTACCAGAGATATGAAGTGGGAACTAAGTCAGTTGTTTCCTGATTTACATATTTATACAGTGAAGATGAAGGAGGCTATAGACAATGAAATCCTTCCTGACCCAAGAGTGTTCCTTATCCCTCTTGAACTTGATAATACACATGCTGTACATACTGTGATTGAGCATCCTAAGTCTAAGATTGTCAGGGAATGTCTGTATAAGGACAGATGGCAGTATCTTAAGGATAAATCTATTCAAGTGCATATTAAATGTACTGAATTACAGTATGTGATAGAGTTAGGAAACAAGATAGAGTTCTGGAAGAGGCAATATATGAGAACAAGAAATGAAGGAGTAAAGACAAAATGGTTATTCCTTGCAGGTCAAAGGCTCAAATTCCTTTCACAATTAAAGAACCCTATTATCTTATCTCTTCTGGAGAAGCTGAAATCAGAGAGGGTACTCACATTCTGTAGCTCTATTGAGCAGACAGAAATATTAGGGGAAAACTGTATTAACAGTAAGAACAAAGAATCCTCTATGGTACTTGATATGTTTAATCACAAGAAGTTGGACCACATTACAGCATGTAATATGCTGAATGAAGGTATGAACCTTGTAGATTGCAGAGTTGGTTTATATGCTAATCTGAACAGCAGTGATATTATCATCAAACAAAGATTGGGTAGAATACTCAGGCACAAAGACCCCATCATTATTATCCCATACTTTAGTGGTACAAGGGAAGAGGAGTTAGTTGAAAAGATGCTTGAGGACTATAATCCAGAGTTGGTTGTAAAAACAAATTTAAGTGAAATAAAAGTATGAGAAACAGAGTTAAAATTACTAAAGCAAGCTACATTGTAAATCCTGAGAAGAAGGTGGTAGTTTGTGTTCTGGAGTGTGACATGCAGTTGCAGAAACATCCTGCATGGATTGATATTTATCCCAAAATGTGGGCTAATCTTCCACTTGTAGACCTCGATGGCACATTCAAGGTAAGAGCCATTGCAAGGTGCAATGAGGAAGATGCCTTCAATGAAGAGGTAGGTAAGAGGATTGCAGAATCCAGAGCAAAGGGTAAAGCATTTGCTACTGCTGCAAAGGTTTACAAAGAAATTGAGAAATATTTCTTGAATTGTGCTGCACTTGTGAATGAATCTGTGGAGGCTTGTGAACAGACTGTGAAAGTTGAGGAAGCTCATGTTGAATTGCTGATTGGGTAGTAGTATGACAATCTCATTGAATGACAAGGTTATTAAAAAGAGTGGGGTTTCTCTTGGAGAGGTCTTACTTATGATAGCCATTCAAAACAATGTAGATTTCAATGCTGCTGAAAGTGAGTTGAAGAAAAAAGGACTTATTAGTACAAGTTATGATAGGGAAACACATCTTCCTGTAGGGTTATTTGTTACTTCTACAGGGAATAATGTGGTAAATAATATCATTCTTGACTCTGATAAGTCTGTGGGGACTGATGACTTCAATCAAAGAATTGAAGCATTAGTACCTCAACTTCAATCCATTTATCCAGAAGGAAAGAACTTTAACAATCAGTATTGGAGAGGGAATAAAACTGACATTAAGAGGAAGTTACAGACTTTCTTTAAGAAGTATGGGAATGATTACACTGATGAACAAATCATTAATGCAACTCAAGCCTATGTTTCTGGCTTCAATGGGGAATATAAGTTCATGAGATTACTTCAATATTTCATTTGGAAAGAAGAAGTGAAGGATGGTACTAAAGTGCCTATCTCAGAACTGGCTAACTATATTGAGAATGAAGGTCAAACAGACTCCCTTACTGATAATTGGACAACTACATTGGTTTAAGCTATGGAAGAGAAGGATTCATTTGATAGGGCACTGGAGAAGTTAATACTCCGAAGGCAGAGAATATTGGATGGCAAGATAAATTGTATTCCATTGTCTTTCCCAAGATTAAGAGTGTGGCTCCCCGGAATAGAGAAAAGAAGGTATAACATTATTACTGCAAATCAAAAGGTAAAAGCTAAATAATTTATTTAATCTATTGTATAATTGGAAGTATTGTTTTATATTTGCATTAACAAATATATTACAGTATGGAAAAGATAACAAGAGATTTAAAAGTATCAGGTATTTATTGTATAGAAAATAAGATTAATAACAAAACTTACATAGGAAGTTCAAAGAATCTTTACCAAAGATTATTGAAACACTTTGCTTTGTTAAGGCATGATAAGCATGAAAATGCCCATTTACAAAGTGCTTGGAATAAGTATGGTGAAGAGAATTTTGAGTGGTTCATATTAGAGTTTTGTGACACATCTATATTAACTGAAAGAGAACAATACTGTTTAGATTTATTAGGAGGAGAATATAATATTACTAAGAAAGTAGAAAGAAATATTCTATCTAAAGAGTCAAGAATTAAACAAGGAGAAACAAGAAGAAGGTTACATCAAGAAGGTAAACTTGATTTTAATTTTAACCCTGTTACTTTATATGTTTATGACTTAGATGGAAATTTGTTGTTTGAGAATCCTTTGGGATTAAAAGACACAGCTACTAAATTGGGAATTTCTCCTTCAAGTGTATGTAGAGTTACTAATGGCACTTTCCAACAATGTAAGGGCTATAGGTTCTCTTACAAACTTGAGCAGTTACCACCACTTGAAGTTAAATCTAACAAACAAAATACCAAATATAATAATTATAGGCACTGCCCTACTATAGAGTAATCTATAGATGTAACACCTGAATATCCTCGGAAGCTAAGTCAAGAAATTGATATGCCAACTTGAGGAGGCATAGGCTATACCTTGAGTATAGATTCAGCCCCAGAGACTAAATGCAGGTGCTCCTACTAATGTAGGATGAAGACATAGTCCAGACCACAAAACATGATGCTTTGCTGTGGCTTTTAACTGTGGTTAAAGTCATGTGTAGTGAAAACTATAGTGGTATGAGGAAAATCAAAACTTGCTGACTATATGCTTGTTTATGAACCCTTCTTCTATGCAATTGAGCACCCTGACCAACTAAGGTTGAAGATACTCTATTTTACCCTTGAAATGGGTAAGGAAGAAAAGTTCTATGAATTCTTATGTCACCTGTTATTCAGGCTTGATAGAATAAGAATAAGTCCAACTGACTTGAAGAGTACTTCTGCTGATAGACCAGTTCCTCAAGAGATATTAGACTTACTTGCATCTGAAAGGTATGTAACATATATTCAGAAGTTCAAGGAGACTATAATCTATATTGACTCTGAGAGAAATCCTACAGGAATCAACAAGTATTGTAGGAATTTTGCTTTGAGTAGAGGAAAGTTCCACTTCAAGAAGGTTATCATGAAGAATGAAGCTGGGCTTGAGGAGGAAAGGGATGTAATAGACTATTATGAACCAGATGATAAGGATGAATATGTTGAAATTATCTTAGACAACTATTCAAATCTTATGCAAGAGAGTGGTATGAACAAAATGCAGACTATTGAGAAGATGAGTAAGTATTTCATCACTCAGAGAGACCAGTTTGATTTCAATATCACTGCAATTCAACATCAAGCTCAAGCTCAGGAAGGAATTGAGAACCAGAAGTTGAATAAGATGATGCCTTCATCAGATGGTCTTGCAGATTGTAAGACTACCACCAGAGATGCAAATCTGGTGCTTGGTTTATATAGTCCATTTAAGTATGGTCTAAGGGAATATGAAGGTTATGATGTGACCAAATTCAAAAACAATATAAGGTTTATGCAAGTTATTGAGGATAGAGATAATGGAGCAGGAGGTCAAATATGTCCATTGTTCTTTGATGGAGCAGTGAGTACATTTACCGAGCTTCCATTACCCAATAATAAGCCTGAACTGGAGAGATGTCTTGAGTATATTGAGACAGTTGTAAGAAGGAGGACTAACTATACTTTCATGAATGTCTCTATAAGAAAAGCCAGAGTAAGAAAGTGGAAGATGAATTTGCATAGGTTGATTAAATTGATTACCTTTGCAGACTAAATTTTTAAATAAGAAGAATGAAAGCATTGATTTTAGCTAAGTCAGGCTTTGGTAAATCAACCTCTATTGGAGAGATACCAGAGCTTGGATTGAAAGGGTTAGACCCTAAAGTGACTTATTTGATAAGTTGTGTGAATAAGCCCTTGCCTTTTAGAGGGGGTGGAAGTAAGTATCAAGTTACTACTCTTAAGGAGATTGGTAAAGGTAACAGGATTATAACCAATGATGCGAAAGAAGTTGCTCAAATCATTGAGATGTTAGCCAGTCCTCAATCCCCATTCACCAATATAGTACTGGATGATATGAATTATATCAGTCAGGATTTCTATATGAAGAATGCAATGAAAGGTGGTTGGGACACTCCTAAACAGATTGGTTATGGAATGGGGTTAATCTTTGATGCAATCAATCTTGTGCCAGAAAATAAGAACATGATTTGTCTTGCTCATTATGAGGAATATAAAGACAAGAATGGTGATAGTATCTCTTATAAATATAAGAGTACTGGTAACATGGTTGATTCATATATTACTCCTGAGGGTAAGTTTGAAGTGGTTCTTTATGGTAAATCTTCCTTTGATTCCAAAGAGAAGAAATCCATCAGAGAATTTGTTACCAATGATGATGGAGTATATCCTGCAAAGAGTCCTGTTGGCATGTTTCCTCTATATATTCCCAATGACTTGGGTCTTGTAGTTGAGAAAGCACAGGAATATTATGGATAGGGATGAAGTAGTCAGGATTAGTAGGCTTGTAGCCTTTGGTGGACTGACTGGAGAAGATGCTGCCAATCTTCTATTAGATTATTGCACTGAGCATGGTAAAGACCCTAAATTGTCTGTAACTTTTATACAGACTATTATGGGAATAGGTATGCTCCAGCCATATTTAATGGAAGCATTAGAGTATTATGAGAAGAAGTACACCATAAATAAATTACAAAGTAAACCCAATAATATGGGACAAAGACAAATAATTTTAATAAATTAAACATTATGAATAGAGAATTATCAAGATTTGAGCTTGCAATTGTAAAGAGAACAGCTCAGAACACTAAGAGTTTGAGAACCAAAAGAGACAAACTTGTAGAGAAGATTGAGAAAGCACAGGAAGAACTGGGTGTAATCAATGAAGCCATTGAAGGCTTTGAAGCTCCTATCAAGACTATGACTGGTGGTTTCACTTCTGAGGAAGTTCTTGCTGGTATCATGGCAGTAGCAGAAGCAACAGAAGCAGCTCCAGAAGGAGAAGTTTCAGAAGAGGTTGTAGGAGAGGTAGAAGTACCTGCATCTGAGGCAGTTGCATTGGCAGAAGAGGCAGCACCTGCAAATCCATTTGGAGAAGTGGCAGATGAAATGCCTTTCAAAGATTAATCACGTAAAATCAGTAATTTAAGATGAAGAATTTAAACAAAAGTTTCATGGCTGTTAAGGTAGGTAAAGAATCAGTTGAAGGTTCTTTCAAGATGTACAAAGGTATGGCTGCATTCAATATTGTAGCTGTAAATCCTACTAAGGCAGAATTAGAAGCTCTCACAGGTAGAGAGATTGAGAATGACCCTGAATATGTTGGTAAAACTGATGAAGGTAAGGAACAGGTAAGGGTGGTATTCTATGCAAAGACTGCTCCTGATGCTAAGTTGAACAATGGTATTGAATTGCTTATTCCTATCAGCTTTATATTGACTAAGGATTATAAGGTTGGTCAGACAAGTGGTAAATGCCAGATTATTGATAAGTTTGGTAGAACTGCATGGGCTACAAAAGAAGAAGTACAGTCCAAGTCTATTCCACAATACTCTTCTGGACCAGCCAATATCAGTGCTGACTATAGACCTGCATGGCAGGGGGAGGAATTCTTGGTTGACTTCCTTATTCAGTGGTTGAATATTCCTAATCCTGCCAACTATAAAGATGGTAAGTGGATTATGAAGGAAGACCCCTCTGACAGTGAGGTTTCTCTGGATATGGCAGCTCTGTTCAAGGGTGATGTAAAAGAGCTTAAAGAGCTTGTTACTCTTGCTGTAGCATATACAGTTAAAGGTGCAGTAGGTATCAGAACTGTAGATAATGAGAATGGTACAAGACAGTATCAGGCTGTATTTACAAGGAAGTTTGCTAAGAATGCTGTAACAGATTACAGTAGGATTGATGCTGCAATCACTGAGTTTCAGAATGCAGGTGGTGCTCCTAATACAGAGTTCTCTACACAACCTTTGCATGAAAATGTAGTAGAAGCTACTTCATTTACTGCACCTGACAATGACCCATTAGGAGCAGCAACAGCTCCTACAGCAACTCCTTGGGGTTAATAACATAAAGATTTAGAATTATGGCTATTAGTATTGGTAAACCTAATATCAGATTAGAAGAGATTTTATCAAAGGTATCAGAGTTAGATATTCTGAACTATTATTTTGGAGTAGACAAGATACCAACAATTATATCAAGTCCATTAAGACCTGATAACCATCCATCCTTTGGTTTTTATAGCATAGATGGTCAGAAGATACATTGGACAGACTTGGCTACAAAAGATAGAGGAGGAACATTTGATTTATTAGGTAAGTATTGGGGGGAGAGTTACAATGATGTGCTTGCACATGTTTGGGAGGACTTACCCAAGATTACTAAGACTAATGGCTATAGTGCATTAGGTAAACCTAAGATTGTCACTACTAAGGAGTACAGTTCTAACCTTGATTTACAATGTAAGACAAGGGAATGGAGAGAGTATGACCTTGAGTATTGGGCTTCATTTGGTATCACTTTAGAGTGGTTGAAATATGCTGACATTTATCCTATATCCTATAAAATAATCATAAAAGGAGAGAACAGAATGGTCTTCCCAGCAGATAAATATGCTTATGCTTATGTAGAATATAAGGAAGGAAAAGTCACTTTAAAGATATATCAACCATTCAATCAGAAAGGATATAAGTGGTCCAACAGGCATGATAGGTCAGTAATTAGCTTATGGACTAAAGTACCTGAATTTGGGGATAAGATATGTATCTGTTCCTCAATGAAAGATGCTTTATGTCTATGGGCAAACACTGGGATACCAGCATTGGCTATTCAAGGAGAGGGCTATGGTATTAGTGATACTGCTGTTAATGAACTCAAAAGAAGATACAAGGAGGTATTTATCTTATTGGATAATGATAAAGCTGGTCTCATAGATGGAGAGAAACTATCAGCATCCACTGGGTTCACTAACATAGTATTGCCACATTTTGAAGGAGGAAAAGATGTCTCAGACCTCTATAAAACAATAGGAGACAAAGAACAATTCAGAGAAATAATTTTAAGCCTATTTAATAGGTAATGTTTTATCACTAAAAAAAAAATCATGGAATTTAGAAAAGTAACCATCATCAACAACAAAACTCAGTCCCAAAAAGTTATTCAAGCATCTACTGCAACTACACTGGGTGAGTTGAAAAGAGAAATGAGAGAAGCAGGTATTGAATATGGAGGAATGACATTCTTTGAAGGTCATTTGAGAGCAGAATTGAAAGATGATGCTTCTATCCTTCCTACCAACATTCCTTATAAAGGACAGGTAGTAAATGATTTGACATTCCTGCTGACTGCACCTGAAAAGAAAATCAAGTCTGGTGCTATGTCAAGGGCAGAAGCCTACAATGCAATCAAGGCAAGAGGCTTGCAGGATGAGTGTGTAAAAAGGTTCGGAAAGAACTTCACTATGTGTAAAACTCAGGACTTGATTGACCTGTTGGGTGAAGGCTCTTCAAAACCTGCTCCTGTAAAAGAGAAGAAGGAAGTAGTTGTAGAAGAGAAAGCTACAAAAGAAGTAGAAATATCTAAGGAAAGTTCAATTCCTGAAGGTAATGTTGCAGGTGCATTAGAAGTTCTGTTGGAAGGTCTTTATGGTAGTGATACCATCGAAGAAGCTACCTATAACAGAGCTATGGCTGAACTGAAAGGTACAGATTACAAAGAACCTGAAAAGATGTCAAGGTCAGAAATAAACAAGATGTTTGACTTTGTTCATTAAGTAGAAACCAGTGAGGGAGGAGGCTGAATAAGCCTTCCCCCTCATTTTTTTTTTATCATGCAATGACCGAAGAAATAAAGAAACAAGTCCATGAACTATATGATAGTATCATGGAAAGACCAAATCAAATCCTACAGTTCTTTCAAGACTTCTTTGGTGAATGGAGAGTAGATATGCAGGGTTTTCCTACTGAGGATGGATTATATACATACCTTAGTGTAACTCCCTTGGGAACATTCATGGAATGGAGTAATATAGTAGATTCTTCTGCTTACCAAAATATGAATAAAGAGGACCGAGATATAATAAATCTCTTTTGGACAGCAGAAGGTGCTAATAATGAAACTGTTGTAAGTGACTCTGCATTGGCTAAATATTTCTTGCCAATAATAAAGGAGAAGATTGCTAATACTATGTTCAATGGCTTATTTATTCTTATTTATTTTCCTACAGTAAGGATTACAAATGAGTATGATAAGTATGTTGATATTAAGGAGTTATGGCTTAAAGTTCCATTTAATTGGCAGGGAAAAGGTGAGGGATATTTTGGAGTGAACAGGTCTAATTATCCACTAAACCACTTTAAGGGAGAGTATATGCACAGTCATGTATCTTCTATTCCAAGAAACAACTTTGAGAATTTCCAAACACCTTGTACTGGTAGAGGACCTATCAATTCTTCTCTTTCTACATTAGCTATAGGATATGATGAAGCCATTTGGCAGTTATTATGTCTGGAGCTTGATAGGTATGTAAGAGTAGAATCTATTGATGGAGTTCCATACCACAGACTTGAGGATATTCCTGCACCAGAGATGGGAGATGCTAAAGATAAATTCTCTATGCAATCTCTTAGAGGTGTGGTTCCTTGGAATAGTGCCTTTGGAAGAGAGCAATTCAAGCTATTCATTAAATACCTTCTGGAGACTAAGAAGATTAGGTTCAACTATAGTAATGGAAGTTATGGGATAGGAATGTCCTTCATTGATACAGTGGTTCTTATCAGTAATGAATTTATTAGCTGGTATAATACTGAATATAACAAGCATACTTTTGATATTAGTTATACTGACCTTGTTAGTAATAGTATTATCAAGGAGTGTATTATAACCAATGGTAAAGTCTATATACCAAGAGCAGTAAGAAGGGGTAGTAGTGATGACTATCAGAGATATGTAGGAAAGAAAATCTGTACATTCAAAGGTAGGGAAATTACCTTGACTATTGATGGAGTACTATCCTCAGAGGAGGAGTCTCTTAATAGAACGAGGATACTGAATTTACAATATATTGAAGCTATTGTATGTAGCATGTTGAGAATATTAAATTATGGATATGGAAGAGAAGAAAGAAGTGAAACCAGTGCTGGAGTTAGTCCACAGACAGGATATATTTAAGATTGTCATCCCAGCAGAGGTTGAGAAAAAGATAAGATTTTTATGCAAGAACATCTGGGATGTGGAATGGTCAGGTGTCTTGTTCTATAAAGTTGAGGGAGCTTTTGAAGATAAATCCCTAACTATCAGATGTGTGGATTTGTTCCAAATGGACATTGGTACAAGTACATATACTGAGTTCAATGTATCTCCTGATATGGCTACATATATGGTAGACCATCCTGAATTATTGGAAGAGGGAATATACCAAGGATTAATCCATAGTCATAATAATATGGCTACTTTCTTTAGTGGTACTGACACAGCCACCCTGAGTGCAGAAGGTAATGATATGGCTCACTTTGTATCCTTAATTGTGAATAATGCAGGTAAATATACTGCTGGTGTTACAAGGAAGTACAAATGTGTACAGACTGTATCTGAGAAATACACTTATCCTACTTGGAATGGTGAAGTGAGAGAGGGAGTAGAGACCTTTGATATTGAAGAAGAGAAACTTGAATGGTTCAATTTGGATATAGTATTTGAGGATGCAACTGATGACTTTGAGACTGAAATGATGGAGAGGCTTAAGGAAATCAAAGAGTCTAAGAAGAAGGCTATTACTCCTGTATATAAAGGTGGTTATCCTCAATATGGTAACTATGGAAAGAACATTGCCCCAACCAAGGAAGTGGGGAGTACATTTCCAGTGGATAAAGACAAATACTATGGGGAAGAAGGAAGAGGCTGGTATAAAGCTAAAGAAGTTAAAGAGATACCTGCTAAACAAGGGGAATTACCTTTTGAACAGCCTGGGGAAGAGAATCTTGACATTCCTTATAGTGTTGTAACAGTGGATAAAGATATAGTCCAGTCTATTGTAAGACAACTTGTCACATCAAGTATTATCATTTCAAATGAAAGTGCAGTTGATGTCAAGAAGTGGGCTAATTCTATGGAGAGTCTTTATAGAAGAAGGTTTGGAAGTGTCAAAGAGTTTGAATACTTTGCATCAAACTATGTAGATTATCTTATCAATTATACCTATGATGAAGATGTCATGGCAGTTATTAATAATGATGATTCTACTATGGCTGCATTATTGGCACATGATGTAAGAGAAGAGCTTGAGAAATTACCAAAGAATCCTTGGTTAAGTGTTTATATCAAATTAATGGATGATTATATTATTTGATTATGGAAGATGAAGTATTAGAAAGTGCTATAAACCAAATGGTTGATGAACATTTGGAGACTGTTCATTCAGGGACTCCAGAAGAGAGTTTAATGTATAGTCCTGCATCTGAGTTAAATGGAGCAGTAGCTCTATTAATGAGTGGTGATTGGGAAATTATTCATGAGGAGCAACATGCAAGTGGTGCTTATTTAGTAACCATTGGTGCAGTGAATGTAGAAACTCCTATGGTTGATAGAACTCTTGTAGTAACATTGGATGGGTCTAATCTGTTGCGTGATGCTCAGAATACTGAGGATGCTCCTGTAGAGATTGATGAACAAGGAGAAGCATTACTTGAAGCTGCATTAGCTGCTGAGGAAGTGGTGATTCCACCTAATTCAGGTAGTTTGCTTGTGGATGAAGCTACAAGTAGATTCAGTGGAGCTATCTGGTATAGTGCCATTCAGTCTAAGACCATTACATTAGCTGGTGTAGGTGGTATAGGAAGTTATGTTGGTTTCCTACTTGCAAGACTAAAACCTGCTGGATTGTATTTATATGACCCAGATATAGTTGAACAGGCTAATATGTCTGGTCAATTATATGGTAATCATAACTTGGGACAGGGAAAAGTTTATGCTCTTCATAATATGATGCAACAGTATGCAAACTATTATAGTGCTGTTGCATATCAAGAAAGGTTCACTGCTGAAAATGAAGCTACAGATATTATGATTTGTGGTTTTGATAACATGGAAGCAAGGAAACTATTCTTTGATGCTTGGAAAAATAGACTAATGGCTAAACCTGAGGAAGAGAGAGGTAGAATGTTATTTATTGATGGTAGGTTGGCAGCAGAAGAATTTCAAGTCTTTGCTATTCAAGGCAATGATGAAAGAGCTATAGTTGAATATAAGAATAGATGGTTGTTCAGTGATGCAGCAGCAGATGAAACTATCTGTAGCTACAAACAGACAACATTCATGGCAAATATGATTGCATCAGTAATGGTTAATCTATTTGTAAACTTCGTGGCTAATGAATGTAACCCTATTATAGATAGGGATGTGCCTTTTATGACTCAATATTCTGCTGATACAATGTACTTTAAAGTAGAAATGTAATGGCAATAAGTGTACAATTAAATAGGCAACTTCATGATGTATTCTTGAATAGGGGTGCTATTCAATTCCCAGACTATATTAGACCCAATCTTGCATTTGAAAACAATAATGTATTCAATCTGTTCTTAAGAGTAGATATTAGTGGACCAGAGATTGATGTTCCATTAATGTGTAAGTACAAGGTTGAGGAAGGGTTATTAAGTAACTACAGTTATCCCAATAGTTTAAAGGAAATGGCTGTTGCTTTATTTGAGAATAGTTATCCTCAATCAAGAAGAACTGCAAATGCAATCTTCAAGACATTCCAGATGAATGATAATAGAAACAGGCTTATGAAGATTACAACTAATACTGGTGAGGTGTATTATGGTGGTAATGGTTATATCCTCGACAAAGATTATAACTTATTAATACTATACACACTTCATGGAGTTATGGAGGATAGAATTCTACACTACAAAACTGGTAGAATCTATGTGAATCCAAAGGTCTTTGTAAGTAAGGGTATAGTTGAAAAGGGTATTATTAAGACAGTCATTCCTGCATTTGTACAGGAGGGTATCATGGTAGATACAAATAACATTGGAGTTACTGCTCAGGATATTAATACTACTATAAGGAATTCAAATGGCTTTGTTCAAGTAATTGAGCCATTACCTGAGATAGTAGTAGCTGATGTGACTGATAGGTTCATAGTAAAACCTAAAAAGCCAACTCCTTCTACATTCAGCAATGAGGCTATGAATGATTACCTTCTGGAGCACCTTGATAAGGTTGTACAAATGACCTATATATCATGACATTTGAGGAATATTTTGGTGGATGGGTAAGGGTTATAGATATAAAAGAATTAAATAAGGTAGTAGGACAGGTAAGTTTAATTAAAAGAGACTTACTTTGCCCTGCATATCCTGACATATTTAAGGCTTTTAATCTATGCCCTTACAATAATCTCAAAGTTGTAATGATAGGGCAAGACCCATATCCACAAAAGGATGTGGCTACTGGTGTCCTGTTTGGAAACAAGGAGGGGACTAAGTTGTCTCCTTCTCTTGAAATAGTTAAAGAGGCTTGCATTAATTTTGAAATTCCACATAATGGTATTATCTTTGACCCCACTTTAGAGAGTTGGGCTAAACAAGGAGTACTAATGATTAATTCTGCACTGACTTGTGAAGTGAATAAAGTAGGTAGCCACACAATGATGTGGAGACCTTTCATGACCAAGTTACTAAAGAATTTATCAGAGTGGCAGACTGGTATTATATATGTTCTATTTGGTGAACAGGCTAAAACACTTAAACCTTACATTAATAAGAACACTAATATAATACTGGAAGAGAAGCATCCTGCATACTATGCAAGGCAAGAGGAAAGGATGCCATCTACTGTATTTGAAGAGGTGAGCAAATTAACTAAAGAAAAATATGGAGAGCCAATTATATGGTTCTCAGAGTATTAATTTACAAAAAAAAAAGTATGAAGAAACTTATTTTTGTGGAGAATGGTAAGGAAGTGGAAATGGGCAAAACACTTGCCTTTGGGATGAACAGTGCTTATGGTTTCATGCCATTATATACTGTAATTGTCTGTGAGGAAAGTATTCCACTTCTTATTAAGGAAGGTGTAATCAAAGAAGTAGAAGAGGAAGGAACCCATGTAGACCCTAATTTCTATTTGGAACACCTTGCAAAGAGGATTCATTGGAATGTAGATAATCTGAGGAAGTACCTTGGTAATCTATACACAATCTATCCTGCTGCTGTATTCTCAATTTTGTTGAGGGAAGTAGCTATTGTACTTGATGAAAAGTATGATAACCATATTGAGAACAGTAAGGAGATTTATGTCATTAGTTGCCTCAGTGGAGAGATAACAAAGGTCAAGGACTTGAATAAAATCAAGAACTTCAAGAATTTTGCTGCATTCAGGACATTGGATGATGCTCTTGCAGCTAAACATATTTTGAGAGACCCTATGAAACAATTATTTAAGAGAGGTGGAAAACAGGAGAATTAGGAATGCCACTCCAGAAGTGTATGGTAATATAAAGTTTAAATCCAGAATTGAGGCAATGGTCTATAGGACCTTGCTTCAACATGGGTTTGAACCTGAATATGAAACCCATACTTATACAATCTGGGAAGGATTTAGACCTACTGTACCTTTTTACACCCGTAATAAAGCTAAGGCTACAATACTAAACCTTAAGAAGCTAATTAATATTACTTATACCCCAGATTTCTACATGGAGTATCAAGGCTTAAAGATAATTATTGAAGTAAAGGGGCAAACAAATGATGTTTTTCCTTATAAGTTCAAGTTATTTAGATGGCATATAGAGAATTTGCCAGATAAAGAAAATTATCTTATCTTTGAGGTCTTTACTAAGAAACAACTCTTAGAATTTATTCAAATTATTAAAGATGAAAGCCATAGAAAGAATGAGGAAATTGCTCAACAGTTTACCCAAGAGTGATATAACTTTAGGTGAACAGTTTATTCAGAGCAGAGATTTTGAGTCACTCAAGGACTTAGTGGATTCAGCAATATTCAAGACAAGGAAGAATATCAAGAGTGAAAATCCTAAACAGGAGTATCTTGATGTAGACTTGACAGAGTTAAGTAATTTAAAGGCTGAGGTAGATGTATATTTAACCCAGCTTGAAGTTCCCAGTAATGAATGGGAAGAAGACATAGAGGGGGAATACTATGATGAAGAGTATTAAAGAACTATCTTGGAATGTAACAGAGGAAGAGTACAGGAAAGACCCTGCAATCAGTTACTCTACATTATCAAGATTTGAAAGGGAAGGATGGAGAAATCTCAGTTCTCTCTTTGATAAGGTAGATAGTCCAGCATTATTATTTGGTAGTGCAGTGGATTGTATGCTTACTGATGGGGAACAAGCCTTTGCTGAGAGATTCATTGTATGTGAATTCCCTAATCTATCAGATAACCTGATAAGTATTACCAAAGTATTATTCTCCAAGTATGGAGATACACACAGAAGGGTAGATACTATTGATGATGAAGTGATTAGTAGTGTGGCTGTAGCCAATGGATATTATGCAGGAGACTCTTATAAAGCTACCAGAATAAAGAAGGTAAAAGAGAGTTGCAATGAGTATTATTCACTACTTGCACTGGCAGGAGACAAGACTATATTATCCCAAAAAGATTATAATGATGTGTCTCTGTGTGTTGATGAATTAAGAACCAACTCAATAACCAAGGATTTCTTTTATATAGACCCTTGGAATACTGATATTGAGAAGGTGTTTCAATTGAAATTCAAAGCTGAATGGAATGGAATACCAGTGAGATGTATGTTTGATGAACTTATTGTGGACCACCATAATAAGATTATCTATCCAATAGACTTAAAGACTACTGGGTATCCTGAGGAGAACTTTCAAGACTCCTTTGCTCACTGGAGATATGATATTCAAGCTAAGCTATATACATACATTCTTCAAGAGTGTATCAAGAGAGACCCCTATTTCAGTGAGTTCAAGATTCAGCATTATCAATTCATTGTTATCAATAGAAGAACAATTGCTCCTATTGTGTGGGAATTCTATGGAAACTTTGGTATGGTAGATTTAAAGGATGAAACAGGTAAGATATATAGGGATTGGAGGAAGATTCTTACAGACCTAAATTATTATCTTACTAATCCTAACTTGAAATATAGTAAGGAAGTGATGGCAAATGATTGTATTATGGAAATAAAGAATTTAGTACCAGCATGACAGAGTTAGAATATTTTAAAGGGGATGAACTGGCAGCCTCAACTTGGAGAAATAAGTATGCAGCAGAGGGAGAGCAAACTCCTGATGATACACACAGAAGATTAGCTAAGGAATTTGCAAGAGTAGAAAGTGATTATCATTGGAAAGGGTCAAATAGAATGAAATTGTCCAATTATGGATACCAAAGACCTAATCTTGATGAAGAGGCTATCTATCAGTTATTCAAGGACTTCAAGTATATTATACCTGGAGGTTCAGTTATGTCTGGTTGTGGAACTGGAGCATTGGTAAGTCTTAGTAATTGCTTTGTAATAGGCAGTCCAAAGGACAGTTATGCAGAGATAATGAAGACAAGAAGTCAACAAGCCCAACTTATGAAGAGAAGAGGTGGAGTTGGTTATGACTTATCTCAGCTTAGACCAAGAGGAGCTAAGGTTAATAATGCAGCAAGGTCTTCAACTGGTGCAGCATCTTTTATGGATGTATGTTCAGATATAACCAATGAAGTGGCTCAGAATGGAAGAAGAGGTGCCCTTATGTTAAGTATGAGTATTAATCATCCTGACATTGAAGAGTTCATTACTAAGAAGCAAGACTTAACTAAGGTAACTGGAGCTAATATATCAGTTAAAGTTACTGATGAATTTATGCAGGCTGTAGTGAATGATGAGGAGTATTACCTAAGATTTCCTGTTGATGTAGAATTACCTAAAATAAGAGAGGAAATACCTTATGGGGAGTTGGTTCCTTTTGGAAACTTAATAGATAAGAATGTATATTTTATTAAGAAGGTGAGAGCAAGGGAGTTATGGGATACTCTCATGCACTGTGCTTGGAATACTGCTGAACCAGGGATTATGTTTGAAGGAGCAATGCACAACTATTCTCCTGATGGAGTTTATGAAGACTTTAGAATGGTGGGGACAAATCCATGTGGTGAAATACCAATGGGTCCATTTGATAGTTGCAGGTTGATTCATATTAATCTAAGTAGCTATGTTGTAGACCCATTTACAGATAAGGCTCACATTGATGAAGAGTTACTCTACATGCACTCTTATGAGGCTATGAGATTGGCTGATGATTTGGTTGATTTGGAGATTGAAGCTGTTGATAAGATTATTGATACAGTAAAGAATGATACTGATGATACTGAGTTCAAGCTATGGAGTAAAATCAAGGAAACTGCAATTCAAGGAAGAAGAGCTGGTTTAGGTTTCACTGGCTTAGCTGATGCAATAGCTATGTTAGGTTTGAAGTATGACTCTGATGAAGGTATTAATCAGGTTGAACAGTTAATGAAAGTTATGTTCAAAGGTCAGCTTGATAGTAACATTGATATGGCTATTGAAAGAGGTGCATTTCCTGCTTGGGATGGTTATAGAGAGTGGCATGTCAGAGTGAATGATACTGCTGTAGAGGAGAATAACCCTTGGTTTAAGTTCTTGAAACTCAACTTCCCTAATGAGGCTGATAAGATGTCCCATTTAGGTAGAAGAAACATAAGTTGGTCCACTGTGGCTCCTACTGGAACTGTAAGTATCATGGCTGGTACAAGTAGTGGTATTGAGCCTGTATTCATGCCTTTCTATCAAAGAAAGAGAAAGTGTATGTCTGAAAGTGACAGGGTAGATTATGTAGATAAAGTAGGTGAGAAATACACTCTGTTTACAGTAGTTCATCCTAACTTGAAGAGATGGGCAATAGAAACTATGAACTATAGTGAGTCAGAAGTCAATGAATGGAGTTTAGGAGCATGGAAGGAAGTCTGGAAGGAAAGTCCTTATTATGGTTCTACTGCACCAGAGATTGATTGGAGACAGAGAGTTAAATTACAAGGAGTAGTTCAAAAGTATATTACTCACAGTATCAGTAGTACAGTTAATCTGGCTAAAGAAACTACAGAAGAGGAGATTGCTGACATCTATATTGAAGCATGGAAACAGGGATTGAAAGGTATTACTATCTACAGAGATGGATGTAGGGAAGGTGTATTAACTCAGGTTGAAAAACCTAAGACTATTGAAGGAAGACAGGCTCCTAAAAGACCTAAAGAACTTGAAGCTGATGCCTATTTGATTAAAGCAAAAGGTGAACAATTCATCATCTTGGTAGGTATGTTAGAGGGCAAACCTTATGAAGTCTTTGCATTCAGACCAAGGAATCCTATCAGTTTTAAACCTCATAAAGGTGTTATAACTAAAGTAAGTAAGATGCACTATAGCTTTACATCAGATGTCTTTCATATAGACAATCTTGAGTTAGCTAATGAAAATGTTGAAGAGAATGCAGCTACTTTGTATTCATCTATGTTATTAAGACATGGAGTAGATATTAAGTATATTGTCAAGACTGCAAAGAAGGTCAATGACAATATTACTTCATTTAGTTCAGCTATGTGTAGAGTACTTAGTAAGTATATCCCTAATGAAGAAATTAAGGGTGAGGTATGTCCTGACTGTGGTGGTACTTTGGTAAGAGAAGGTGGTTGTATTCACTGTAAAGATTGTGGGTATAGTAAATGCCTGTAAATAAGTAAGTTATGGAAGAATGGAGAGATGTTGAAGGGTATGAGGGTTTATATAAAGTATCCTCATTAGGCAGAATAATGTCAGTTGGAAGAACTTTTAGAACTGGAAAGAATGGAACAAGATTATGTGTACTTTCAGATTCTATAAAGAAGACTGTTGTCAATAACAAGGGATATTTAAGAGTTTCACTAAATAAGAATGGAAAGTTAAAAAGTTTTCTTGTTCATAGATTGGTGGCTCAGGCTTTCATTCCCAATCCTGACAATTTACCTGAAATAAATCATAAGAATGAGGTAAAGTCCTGTAATGAAGTTAGTAATCTTGAGTGGTGCACTACTAAATATAATATAAATTATACAGGAGCTTATGAATGGAATATGCTTAAAGCATGGGAAGCTGTGAGAAAGCCCATCATTCAAATGGATATGGAGGATAATTTCATCAAAGAGTGGGATTCTGCCATTGTAGCAGGAAAAACTTTAGGATTGAGTCAGGGTAATATTTCTTCTTGCTGCCTTGGAAAAAGAAACAAATGTGGAAATTTTAAATGGAAATATAAAAATGAGAATTAAAGTAAAAGAAATCACCTCTGGTTGTTTTCCTGTGAGAACAGGAGAGGATAAATCAGACTGTTTTGACTTGTGTTTGGCAGAAGATGTGACTTTAAAGAAAGGAGAGGTTTATGTTGCAAGGTTAGGTATTGCAACTGAACTTCCTAAAGGGATAGTAGCTAAGGTTTATAGTAGAAGTAGTGCTCCAAGTAAGTTAGGAGTTACTATTGCTAATGGTCTTGGATTCATTGATACTATTTATAATGGTGATACAGATGAATGGAGAGCACCATTATATGCTTTCAAGGCTGTAACTATCCCTAAAGGCACAAGAGTATGCCAATTTGAGGTTAAATTATCTCAGTTTGCTACTGTATGGCAGAAATTAAAATGGCTATTATCATCTAAACCACTTCTGGAGCCTGTGGATTTCCTTGGAAATGAAGGTAGGGGTGGTATTGGTAGTACAGGAAAGTAATCACTAAAAAAAAAACATGAAACATGGAGTTTGTATGGAAAACTGTAGCAATGATAGTGGTACTGGCTTGTGTAGCCATTATTGCTGGAGTTGTTAATCTAATAATGAATAGAAGGAAGATAGACCCTAAAGTGGGCAGAATTTCATTTAGAGAGTCTATGGATTTGGTTGAACTGCCAATTGTCACATTTATGAATAATGGCAGGAAACTGAACTTCCTTCTTGATACTGGTGCATCTTATTCTTCAATTAATGAAGCAGCTCTGGAAGGATTATCTTATGAAGAGACTGGAGAGAGTGGAGGTCATTTTGGAATAGAGGGTACTATCCAAGAATCTAAGTATGTAAGAATAAATGTAGGATATAGAAGTCAGAGCTATGAGGATGATTTCCAAGTAGTAGATTTAAGTCAAGCATTTGGTAATATCAAGCAAGAGTTTGGTATTAACTTACATGGTATTATTGGAAATACTTTCTTTCAGAAGTATAGGTATGTACTGAATTTTGATGAATTAGTAGCATATTCAATGGTATGAAAGACTTAATAGAGTTAAAATCAAGAGGAGAGGAACACAACTATCTTAGGAGATTAGTTAAGCCAGATGGTAGTGAGTCACACACTTATATGTTAAAGACTTCCACATATACTATGAGGAGTGGTTTGACAGATAAGAAGAAAAAGTTCATAGACCCATCAGGTGGTCCAATGATAGTTGAGGGAGAATATCTTGAAGAAGCTGAGGCAGTAGTTAAATCTATAGACCATGTAATGGGACAGGGTTATGCTATTACCTTTGAAGTCACACCAGAAGAAGAGCAAGAGTTAATTGATGCAATAGTGAATATATGATTTATGTAGTAACTCAACAAATACTACCTGAATCTGACAAGTATGAGATAATATCTCCACAAGCTGCATTACACATGCTCAAGCCTTTGAGAAAGGTTGGCTTAGATACTGAAACCAGAGGGTTTGACCCTTATACAAAAGAACTCATAATGCTCCAGTTGGGGTGTTATGAGTTTCAAGTAGTAATTGATATAACTACTGTAAGCCTAAGTTTCTTTAAGGACTATCTTGAATCTGATAGACTATTTATTGGTTGGAATATCAAGTTTGACTTGAAGTTTTTATTCCATCAAAGAGTGGTTGTAAAACAGGTTTATGATGGTTTCTTGGCAGAGAAACTTATGTATATGGGCTTTCCTGCTGGTATTCATTCTATGGCTTTAAAAGCAGCAGGTCAAAATTATCTTGGTGTTGAGCTGGATAAGACTGTTCGTGGAAAGGTGATGTGGGCTGGTCTTTCAGAAGATGTTATTGAGTATGGTGCAAATGATGTGAAATATCTGGAGAAGATAATGGATGCACAGGAAAAAGAACTCCAGAAGAGAGGATTAGTTACAGCTCTTGTGTATGAGAATAAGTCTGTTCCTTGGGTTGCATATACTGAATATTGTGGTGTGTTATTAGGCAGAAGTAAGTGGGAAAGAAAAATGCTTCTTGATAATTTCACTGTCAAAGTATTTGAGGATGCACTTAGTAATTGGGTTATTAACTCAGCTAAAGGAGAGAATTATGCTTATCATTACTTGCAGATAGAAGGATGGGATGACCCTGATGACCTTGAGAAAGCAAGGAAAAAGATGAAGGGTGAGAGATGCCCAGAAGCAGACATTAAAGGGCAAAAGAGGGGTTATTGTGAAGCATGGAAAGTTCCTATTGATGCAAGGTTAAGTACCAAGTACATAAAGGAAGACCTTCAAGGAGACCTATTTCTTGGCTTTCAAAGCAAGATTCAATGTTTGATTAATTGGGATAGTCCTAAACAGGTAATTCCATTATTCAAATCATTAGGTTTTGATTTGTTAGCTAAAGATAAGGATACTGGTGAATGGAAGGATAGTATTGAGGCAAAAGTAATTGAACCTCAACAAGATAAATCTACCATTGCATATTTGTATCTACAATATAAGGCAGCAAAGAAGGTTACTTCTACTTATGGTCAGAATGTAATTAACCAGATAAATGAAAAGAGTGGAAGGTTACATACTAACTTTAATCAGTTGGGAACAGATACAGGAAGATTAAGTTCAGGAGGTAAGGATAAATCAAACAATATTGAGTATCTTAACTTTCAGAACTTTCCATCTGACAGTGAGACAAGAGCTTGCTTTGTTGCAGGAAAAGGAATGAAATGGATTTCTTGTGACTATAGTGGGCAAGAATCAAGAATCATTGCAGATGTAACCAATGACCCAGCTATGATTGATTTGTTCAATAATGGTTGTGGTGATATTCATTCTCTGGTAGCCAAGATGTCTTATCCTGAGATAATAGGAAATTGTCCTATAGAAGAAGTAAAGTATAAGTTCAAACATTGGAGAAGTGAAGCTAAGGGTGTTGAATTTGCCATTAATTATGGTGGTGATGCTAACACTATTCATGGTAATAAGGGTATTCCTCTTGTAGAAGCCAACAAGATTTATAATAACTACATGAAAGGTTTTAAAGGTATGAAAGTGTATCAAGACAGACAGAGAAAGTTTGTCATGGAGCATGGATATATCATTACTGACTTTTCAAGTGGAAGAAAGGCTTATATCTATGATTATGACATATTAATGGGTATAAAAGCAAGGTTCAATCAAGAGTATTGGGCTACCTATAAACCTTATAAAGGTAAAGAGAATAAGTTGCTTCCTAAACAAGTGAAGAATGAGTTATATCAAAGATTTGCCAGAGGAGACAACTTTAATTCTATGGTGGGAGTATATCATTATACAACCAAGAAAGCAGGAAAAGATACTATCAGAGAGGCTTATGTAAATATAGCTGATGTGTATGTACATCCTGTAAGACACTTCTTCAAGAGGAAGTCTGCATCTGAAAAACAAGCAATCAATTATCCTTGTCAAGGATGTGGTGCCACTATGTTCAAGACTGCATCTATCTTTTTATGGGAATATCTTGTAGAGCATGATTTGTTATTCAAGGTAAAGTTATGTATTCCAGCACATGATGAATGGAATATAGAGGTTCCAGAAGAGATAGCTGATGAAATGACAGAGGTTTTGAAAGATTGTATGAAAAAGGCTGGAGCATTCTTCTGTAGGAAAGTAGAACTTCCTGCTGAGGGTGATAAAGCAGATTTCTGGATACATTAGGAAATTATGGAGATTTGGAAAGTATTTATAATAACAGTGATAGTTGTAATAGCCCTATGTGGGCTTATTTACACTATCCACCTGTTAAGTTGTAATCAAAAGAATAGAATCTATGTCTATCCTAAGACCAAGAATCAATATTATGCTAAAGGTATAGTAAAGATGAAAGACATGGATAGTGGAGAATGGATAGATGCAGTTCTCTATATGAGTCTCAAGAATGGTCATTATTATGTCAGGGAAAAGAGACAGTTCCTTGACAAGTTTATAACATTAAAAGAATGGGAAGAAAATGGAAATGGAAGTAAGTTCTGAATATTTAAAAGTTTTAGGCAAACTTGAAAATGTGTGGGAACATAAGAGAGAGGAATTAGGGGTATATAAGAGAGACCTTGATGAAGCTATGTATGCAATCAGACAATTAGGTTCAAGACCTATACTACCAGAGGAAGCAGCTCAATTTAAAGAAGTAGTAAAAGGTATGATTTCTACTTATGTAAGAAAGAATCATGACTATGGTAATTCCTTTGATAAGTCTTTGGATAAGTTTGGTCTTGTAGCATCAGTAGTAAGGATTGGAGATAAGATGAATAGAATTGAGTCTCTGGTTCAAAAGAAAGCTATGGTGCAAGATGAATCTGTCAGAGATACACTACTTGATATGGCTAATTATGCCATTATGACAGTAATATGGATGGATAATCAAAAGAAATGTGATGTATGCCAAAGTTAATTTTATGTAGAGGAATACAAGGCTCAGGTAAAACTACTTGGGCTAAACAATGGGTACTTGAAGACCCAGAGCATAGAGTAAGGTTCAATAATGATGACATCAGGAATATGCTTGGTAAATACTGGGTAACTTCGAGAGAAGTACTTGTGAGGGCTTTAAGAGACACTTGTGTACATAGAGCTATGGATGAAAGTTATGATATAGTTATAGACAATATGAACTTGAGCAATCATGAATATGTAGCCTATAGAGATATGGTAGCTTTTCATAATAAGTATGAAGAAGATTCCTGTAAGCATTATACTATAGAGTATAAAGATTTCTTTATACCTCTTGAGGTGTGTATTGAGAGGGACTCTAAGAGAGAGAATCCTATTGGTGAAGAAGTAATAAGAAAGACTTATGAAAGGTATAAAACAATAATTGAAGGATGATTATAGCAGTGGACTTTGATGGAACTTGTGTTACACATGAGTTCCCAAGAGTAGGAGCAGAGATAGGAGCAGCAGAAGTCTTAAAAGAATTAACTGATAAAGGTCATAAGATTATACTGTTCACTATGAGAAGCCATCAGTTAGATGGAGCAGAAGAAACAGAGGAGTTTGGCTATGGCAAGACTAAGCCAGCTAAATTACCCAGTGATGGGTTGCAGGATGCAATAGACTGGTTTAAGAAGCATGATATTCCTTTGTTTGGTGTAAATGAAAATCCAACTCAAAAGGATTGGACTTCATCACCTAAACCTTATGCACACATCTATATTGATGATGCAGCTTTAGGAGTTCCCTTGAAACATAGTTATATTTCTGATAGACCTTATGTGGATTGGGATATAGTTAGATATTATCTTCATGCAAAGGGTATATTATGACATTGAATGAAAAGATAGGTGTCATTCTAAAACAACAAAAGGAAGGAGAGGAGTTCTTCAATGCTCTTGACTTTATGATTAAAGGGGATAGAAGCATACTTGAAGACTTCCTCTCATTCTCTATGAATGATGCTGGAAGAAACTTGGAATTGCCTGATACAGGCTTAATTGTGAGTGGAGGATTTGGTAATGCCATTATGACAATGTATGGTGACAGATTGACTGAAACTTTTAGAGAAGTAATTGTCACTAATGGTGGTATCAGATTGGGTAATGAGGCACTTATATTCAAAGATAAGTTGCTTTGTAAGAACTGGATATTCATTGATGATTCCTATTATTTAGGAAGAACAAAAGCTGGTATTTCAGTTGCTTTAAGGAAGGTTAGACCTGATGCTTCAATCTTTGAAACTTATGTTATCTATGATGGAAGTATGGGTAGAGCAGATAAAGTAAAAAGTATGTATAGATATAATAAATGAAAGAATTATGAATTTTGGAGAAGCATTAGAAGCCTTAAAAAATGGTGAGGCAGTTCAGAGAGAAGGGTGGAATAGAAAAGGATTATTTGTTATTAAACAAGTTCCTGCTCAGATAGGTAAGGATATTATACCTAATATGCAAAGTTTACCCCAAAGGGCTAAAGATATCCTTATGAATAGAGAAGCTAATTTTATTAATTACACTAATCAAATGCTGATAATTAATCTTGATGGAAGGGCAGATTCTTGGGTTCCTTCTTCATCTGATTGTTTTGCAGAAGATTGGAAAATAGTTTGAGATTATGGCAGTAAAAGGAATTTATTGTGCCCCAGACAATATAGTCCCTAATAGAGATAGGGTAGATGTAGGATGTGCTCCTGAGGGGGCAATGCAACTCTGGGTTATGGAATATGAAGTTACTGGTATAGGTAAGGGATGTGCAATGTGTAAGGCTATTAATCCTCAACAGGCAGAAATGCTCTTGAAGAGTAATGGTATATATAATGGTACTCCACATCTATATAAAGTAACAAGGATTGAACAAGTAATTGTACCTCCTTGCAAGGGTCTTATGGCTGAACAAGTGGTAACTTATAAAGATGTAGTATCATGAATAAGAAACTTAGGTTATTAGTAACAACTAAATGTCCTAACAAGTGTCCCATGTGTTGTAATAACTCATGGGATTTTTCATCTTTACCAGTAGTGGATAGATGGAACTATGAGGAGATAATGATTACTGGAGGAGAACCTTTGATTCACACTAATAAAGTAGCTGAATTAATAAGGTCTATTCGAGTTATTAGTGAGGTTTATACAGATATTCCAAAGGTATATGTGTACACTTCAATAGCTGCTTGGGATAGAGTAAGGACTATATTAGCTTATGCAGATGGTATAGTCTTGACTCCTCACAGTCAGAGTGATATTGATAAGTTTGTGGAACTGAACAATATGATGCAAGAGGTTAAGGAAACTAAATCTGATTTCATTAAAGGGAAATCTCTTAGACTTAATCTCTTTGCTGATATGAAACTTCTCCTTCCTGAGCATATTGATTTGTCACTATGGAATGTCAAGGAAATGGAGTGGGTGAAGGATTGTCCAGTACCTCAAGGTGAGGACTTTAGGAGAATTAAAGAACTTTGGTGATGAAGCAATTTACACATAGAGAGTTTGTTAGGGTGGTAGTGGCTAATGGTTTTTACTATGATAGACATAGTGGAGACCATGCTATCTACCTTAATGAAAAAGGCAGACATATTAGCATTCCAAAGAAACTTGAAAGTGTAATTGCTCGCAGATTAATCCAAGAGAATAATTTAGAGATAAATATTAAGAAACTTAAAAAGGAAAAGAGGATGAATAATGTACCATTAGGGGCTAATGAAGACCCCAGAGCACCTTGGAATACACCTCTTGATGTAAAATATAAGAGGTTTGTGAGTGTAACCATATCATATTATGATGAGGTTGAATTACCTCCAGATGCAGAGGAGGAACAGATTAATGAAGCCTTTCATAAAAAGGTAGAAGATGCTGAGTTTCCTAAAGAGTTTGATATTGATGAAGTTGTAGTAATAGATGATTAAAATATGAGATTAATTAAACCAAGTTTTTCTATTTGGGACCAACAAGAAGGTCTTGAAGGAGTTTATAAACAGATTGAGAGAGCAGGAAGAGTATGCTACAAGTCTGAGGATAAGATAACAGAAGATTCTGCTAAAGGATTTGTAGGTAGAATGGTTAAATCTGGTCATGGGGCTATGCTGGAGCATGGTACAGTGTATCTTAAAATTCCTTATGGAACTATGGATGATAGAGGAGAGTTCTCTAATGAACCTATAGTTATAAAGTATATAGACAATCCTTACTCTGTAGTAATGAATAATAGTGAGAATGACTATTGGTATATAACCAGTAATTATAGAGTTATTATAGAAAATGGGTGGATTGATGACCTACAATACCTGTGTGAACCTACAGAGTTCCATGCAAAGAGAATTACTGTTCACTTTGTATGTGATAGGGGTGTATCACATGAGTTTGTAAGGCACAGAGTAATGTCTTTTGCTCAGGAAAGTACAAGGTATTGTAACTATTCTAAGGATAAGTTTGGAAATGAACTTACCTTTATAATTCCGCGTTGGTTGAGCCTTAGTAATGGTTCTTACACCTACGATTATCCTAATGGATTTACCAAGGATGGCAGTAAATGGGATTCTAAATTAGAACTTAATACCTTTCTTCTGTCTTTAGTTAGGAGTGAAGCTACGTACTTAGAGCTTATAGAACAAGGTTGGGTTCCCCAACAAGCAAGAGCAGTATTACCTAATTCACTTAAGACAGAACTGGTTATGACGGGTTTTGTAAGTGATTGGAAGAGATTCTTTAGACTCAGAAGTAGGATTGCTAAAACTGGGAAACCTCACCCACAGGCTCAAGAACTTGCAGACCCACTTATGGATGAGTTTGTCAAAAGAGGTATAATGGAAACACTTCTTTAGGTGTAAATACTTTATTAAAGTGTACCCATAATTCAAATATTTTTAGTATCTTTGCTGAAAATATTGAATTATGGGTAATTACACATGGAGTTTTTGAGAAGAAATTATTTGGTGGATTTATATGATGAAGCCAATCCTGATTAATAACTAAAAAAAAAACAATGGCATTTGGAAGTAAGAAACAAGCAGTTATTGCGAAGCCTTCATTTAAGGAAAGGCTGACTGGAGTAAAATCAATGTTTAAGAAAGCACATGAAGATGCTTCAAAATTGAATGCAGAAATGCAGGCAGACATTGACAGTAAGAAACAAAAGGTAAAACTCCTTGAGGATGAAATAGGTTTCATCTCTGAAACTCAGAAAGAAACTCAGGAGTTTATGTCAAATCTTGAAAAGTTCATTTAATGAGAACAAATTTAATTAAGACAAAAGAGCTGCCTAAAGTAGTAGAGTCATCTACTACTGATGGTATGCTTGACATGGTGATTGCATTTGATACAACTGGCTCTATGTCAGCTTATATTAATGCAGTAAAGACCCATGTGAAGGAGTTGGTTCCCAAACTATTTAGTTCTAATCCTGATTTAAGGATTGGTATAGTAGCATTTGGTGACTATTGTGATATGAGGAGCAAGGATAACTTTGGTAAGGCTTACCAAGTATTAGACCTTACTAATGATGAAAACAAAATCATCAAGTTTATTAATGAAGCTCAGGATACAAGTGGTGGGGATGGTGATGAATTCTATGAATTGGTCATTAAGAAAATCACGGAGGAAACTGCATGGAGAGAGGGTTCTACTAAGGCAGTATTATTAATTGCTGATGCAGCACCTCACAAGGTAGGTTACAGCTACAAGGGTATTATAAGTAATGCCCAGATTGATTGGAGAGAAGAAGCTAAGAAGGCAAGTGAATTAGGTATCAAATTTGATACCATGACTATTGACCCTATGTATGTTGAATGGTATAAAGAGCTTTCTGCCATGACAAATGGTGTAAGTGTTCCTTTCAAGAATAGTGGTAAAACTTCTCAAGTGATTGAAGCTGCTGCATTAAGTAGAGGTGGAACAAGGACAAAAGCTATGTATATGGCTACTATGGATTCTGTAAAGGATGATGTAGAATTAAATGCAGTATATACTGCTTATTCAAAAGAAGTAACAGATTAAAATCAAGAACAAATGAAAATCAATATTAAAGAAATAGCAGTAGGTGATGTATTCTCAGAAGAGTCACATTACATTGTTGAAGAGATTGGTAAAGATACAATCAAATTCAAGCATACAGAGAGTGGAAAGTCAGTAACATTAGGTTATGGTTATGTTCAAGACCTACTTAATACTTCTGACCAGTATGACAAAGAAGTAAAAGTGACTAAGGAAGATAAGAAAGATGGTACTCCGGGTATAAGGACAATCTTTGAAGGTATCAAATCTTCTGAGGTATTCACTGTTGTGTTCCAAAAGCAGGATAAAGCTAAGACCAAGAAGCAATATGAAGCTGAGAGGGAAGCACAAAGACAAGAGGCTGTAGCTTTGATTGACAAGGCTAAGAAAGCTAAGAAGTCAATGGCTGTAGCTTATAAAGAAGCTCTGGAACACATTCAGAATAATCCTATTAAGGACTTTATTGAAGGAGAAGATAGGGTACTGAGAGGCTACAAGATGCAGTTTGTATCAAGGGATGGTAAGTATAAATGTCTTGATATGGATATTGAAAGAAATTCCAAAGAAGATGGAGTCAGATTAGTAAATATAAATACAATCAAACAACTTATCTTCAATGGTGTTAAGTATGTAGTTGAATAATAGTTAGGGGAGCTAAGTCTCCCCTTTCTTATTTTTAAAGAGTTTGGTTCACCTCTCAAAAAGAAAACCCTTAATAACTTGCATATTAAGAAAACAACCTTTATATTTGCACATAAATTTAATTATAAATCTATAACAAGATGAGTAAAAGATGTATCACAACTAATTCTACAATAGAGGAATTGGCTGCTAAATTACAGGGTGAAACTATAGAATCAGTCAAGGGACTTGTTGAGCTATGGCAAGACAAGAATAATAAGGACTGGGACACTTATCCTACTGCTTCAGAACTTAACCAATTTAGAGTTGAATTGAGGAAGAGCAACAACATCATAAATTGGGGAAGAACTTCTCCAAATTCCTATGAGGTATCTACAAGGGGAGACAAGAGATTCTCAGCACTTGTTGCTACTTTTAAGGAAGGCACTATTATAGATGGTGTTGATGTAGGTGGCAAAACTATTGAGTATGTGTATCAGAATATAATCAAGAAGAGTAGTAAAGGCAAAGCCCCAGCCAAAGGTTCTAAGCTTTATATAGAGAAATCTGAATCTAACCCATTTAATATTACTAATATTGACGAAGTAAAGAGAAGTCAATATGCGAAGGATTCAGGAGTGTTCATAGACCATATTGAATCCCCAACAGAGAAGGATATAGAGGATTACCAATTTACAGAAATTGTAATAGTTACCTCAAATGGGGATAGAATACAATTAGCACCTAAAGCAGGATTCCAAGATTTGAATAATGTAGTTAAGACCAAAGATATTAAAGCTATAATTGGTCTTAATTATCTTCTTGAAAATTACTTGAAGAGTAATCCTTTAGAAGTAAGTAAATTTGAGAACTCAGTTCTTAGTGAGTATGCTAAAGATGTCTATGGAAGCAACTACGATGCTACCAAAGATAACTTTCAAGGTGATTATGCTTCTTATATAAAATATGCAAATTTATCTAATTTATCAAAGGAAGAACTTGAAGATTTTTCTTATACTGAGGGCTATCTTCCATTGTGGAAAGAATGGGCAAGACAGAATCCAGAACTTATTGAGGAACTTAGGCAGAAATCTGCTGGGAAAACTCTTACTGACCAGTTTGCTAATACAAGAGTAAGTCAGGCAAGGGCTTTGGCTCAGATATTGAATGAATCTTCTACTGAAGATGTTACAGCTATGGTAGATGAGGCATTAAGTCCTTCATTTGATACTCCACAAATATCTTCTATTGAAGAGCAGGCTAAAGTAGATTTAGACTTTGACCCAAGAACAAGAAGAGACAGGGTTAGTCTGATTGCAAGATTCTTTAGCAATGAAATAGATACAGCACTGCAAGAACACAATGATACTCTTAATAAGAGAATTGCTGATGCTGAAAAAGAAGGTGATGTACTTGCTGTCAATGAATTGAAAGAAGAGTTAGCAACTCTTGATAGATTCAAGATAATCAAGTTATATACACCTGCTGGCTTATTTAGTAGAGTAAGGGATTATTTCAATAACTATATACTTGACTCTGAGGAGAATAGGATACAATCAGAACTGAATATAATCAATAGTATGAAAGGTTCTGAAAGATATAGTGATGAACAGAAGTATGAAGCTGCAAAGAAGAAAGCATTATATAAGACTAATGCTTATCAGAAAGTAGTAGATAACTTCAAACCTTTGGCTGAGGAAGCAAGTACTATACTAATAGCTACAGAGGGGATTAGGATTGACCCTAATTATATTGCCCCTAAAGATGCCAACCTTAATAATGATACCCCAGAGGGAGATAGTGCAGTAGATACACAAGCTGATGATTTTGGAAAGGATGAGGCTTTCAAGGATGGATGGATGACTAATTATAGGGAAGTAAGCTCTCATGAGTCTTTAAGTCAGGAAGTTAGAAAGGTAATCAGAGAGATACCCCAACTTGACTACAGAGGAAAGTATGATAAGGATGATTTAGGAAATCTTAGATTTCTTGATGCAGACTATGTTCATGCAACCCTTATAGATAAGCTCAGAGATATGATTACATCTGATGATATGTTACCACTTCTGGAGACTCTGGGTAATACCAAGCCTTGGACTAAGCAAATAGTCAAGAAGCTACAGGCTGAACCCAAACTATTCAGTCAGTTCTATCAGGATTTCAGAAAGGACTTTATGCCTTACTGGATTCAGAAGAAGAAGCTACAGGCTGATGGTACTTTCAAGATGGAAACTATTGCTATCAATAAGCCTGAGGGTGTCTATTATCTACTTGATGAATGGAGGGATAACTATGAGAATGGTAATCTGCTTGATGATGATAGTATCTATGACAAGAATGGAGACTTGAATCTTGAGAATGCAGAGAATGGTCTTAAATGGACTGAAGCTCTTAATAACAGATTTACCAATCTTAGTACAGAACAAAGGTTGGAACTCCTACAGGATGAAAAGGTTTGGAAGACATTGAATAAGCTCCTTAATATGATTGGTATCAATGCTAATCAAGGTGTATTATTGGATGCTCTGACCAATATAAAGCAATATGAAGGTGGTACTGCAACAGACCCAATTATGTTGCTTCTTCCTCAATTAAATATCATATTCAGTGGTGTAAAGAAAGGTGAGGTTAAATCTGAGACTCTTGAAGATGGAACTGAAAAGAGAGGGGATTTGATAAATACATTTGGTTCTGCTTACAATAGCATAGCTATGATGCTTGCAGAAGTAACAGAAGATGCCATTGAAAGTAGTGTGAGGGAAAATGATAAGTCATACTATAGCCATGTTACTCCTAACTATCTTGGCAAGTTGATTAAACAGCTTAAGAATGTTATGGGTAATGAAGCAAGGTTCAAAGAGTTTGTTGAAAATGAATTCGGACAATATGAATGGTTCTATAAGGATGGTAGATGGAGAAATGACTGGATTGAGCAACTGGTAAATAACCCTGAAATGAGAAGGGGATTGAGCCATAAGGTTCTACTTAACTCAGATAAGGTTGCATATCAGAACTGGGATGATTTGGATTATACCTTAGTATTACTGACAGAATACTTTGGAGACCCAGATAACAGTAAATCTGATATTCAATGGGCTAATTACCATGTGCCAATTCTTTCAGATAGTCCTTCTGCTGAGTTCATTAGATTCAGGAAGTATGACAATCATAGCATCATTGGAGAAGATGGTGAGTATATGAAGTATGATGATATTATCCTTGATAGGATGGTTGATTTGGTTAATCAAGAAGTAGATAGAATAGCTCTTGTAAACCAAAGGGATGTTGAATATCAAAAGGGTAATCCTAACATTGCTCCTATTGCAAACTATGATATAATCAGAGATGAGGAAGGGAAAGTTAAAAGTAAAGGAGGTTCTGAGTTTAAGTTCCTTACAGCTCTAAATGATGTAAGATATGACAATGGTGAGACTTTCCTTGATAGGTTCCAGAGAATCCAGAATGAAGGAACTGGTGCTGAATTAAGAGAGTTCATCAGAGAGTCAGTAAGAGAAGCTCTTGATAATGAGTTTGAACAGACTTATAGAGAGTGGGCTAAAGCTGGTTTACTTGAAGAACTGCCTAATGGCAAGTACAAATATCTTGGGGTAATTGGTGTAAATGCTGGTCAAAGTTCATATAATAGAAATACAGCAACTTCTTTGAATAATGCAAAGAAGGCTCTTGAAGGAATGTGGACTACAGAAATGGATATTCTTTTAAGGGATTACAATAATAATAATCCAGTGGATGATAGAAGGGCAACCACTCTTTTTGAAAGTATTAAGGACTTGTTGAGAGAGAAGATGGTGAGAGGTGAGATTACTGCTAAGGAAATGGATAGTATCAATAGAAACTTGGTTATTAGAAATAATGCCAAAGCTAAGTTGAGAGAATACTTCTGGAATAGTAAGTTTGCTACATCACAAATCATTGAACTCACTACAACTGACCTTGCTTTCTATAAGAATATAGAGGACTTCCAAAAGAGATATAAGGAGGTTCATGCTCCTGCTCTCAGACTTAATACCAACTCTAAGTATGGTAGAAAGGAAGAGAGGACTATTTATCTAAAGGATGATGAGATTGTATCCTCTGCACTTGATGATATTGCAACTGTACTTGATGAAAGAGTCAAGAAAGGTGAGATGTCAAAGAGAGACAGAGATTTAATCTTGAATAAGTTCAGAGAGGTAAATGTGGCAGATGCTCAGGCTTATAGGTCATTAAGTTCTTACAGAGCTATACTTGATATGTCTGGTCAGTGGACAGATGATATGCAGAGAGCCTTTGATAACTTCCAAAATGGTAAGTGGGATATGGCTGATTTCAATATCATCTGGCAGACTAAGAAACCTTATGTGTACACTCAGGTGAATAATATGAGTGGAGTTCAAGGTCATACAGGCATTAAGACACCAGTTCAGCATAAGAACTCAGAGTTCCTTCTTATGGCTATGCACCAATTAGTTTCAGGTCCACTTGGTAAATCAGGTAAACTTGTAGCTATCAATGAGTTCATGGAAGAGAATGGAATTGATGTAGTTCAATTTGAATCAACTACTAAGGTTGGAAAACAAGGTGTAATTGATTTGAATAGTGTCAATACTAAGGAAGATGTCAAGTCTGTACTTAAGAATGCCACTACTCAGAATGGTGTTGAAAATCCTAATGTGGTTCATAAAGTAAGCTATGAAGACTATGGTATTCAGACTGCAACTCCAGAACATGCTATTGATGCAGTTCAGTTAGTTGGTACTCAGATTAGAAAGCTGATTACAGCAGATATTAGTCCAGATGTTAAGATTGATGTAAATGGTAGGGAAATGTCTAAGCAGGAATGGTTAGATATGTATAATGCTATTAACACTGAGAACATCATTCAGGCTTTTGCTGATGTAAATGAAATCTTTAAAGACCCCAAACAAGTTGAGAAGATACTTCTTGAGGAATTGAGAGGTAATCAAAGATATGGAATTGATATGATTAGAGCCTGTACTCTTAATGAGAAAGGACAATTCAATATTCCATTATTTGACCCTGTACAATCCCAAAGAGTACAGACATTGCTGAATAGTATTATCAAGAGTAGGATTACTAAGCAGAAGATTAGAGGAGGAGCTTTAATTCAGGTATCTGATTATGGCTTGACTGATGAACTTCATGTAGTATTCAAGGATAAAAATGGCAACCTGATGTCTTGGGAGTCATATTCCAAGAAGAATAAAAATGCTACAAGAGAAAATTATGAAGAGTATGTAAAGAAAACAAGGAAAGAAGGTAGTTTAGCTATAGCATATTTAGAGTGTTATATGCCTGCATATAGTAGAGAGTTCTATGAGCCTCTTATGGACCCAGTTACTCACCAGCTTGATGTAGCTAAACTTCCTGATGACCTAAGAAAGTTGATTGGCTATAGAGTTCCAACTGAGGATAAATATTCAATGGCTCCTCTGTATATTAAAGGTTTCTTACCTCAGCAAAATGGTTCTGCAATTATGCTCCCAGCAGAGATTACTACCTTGAGTGGTTCTGACTTTGATGTGGATAAATTGTATATCATGTTACCTGAGTTTAAGATAACTCCTAAGTATAATAGAAGGCAGTTTGTTAATGATTTGGTTGCTCAATTGACACAAGGAAAGGCTGTATCTCCTGAAATCTTGAAGGAGTATAGACAGAGTGTAAACAGAGCCATAGATGATGGTAGAAAAGCTCCTAAGGATAGTCAGGAATACAATCTCTGGAAGACATATAAAGCTAATAGAGAGAAGTATAGAGTATCTTCTGAGGACAAGATTGAGAAGATTGAATATGACTTTAGCAAGTCTCCACAAGAGAATAGTCTTGAAGCCAGAAACAATCTATTGATTGATATGATGTGGGGTGTTCTGACTAATGCTGACACTGCTTCAAAGATGCTTAACCCCGGTGGTTTTGATTATCAGAAGAAGTCTGCAAGAATAATTAACATTCTACAATCCAGTAGAGAGTCTGAACTAAGAAAGGAACTGAATATTCCTGAAAATCAAAGTACTCTTTCCAAGTTACAGAGTATGGATTTAAAGAAACTTGACAAATTGGCAGAGAAGTTCAAGAAAAAACTTGACCCTCTTAACCCAAGAACTCAAGTTCAACTTCATCAGCAGAATATGACTGGTGCAGCATTGATTGGTATTTATGCCAACCATAATGCAAACCATGCTTTGATGCAACATACTGAATTAGGTCTTAATACTGAGAATGGCTCTTTCTTACTTAATGGTAAGAGACTGACTTCTCTTCATGGTCTGATGAATGACAATAAGGAGTATATCTCAAGGAATAATGCAGGTTTCCTTGCTGCATCTGTGGATAATGTAAAAGACCCTGTGCTTGCTTCATTGAATCAGAATACATTCACTGCTGATGCCTCAATGCTTTTAAGTAGGCTTGGCTATAATCCTGTTGAGATTGGTTTGATTATGTCACAACCAATTGTAATGGATATTACCAATACCTATTTTAGAGAGAGTAGAGAAGGCAAAGGAAAGGACACAATCATTGATGAAGTCATTGAGAACTATAAGAAAAGGGCTGCAATGATGGAAGATGTAACCTATGACAATTATAAATCTAATAAGTTCATGGCAGATGAATTGGCAGACAATATCATTCTCCAGAAGGAAGTAGAGGAATTAGGTGATAGGACACAGACATCTGACTACAGAAAGGTTGAGTTCTATAAGAAGCAGGTGGCTGCTGGTTATTTATTTAAGAGAATAATGAGCACAGCAGATGCTTTAGGACAGTTGGTTCAAGCTACAAGAGCAGATACTCAAGGTGGTGCAGCAGGTCCTACTATTGCAGACACACAGATTAAGATACAGAAAGTTGATGACTTCCTAACTAATGTGGTGTTAAATGAGAATTCTCCTTTAACTGGTGCAGATGTTATTATGCCTCTCAATATGAAAGGTAAAACCATTGACCAGATAAGAGAAGAGTTATTAAGTTCCCCATTACCTTATTTACAGGCATTCTTTAGTCTTGGTATTGACCAAACCCAAGAAATGTTCAGTAGATATTTCCCTCAGTTTACTTCTTCATTCAAAGAAGTAATTGATGGTAAAAAAGGTTTGAGAGGACTTAGACAGTACACTAAGACAGGTAAGTTAAATGTAAAGACACTCAACAATATCTATAATGATTTGTTAGCTTATATTATGTCCAAGACATCATTCTTTGGGCAAGAAGCTAACTTCAGAGCAGATGATAAGGTTACAACATCCAGTGATAAGAGAAGGGATTTTATAAATAATTTCCCTGATTATTTCAACAGAACATTGAGTGAGCATCCTGAAATAGCTGAACTTGAATTTATTAAGAGATTGAGAGTGATAAGAGCTAACCAGAATAATCCTGTAGATACAATAGTATTTAAGAATGTTGGTCAGTTAAGTCCTACTCTGAGAGAAAGATATATGAGAGACTGGCAATCATTATTATATATGGGTCCAGAAGCTCAGGCTTTAGCTCTTAATTTATTCAGATACAGTTATTACAGAAATGGGTTTGCATTTGGACCTTCTACTTTCATTCATTTAGCACCAACTGCCATTAGACAGTCTGTTCCAGAGTATATTGATACACTGAGGGGATTGTTGGAAAGTGAGGATGATTACAGTCAATTTATTGACCAGTACATCTACAATCACTTGGATAATAGACAGTTAGTTCCTGAGGTTCCTACAGAGGCTTCTACTTCTTTCACTGATGAACAAGGTGATGCTTTGGATATGGTTAAAATAACCATTGATACTGAATCTAACAGTGGTGATAAGAAGATAATAAGGAAGAGGGAAGGAACAGGAGAGGAAACAACCTATGACTTCTTTAATTATATAGCAAGAAGATACAAAGGAGGTACAATATATTATAGGCTTACACAAGCTGATAATGTACAGCCTAATGTAGCTGTGTATGAAAGGATAGACCCACTTGGATTCAAGAACAGTTTCATTGAGTATGAATATGGTAAGGATGTTACTGAAATGAAGTCAGTAATTGAGAAGAATGACAGGAATTATACTCCTAATATAAATCAGGATATAACAGCCTATCAGGAAGCTGATATTGATTATGACTCCATGCCAGAGTATCTTAACTATGATTTCTCAAGTCTGACTCAAGATATTGCAAGTGAGGCTTTCAGTCAGGTGTATGGTGCTCCACTTGAAGTGAATGAAGGGAAAGCAGATGATATTAATTCTATTAGTCCTAATACTGAGTATGAGGATGCAAACAATGATAAAATCTGTGGTGCAAATACATTATATGAATTATAGATATGGCTAAGAAATGTGCAATAATTCCTCAAGTGAGGAACAGTAAAAATGAGGTAGTAAGCAGCAGGTTATTTAAAGACCTGCTGGCTTATGCCCCTAATAGACAGGAGGCAACAAGAATATACCTCATTACAAAGAGTAGTGACTTTATTACTAATTGGAATCCAAGGTTACAGATGGATGAAAATGGTGAACCTACTCTAAGCAGTCTCTTGAAGAAAACTAATCTAAGAAGTATTATTGATGAGCAGAAGATTCTAAAGAACCTTAATGAAGAGATTGGACATTACCATAAGACAGGTAGAGCCAAGTTATATCTGAACAATGATGAAAACTATAGAATGTTAGTTCAGAGGGCTATTCAATTCAATACTCAATCAGAGTTTAGAGAAGACTATGTTGCATCTGTTGAGAAGGTATGGGACAATGAAAGTAATAGGGTTTATATCAGTCCTTTTATTAGAGTAAGAAACAAGATGAACAGTCTTGAAGCTAATAATATGCAGTATAATTATACTCTTAATAATAGGTTGAGAGAGATTCTTGCTTCTAATGGTATTGGGATAGGTGCTCTTACAGATTTGGAACAGAGAAGAGGAGTGGCAGGAGTAACAGACTTTAGTCAAGCCAGAGATGCTGCAACAGGTATAATTGAATTGATTAGACTTGCTGATGGTATTAAAGGTGAGAGAGCATTACCTGAGGAATTTGCTCACTTTGCTATTGAGGCAATGGGTGATAATCCTCTTATCAATAGACTGGTTAATCACTTGGCTAATAATAGTTTAGTAGGTGAAATATTAGGTGATGATTATGCTACTTATAATAGTCTTTATAAAGGTGATGAATCAAAGTTAGCCAGAGAAGCTGCTGGTAAATTACTTGCTAAACACTTATTACAGTCTGAACCAGTCCCTTCTTCATCTTATAAATCCCTTCTGGAGAGGTTTATCAATGCTGTAAAAAATTTCTTTAGAGGATTAGGGGCTTCACAGTTCCAAAAGGCAATGCTTGAAGCAGAGAGTAGCTTTAGTAAACTGGCTGGTGATATTCTTACTGGACAGATGGATGAAGCTATTAATGTTGAGAACATTAGTACCTCCGAGGCTTTCTATTCCACTACTGAAAGGGTAGATAGGGATAAGGCTTTGTTACAAAAGATTATAGACAATGAGTTGAAGAGGCTCAAGATTTATGAAAAGAGAAATCCTAACAGTCAATTTAGTGCCAATCAGAGGTTATTAATAGACAGGTTAGAGCTTGAATTAGCTGATAATAGTGAGATTGAAGGTATCTATATGTTCCTTGATAATGCACTTGAAGAACTAAGGAAAGTAAGTAGTAGGCTTGAGGTATTGAGAAATACTCCTGCAACCAATCTTAATGAAAGGGCTGGAGTACTCAGGGACATCAGGAACTATATGTACAGTTATAAGAGGATAGCTGATTCAGTAAGAGAGGCTCTCAGAGAAGAAGAGAAGTCCACAGACAATAGATATGGTCAAAGGGTGAGGGTTGCATTAGATAATGTCACTACAATGCTTAATGACCTTGCAGTGGACTATAATACAATCTCTATGCCTTTATTTGTTGATTTCATCAAACCTTTTGTAGGAGACAACCTTGTGGTTCCATTTGGGAAGTACAAAGGAAAGACTCTAAATGCAGAAGAGTTGGTTAAAGTGGCTGATGAGGATATTTCTTTCTTTGACAGATGGCTGGATAGTATGGCTGATTCATCTGATTATATGTTGAAGATTATGGACCAAGCTGTTAAAAAGAGCAAGGAGCAAGCCAGATTGAAGACTATTGATATTCAGAAGGAACTACAAGCTGCCACTATTAAACTTGAACAGGCTGGTGTAAAAGACACTGAGTGGATGTTTGAGAGAGATAGTAAAGGTAATCTGAGTGGTAATTATATCAGTGAGATAAACCATGCTCTATTCAGAGAGAGAATGAGGACTATGTTCCAAAGTCTTAATGAAAAGTATGGCAGAAACCCTGTAGGAGAGAATGCTGATAAATACAATGAAGAGAGACAGAACTGGTTCAATGCCAATATGGAGACTGTAGATGGAGTTAGACAACCTAAGAAATCCATTTATGAAAGTATGGAGTTCAGAAGGCTAAATAAAGCCCAAAGGGATTATTATACTACTGTAATGGATATTAAGGCTAAACTTGATGCTCTTCTTCCTGATAAATATACCAAGCTGAATAGTGCTGTAAAGATTAGGAAAGACTTGGTTGAGAGGGTTAAAAGCTCTGAAAGTGTGAAGTCTGGTGCTCAACAGGTTTGGGAAAGTATCAAGGATAATTTCATTAGGAGAACTGATGATACAGACTTTGGAGAGAAGGCAACTGTAAAAGACTTTGAGGACAGAGAGGTACAAATGTTACCTATCTACTTTACAAAGCTCAAGAAGGGAGAAAGTGCTAATGACTTATCTACTGATATAGTAGGCACTATGACTGCTTATGCAGCAATGGCTAATGACTTTGATGAAATGAATAAGGTCATTGATGTTCTTGAAGTAGGTAGAGATATGCTTAGAGAAAGACAAGTCACTCAAACAGAAGGTGGTAAACCTATGGTTGAGAAGTTTAAGGCAGTAGGTAGAAAGGTTGAAAGTAAATTAACCAAGACAGGAGACAAGTCAAGGTTTATGGAAAGACTGAATGACTTCTTTGAAATGCAGGTATATGGAAGATATATGGCAGATGAAGGAACATTTGGTAAGACTAATATTGACAAGGGAAAGGTAGCTAACTTTATTAATAGAATGACTTCTATGAATAACTTGGCATTGAATATCCTTTCAGGTATCTCCAATGTGGCTACTGGTAAGGTAATGATGAGAATTGAGTCTTTCTCAGGAGAGTTCTTCAATGAAAAGAATACTTTAAAAGCTGATAGAACCTATGGTAAGGAATTACCAGCATTCTTAGCTCAGTTAGGTGATAGGGTAAAGACTAATAAGTTAGCTTTATGGGATGAACTATTCAATGTAATGCAGGAATATGAACAGGATACAAGAGAAGTCAACTTTGATAGGAAGACTTGGTTCAGTAGAATGTTTGGTACATCTGCTTTATTCTTTATGAATAATGCTGGTGAGCACTGGATGCAGAATAGAACCAGCTTAGCTCTGGCAGATGCTTATAAAATGAAGGCTCCTAATGGTAAGTTAGTAAGTCTATGGGATGCTTTTGAGGTTGTACCATTAGATAGTAGTAATAAGAAGTTAGGTGCTAAATTGCAGCTAAAACAAGGTTATACTAAGGCTGATGGCTCAGCTTTTACTCAAGAAGATATAATCAAATTCAGTAGAAAGAGTGCAGCTATTAATCAAAGAATGCACGGTATTTATAATAAAGCTGATAGAAGTGCAGTACAAAGATTGGCTATTGGTAGATTGGGTATGATGTTCAGGAAATGGATAAAACCTTCGCTCAATAGGAGGTTTAAATCAGCTACATATAACTATGACCTTGAAGCATGGACAGAAGGTTATTATCTTACTACTGGTAGGTTTATGAATGCTCTATTCCAAGACCTTAGGAAAGCTCAGTTTGATATTGCAAGTAAGTGGAATGAAATGACTCCCACAGAACAGTCAAATGTCAAGAGAGCATTAACTGAGGTAGCACACTTCCTTGCAGTAGCAGCAGCTATTGGATTAATAGAGTGGAGTGATGATAGGGATAGACCTTGGTTAGTCAAAATGATTGAGTATCAGTTGAGAAGATTATACACTGAATTAGGTGCTCTTACTCCTACTCCAGAAATGGTTGGTGAAGGTTTGAGGATATTAAAGTCTCCTGCTGCTGGTGTAAATACAGTAGAAAAGACTCTTAATCTAATCAATCTGATGAATCCAATGAACTATGAAACATTCAATGGAGAAGATGCAATACTTAAGTCTGGACCTTATAAAGATAAGTCTAAAGCTCAACAGAGTTTACTTAAGTCTCCTCTTGCTCCTATGTATAATACAATTATGAGAGGTGTTTATATTGAAGACCAAATACCATTCTTTAAACAATAATTTTAAATAAAAAAAAAGTTATGAGTGATTTTAAAACAAGATTAGTAGAAGAACAAGTTCAACTTGAAGATAAATTAAATAAGTTGAAAAGTTTTATTGAGGGTGACAAGTTTGAGAGTATTAATGATACTCAAAAAGCTTTATTAAAAGTGCAAGCTAATGCAATGAGTACTTATAATCAATGTCTGAAGGAAAGACTGGAAAGGCTGTAAACAGCAAAGGGGAAGTAAATTAATACTTCCCCTTTTTATTTACACCTTAATAAAAAATTTAAACCTCATGTTTGAAGCTATGAACATCTGATAGCTTGCTCTCTTTCCTCTTGGGAAATTTGATTCCACATTTCTTCTGTCCAACCTTTCTTTTCAAGTGCTTCCCTTGTCTCAGTCTCAATACTACTGAAATCCATTGAGGATTGTACTCCCTCCTGATTTCTCATCTCTTGAAGAGATGGTACTTTATAGGTGATATTAGAATAATGTCCCTCATTAATATTTCTGTAATATTCAGTAAGAGAAGGTCTTAGACTGTTCCAATTAGTGACTTTAGCAAACAATTCCTTGAAGAAATTGATTATCTTAGTACCTAAAGATTGAGTGTCTTGAGACATCACATATTCCCTGAAACCTTCTGCCATTGCTTCTTCAAGTTGTGAGTTACTTAAGTCTCCATAAGTTCTCTTAGCTTCTTGAAGTAATTCATCCCTAAGTGTAGGTTCTGTGAGTAAGTGGAATACTGCATGAAATGCTTCATGATATGTAGTTCCCTCAGCAGCTATATCACTTAAAGTGATGATACCATCACTAAACTGACCCCATGCTAATGCACCAGTCTTAGCTACTCTGATAAGACCATTAGTAACTACCACTCTTTCACTCTCACTTAGTTGAGGTAGAACCTTATTTAACCAAGCTAACTCCTTATCTTTATCCCATATAGGTCTTGATAAATCATCAACTTGTCTTAATTCAAATTCTACATCAAACTCTTCATCAGTCTGGTTAATAGCCTGTTCTTTAGCTACTGTAGCTTGAGCACCACTTGCATTTGACTGATTAATAGTAGCAGGGATAATAGGCTTCTCAATCTTAACTGGTTCAGTAGAAGGAGTGTAAAGTATAGTACTTTCTTGAGACATATCTACAACTCTCTGAGGATTACCTTCCAGTATCTTCTTTATATTGTTCTTAGCCTCAGTCTCACTATATGACAATACAGCATTCTTTACTAAAGCAATAGTATTACCATTAGGAAATACTGCATAGAAATCATTAGATGCAACATGTGCAGGTTGATTTCCAAACCCTTTGGTAATATTAGGAACCTTAGTCATATATACCTCAACTCCATTCACCTTTCCAATAGGACTTAGATAACCTGTATGTAACTTTCCATCTCTCAAGAAGTAACCTACTTTACTATCTGACATACTATAGTCTGGTAGAACATTGTTTATAGGCTCTCTTGTTTCCCATGTACTGTTGAATATAGGTAAGCTACTATTAGTATTATTCACTTCTGGAGTGGCTACACTGCCAACTAAAGGAACATTCACAGATGAATCATAGTTAAGAAGAATACCCTTCTCCTTAGTTACTCTACTAACATTATCCTTGTTGTACTCAAGTACAAAAGGTAATATAGCTAAAGTAGTGATAGGAGTATGATATTGAGACTCAAATAAGTTCTTATAAGCACTTAATTGTTTAGTATAATACTGCTCCTGACTCATTGTTTGGGTATTAGATTTATTCTTGAAATAATTAACCTTTCTACCATTCCTATCAACAAAGTCATAGAAGCTATATCTACTTGTCTTAACATCATATATCTTGAAGTTTTCATTAGCATCTACAGAGAGAATATCAACCTCACCAGCTACCCTGTTTCCATTCTCATACTTATTGAAGAGTACTATATTATTAGTAAGGAATGTCTCACCCCTTGCCTCAATATTACTCTTGATTTCAGTAAGAGAAGTAATCAAATCATTAAATGCCTGTTCAGACATATTACTTGGTTTAACTGGCATCTCACTTGATGTGAAGAAGTTCCTGATTACACTATCTACAGAAGTACCTGCATCCAATGCTCTTTGTGAATTAGTTCCAGACATCTTATCTCTTACTATATTCACAATAGTATCTCTACTTCTTGCATCTATCTTACCCTCAAAGGCTGTAAGGTCTACACCATAATGGTTACTTAAGTTCTTAAGATAGTTATTGAACTGTGTTATATTATCTGCATTCTTTGAGAGATTAACTCTTAAATCCTGTAGAGCTTTAGTCTGTGCAGGAGACTGGGTCCAATTACTTCCTAATACTGAATGTACCCTCTTATATTCATGGTATTCACCATCATCCTCAAGGATATAATAGAACTCACCATCAGTTCTTGTCTTATCAACCTTAGTTTGGTTCTCTGCAATCTGGTCTATAACTTTCTTAGAGTCAGCTACAGTCTTCTTTCTATCAGCTAATTTCTGTTTGAATTTATCTGATGCAGCACCAGTCACATACTGACCTGTATTTCTATTCAGAACCTTACCATTAGGGAGGAGGGTGATACCCCCCATCATCATAGAACCATTCTGAGCATCCCCATAGTTTTCTTGTATATAAGCCAAGTCAAAGAAAAATTGCTGCATGGAAGTATTATACATTCTTGTTATATCTTGACCTTGGTCATTTCTGATAGTATTGGTTTTCAAATCCACATATATATCTATACTTCCAAAAAGTTCATTATATGGTAATGTTACTTTTGTTCCAGAGATAGCACCTTCTGTACCTCCTACAGGAGTTTGTATCTTTCTGCCTTCCTCAGCCTTAACTGATGCAGGGTTTAGAGCTTGCTGTAAGTTGCCTTGTATATCAAAGTAATCTGTTGTAAACCAGTTACTTTTTACACTGGCATCTATTATATTGGATGTCATTACTCCAGAAGAGAGTAACATGTTATTGTAGCCTCCCTTATTAAGCATACCTAAATTCACCTGTAATGGAAGATTGAATGCCATTAAAATATTTTGTATTTCACTGGCTACTTCTTGTGAATCTCTTGTATCAGGCTGGGTTTTAACACCCTCTCCACCTAATTCATAGAGAACATTAGGGTCCCATCTTTCAGTTAAGAATACAGTTCTTGCATCTTCTCTTCTGACTCTCTTACCATCTATTTCATCATAGATTTCATTCTTATTTGCATCTCTCTGAACCTTGGTAAACCTGATACCATTACCATTCTTACCTTGTATATAGTCAATATGAACATCACCAATATATAGACTTCTTGCCAAATCTTTTACTGCATTATTAACATCTTCCTCTGTAAAAGCATTAGCTAAAGCATCAATACTCTTCTTTATATTCTTGTATAAAGGAGTGGAGTTAACAGTAACATCTTCTGGGTTATATTCACTTTCATTGAAGTGCTTAACCCTTACAGCAGCAGGACTATATTTACCAGCAGCATTAGGAATAAGGATATACATCCTACCTTCCTTTTGGCTCATATCCATTGGCTTGATGATTAAATCATCACTAATTCTACCATTAGTGGATAGGATACCATTCTTTACAATACCAAAGATAGAACTTGCACTTACATTAGGTATTTCTCCCATGTTTCTTTCTTCTGTACCATAAGGTATTCTACCAACCATTATCTGAGATACTCTTGTAGTAGGAGTAGCTATAAACTTCTTATCCTTTCCAGTCTGATTAAACTCTTCTTTTACTCTTTCAATAAGACCTGATAAACCTTCATATCTATCTACTACATACTGACTTTCATCTAATGAACCAACTATTTGGTTATTTCTCTTATCTACAATAAAGATTGTATGGTCATTAAACTCAGGGTCAATCATAAAACCAAGTTCATCACCTGCCTTTAGATTACCTTCATTTACATAACTGAAAGCTCTATTATCTCTAAGATAGTTATAAAGTTCATCAAAGTTCAAGTTCTCTTTCTCAGCAACTACTACATTGAAAGGTCTGAAATCCCCATCCTTACTTGCATTAATATGCAATTCAGGTATAGTAGGTCTATAATACTGCCTTTTACCCTTTGCATCCTTATCTAATGACTGAGGAGTAGGAGCATTTTCATTGGCTTTCTTATTTTCCTCAGCTACCATTTGAGGAGTAATGTTACCTACAGGAGGTTCATAAGTATCAACTGGTCCAGCATTAACTGGTGGAACTGTAGGTGTACCACTATCTCCAGTTGTGTCTTTTGATGTAGTACCTCTTGTACCATCTGTTTTCTCAACTGGCTTTAGATATTCAGAAGGGAACCTTGCTTTGAATCTTTGGTCATTATTAACCTCACTCATTGCAGATAGAAGTCCATACTGAGCCTCAGCAAAATTCATCATATTCAAATCATCTGGCAGATTTTCATCATACAGACTTTCTGGATTATTAATGAATACTGAGTTAGGATTAGCCATTTCCTCAAGATTATTAGCATTTTCATGTTGAGTTCTAAGTAGTTCTTGTGCATTAGCTTTAGCCTCAGGAGAGATAGGTTGCCTATCTATTGCCCTGCTTACTTCACTATTATACATTTGAACTTCCTTATAGTCCTTAGCCATCTTATTACCTTCATTCTCAAGTTCATCAAGAATCTGTTGTCTTTTAGATGAATCAGGCTCATTATTCAATGCTTCTCTGAATTCATTAAGGTTAGTAGCAGCTAATGCTGCATCCTTAGTCTTAGCTATTTCCTGTCTTTCATTTTCTCTTATAATATTCTCTCTTTGTCTCTCTTGTTTTTGTGCAAGAGCTTGAGGATTTCTAAGGTAAGTATCATACTTATCAATGAAGTCATTCCTTCTCTCAATCATTCTTTGTAAATCATCAAGTTCTTGAGTTACACCCTTAGAACTCAATATGGGAAATCTTTCAGAAATACTCTTTGAAGCTTTATCTAAGGCATCAACAAATTGAGAATTTTCTTCATCATTAAGAATTGCTGTTAATTGGGATGGACTTAAATTAGTAAGCATCCTTATTGCTTCTGCATCCTTTCTTCCTGCTTCTTTTGTTGATTCTGGAACATCTAAATATATATCCCTTTCAACATCAGCAGCTATAGTTCTTAAAGATTCCTGTACCTCTTCAAATACATTCTTAAATCTATTCTCAAGATTATCAATATTTGAGAAGTAATAAGTCATCTCTTCAAGACCATCTTCATCAAAGTAATCCCCAATCTTAACTTGTAAGTCCTGACTAATCTTTCTATAGTTGTCTACAGCTTCTTTAGTTTCTTGAGTTTGCTTTTGAATCTGCTCAATTACTTCTTCATCAGTCATATTGTCATATACTGATGTACCAGTTTCCTGATTAGTAGTAAGTTGTCTAATCTGTTCTACATCCTCAGGTCTTACATTTCCAGCCTCCTCAATTATATCATATAGGTCATTGATTCTTCCTGCCTTATCAAACATGATAACATCACTAATAAGCTGGTTATGTTCAGCATTCTTAAACTCAAAGTTATCATTATTATCAGCAGCTTCATCCATTTGCTTTTGATAAGCATTATGCCTGATAGCTGATTGATAGTAGTTAAGGAATTCAGGTGACTGTACTCTATTATTAAGTTGGGTTACAATAGCATCATCTTTCTCACTTCTTTCTCTTATCTCTTGTATATCTTCCTTAATACCTCCTTGTAGATATACTGGAGATTGGAAACCACCCTCACTATTTCTTGTACTTCTAAAGCCCGGAATACCTACTAAACCAGTTAAACCACCAATAAAACCTTCTTCCCATCCTTCAACAGTACCATAGGTTTGTTGTATAGCTTTTGCAGTAGCTTGTAACCAGTCAATAGTTTCACTTTCTGCATCTGGGTCTATCTTGGCTCCATAGAAGTCATTAAGTTCAGAAGCATATTTATATCCTGCAACTTTACCTGCAACAGCCTGTCCCATTTCTTCATAAGGACCTTCTGCAACACCCTTACTTGCAATCTTCAAGGCATTTCTAAGTACAGAAGGTTTAGCTGCACTATAACTTACAGTACCATCCTCTGCAACTGCCCTTAGTATCTGACTACCCTTTTTAGCTGTATTATATCCACCTGCATAGAACTTACCAAACTGCCAAGCATCTGATACAGTAAGTAGTGGAATATTTAGAGCAAAGTCTATATTACCCATCTTAGCCCTATCTTCTGATAGTTTCTGTAGCCCACCTTTGTAATCAAACTTAGCATCTACTCTTGCCTGTAACATAGCTTGTCCTTCTGGAGTAAGGGTTTCCACTACATTTCCATCAGGGTCAATTTGCATACTACTATATTGAGGAAACTCTCTAAGCATAGCTTCTTGCTCTTGTGCTGCTACTTTAGCTTGTGCATCATCAAGTTGTTGTTTGTGAAGCTCAAACCAGTCTTTACTATTTTGAATAGCCTCAATTCTTGCTTCACCTAATGCCCCTGAGAAAGCACCAGTAAGTTTAAGAGTAGGCTCAGCCATCTTAAGTTTCTTAGCATCTCTTGCTAATTCCTCAGTAAGCCTTACATCATCAAGGAATAAATCTCCTTCCCTATAAGCTTGTAAAGCTGCATTAGGGCTAAGAGCCTCACCTGAGGCTGTAACTGCACCTTTGAATGCTTGTCTTGCTTTATTAAGACCAAGTAATCTTGAGGTGGCACCAGCACTAATCTTACCAGAATAGGCAGCACCAACAGCAAAACCTAAATTCTTAAGGAATTTATCCCCAATAAAGTTAGCTGAGAATATATTCTCATACCAAGGGTCATTCTGCTCTGCATCAGTATAGTAATTAGGTAGAGCTGATTCTGACCATTCATTCACTTGCTGCATTGCATTTGAGAAGGGATTATCCCAAAAGCCTGAGAATGTTCCTGTAGCTGCTGCATTACCTAAACCTACTATAGTACCAAGAATACCATCAGCAAATGTAGTACCTGCAAGAACAGCACCCTTAGCTAAACCAGCTCCTATTTGAGCATACCAAGGTTGCAATTCACCTCTTGTATTGGCTAAATTATCAAGTTGGGTTAGTGAGGTAATACCAGTGTCATACACACTCTCCCCTACTCCCTCTCTATAAACTTCTTGATATGGGGATTCAAAGTTCTGTTTCTGCCTAATTTTGAACTCAGCAGGAGAACTACTAAGACCAGTTTCTTGAAACTGTCTTTCTTTTCCTTCATTGGTATTTAACCCTCTCAAGCCAGAGATTCCAGCTTGAGTAGGGTCTGTTCTATCTATACTCATAATTAAATATTTGAATCTGTATTACTTTCTCTTTTAGCAATGGAATTAAATCTACTATAAATATCATTCATTAACTCAGTTATATAATGTCTCTGAGCCTCGACATCTTCATTTTCTATAGCTTGATTAATCAACATCAATTGGTTTTGAATGACATTTCTTCTTATACCATCTTCATATACCTTTGTTTCTCCAGCTACAACTTCTGGGTCAAGAAGGAAATTCTTAGTATTACCCTTGCTATTAGTACCTGTAAATACAATTCCTAAATTAGGGTCATATTCAATCTGAGAATCTTCATTGAAATAATCCTTTATATCTTTATAGGAGAGCATATCTCCTTTCTTGTTAGAATCAAGTTCATATATTCCAGATTTTCCATCAGTTCTTCTTGATATTGAAGCTGCATTCTCCCTGATAGTTTTAGAAATTAGAGTTGGGTCTGTTATAGAGGTTATATAGGTTACTTCCCTCATTGCAGATTTACTTAAATCACTGTTTATTTTAGCCTCAATCTGGTCTAAGTTTCTTATTCCATACTCCTTCATCAAGTTAGAAATTCTTTCTTGATTAGGTTTATATGTTTCTACCTTTCCAGGTGTCCTTTGTAGGTGCCCCCTTGTTCCATATAACTCAAGAGGGTCTGAACCAACAACTCTTTGTGCTGTTTCATCCAAGTTTATAGTACCATTCCTTACACCTTGTATAAATGCTATATCATCTTTTTTCTTCTCAACATTTACATCTTTTACCTTGGTAACACCAGAACTTCTGAAATAAGGACTTTGCACATCTTCCTTAGTACCTTTCTTTCTTGCTTGGGCTAATCTTTCCTGCATTGCATAATCATAAGCCTTATTAGAAAGAGTTTGATATTGAGTTTCACCTACTGCATTCCACAAACCTTGTCTTGCATAATCATAAGCTCTATTAAGGATATTCTCATCATTCCAATTCCTAATACCAGAACTTCCTATTGCATCTTCCACAATACCTTGAAGTATAGGAGAAGCCTCAGGATTATTCTGTACAGCCTGCATAATTTCATCAGGTCTGAATCCCTTCTGCATGATGGTTTCATAATATTGATTACCTAAGATTGTTCTCCACTTTCTTGGGTTCTCTCTTACTTCCTTAGCTAAATTCTGTGCAGCAGTACCTACTTGTTTGGATAATAGTGCTCCAGAATAGGATTGTGGTGATAAGGCTGGATTAGCTATAAGTTCATCTAAGGAAAGTGTAGAAGCAGGTCTATCAAATAATAGTGTACTATCCTGAGCCTGTAATTTCCTTTGTTCATCTATCAACTCCTGTCTTCTCTTATAAGCCTGTTCTATAGGAACAATCTCAGAAGAGTATCTTCTTTTCATATCAATCAATCCTTGCCTGCTTGCAGGAGTAAGTCCTTGTTTAGCTAATGACTCAGCTTGTTTAGCCAAGTCATTAGAATATTGTTTGTATATTGCATAAGCCTGTGGGTCTGTCTGTTCATTAGCCATCCTCTCAAAGATACCTGCTTTAGCTCCTAATTCACCCATACCCTCTTGAATAGTATTATATTCTTGAGTGTATGCTTGTAAAGGTTGTATAAGCTCATTGTAATTGAAGGGTCTGAACTTGGCATTACTTACAAAACTAAAATTAGGCATAAGTACCTCTCTTTCTTTTTAATTTACCACCTTTAGCTCTCTTAGTTCCTCCAGTATATTCTCCTCTTGTATTTATTTTGAATACACCTGATTTAGCTAATGTATCTGCCCAGTTCCTCTGCTCATTCTCCCAGCCTAAGTCACCTAATCCTTGTAAGAAATTAGTTATATTAGCACTTCTTCTTGCAGCATCTTGGTCTTTAATAGCCTGTCTCATTTGAGCAGCAGTTGTAGCCTGTCCTAATCTTGCTCTCTTAGCTGCATTTCTTGATTCTGCATTAAACATTGAAGCCTTAAGTCCAGTTTCAGTATTAAACATGTTAGTACCTCTATTGAATGCCTCAACTCTTTCTCTCAACTGTTGGTTATATTCCTCTGCTTGTCTTGCCAAATCACCGATGCTTTGACCATAGTTATAATCAGCAGCAAGTATTCCAGCTTGAGCATTAAGCCTGTTACCACCTGAGGTATTCATTAAACCTCTTCTTGTGGCAGCAGCCTGTTGATTCATCTTATTGATATAGAAGTCCCTGTCTAAAGGTCTATAAGACAGATAGTTTCCAATAGGAGCATATCCTACTGCCTCAGCACCTAAGTCTACTCCACCTATCATATCAGCACTACCATAGTCTGGTTTACTGAATAAATCTGATAGACTTGCTAAACCAGAGCCTATAATTGGTGCATATCTTGTCCAAGTCTGCCTCTTTCTACCTCTTTCTTCATTATCTAAAGATTTCATATAGTCTCTTCTATTCTTTTCAAAATTATTCAGTTCTTCCTTAGTCATAGGAGCATTACCAAAAGTTGTCCCATAAGCAGTAAATCCCCCAATCTCATTAGGCAATTCAGAATTTTCCAAATAAGGATTAGTAAATATTGGAGCAGGATTTATAGGACCTCCTTTATCAAATCTGTTGGATTTAATATTTTTTATCCTCTCCCTATTTCTTACTTCTTCTTGAGCCTCAGCTATTCTTTCCATAGCAGCTTGTAAACCTTTTGTACTTAAAGGGTCATTAGGTCTTTCTTCACTTTCTCTTTGTGCAGATTTAGCAGCCTTAGCAAAGGTTTTACCTCTTAACTTGTATTCCTTCCTTATATCATCAGGTATCTCCATTCTATCAGAGAATACATAATCATCATAAACTACTTCACCTTGCTCAACTAAGTTAGGAGCACCTTCTGGGTCAACTCCTATTTGGATTCCTTGATAAGGATTTTCTTCATGAGAACCTCCTTCATCAATAAATGTAACTCCATTAGTAAAGTCTCCACCTTGTGTATTCAACCATCCTCCAAAAGCATTCCAATTTCTTGCATTCTGTGCAAAAGTAGCTCTCTTTCTTGTAGTAGGATTAGAGCTGTTCTTTCCTCTTCTAATACATGCTTCTGTTACTTTACCTCCACAGTACTCAGTAAACTTGCCTCTGTTTTTCTTCTTGATATGAATACCTCCACCTTCTGCAAAAGCATTATATGTATTCATCTCTGGTAATGTTTGAAATGAGTTAGGAAGAGAAGTCAATCTTTGTTTAGCAATTGCACTCATCTCTTGATTATTTAAGTATCTATTATCAAACTCATAGCCTATTGCACCACTACCAAATTCAAGTGGACCACCATAAGCAGAGAAGTTTGCCAATATGTTAAAGTCATTTTGGGCATCTATAGTATTAGCTCTTGTTTCAAAAGAAGAAAGTGCCCTTTCATTGGCTTCTCTGGCTTCTCTATTCAATCTTCTGGCTTTTCTTTTAGCTTTTCTATTACCACCAAGCCATCCTCCAATAGCACTACCAAGACCTACTACACCACCTACAATAGCTCCAATAGGACCACCTACAGATGCTCCAGCAGCAGCTCCCTGACCAGCAGCTCCTAAAGTACCAGTCAGTCTCTGCCCAGTATTTCCTCCTCTAACATCTTTCCATGTATAGTCATCTTTAACTTTAGTCCATGAACCCCATTCACTTAGCAAATCTTCATTGGATGAAGCTCCTATTGTCATGTTCTTTTGAGCTTCAATTTGGGATTCAATTCCACTGGTATCTGCTATTTGCGCATTAGATATTCCAGTTTGTGCCATACCACCAATAGCACCTCCAATACTTCCTATAGAACTGCCAAGATTCTCCCTTTTAAAGGCATTTGAGAATTGTCCTGAGGACTGCTGCCCCCATGTTTTACCTCCATTCTCAAACATATTAGAAGGCATATTGCTTCTTCTTTTAATTTTTTTCTTAGCCATAGTATAATTAATTTTATTGCAAATGTATAAAAAGGTATTGAATAAACAAAGCCTTTAATTAAAAAAGAAAGAGTCCACAAACTAAAATGTTTATGGACTCCTATTAATTATGCAAAATAGTGAACAATAGCATCATGAAACTCTGTTCTATATGTATTAGGAGTATTCATTCCTAACTTAATATAAGCCCAAGTGTTTCTTATCCTATCTCTATTATTTACTATTGCTCTTGGTATATTAGCCCTCCACACCCTGAACTTCTTCTTTAATGGGGAGGGATGTCCAAGTATATTAGTAAGAGGGGTAGTACCATGCTGGTATTCATTCCATACATCAAGAGTATCAAAGGTTTTGTTGCTTATCAAGTTATCACCATCCCAACTATCAGCTCTGAACTCTACTGTATTGAATATCTTATCATTTGGTTCCTCAGCATTAGCTACAAAGGTAATACTGAATGGTTTATATTCACCAAAGAACATATTGTAGTCTCCAGTAAACTGTTCCCACATCTTACCATCCTTGAAGGCATAGAACTCACTACTTACATTGAACATAGCAGGAACCCTTTCATAACTCATGAATGAAGTAAACTGGTTAATCAACTCTGAATAACATAGACAGTGGTCCTTATAAGTAAAATATACATCATTATTATTCTTGTCATAGAATGACCTATAGTTGTTATAACCAACAGGTTCCCAGTCTACATGAACATTATGGGCACTAATCCACTGTCTAAATCCTAACTTATCAGATAGACTGACTATTTCTCCATTAAATAGATATAATGAATTAGTCTCATTATCTATGAAGTATAGTCCAGAAGGAGATTCTGCAATAGACCACTTATTGGTGCAGCCTATAGTATTACTTATATATCTTTTACCACTTACCTTCAATCCATTAGTAATCTCAATTGGCAACCCATCAGAGGTTGGTATCTGAACTCTACTGTTGAATAAAATATTACTTAACCCCCTTCTCTGAAAACAGAATATCTCATTATTATAAGTGTTCAAGGAGGTTACTTCCCCTTTATCACCATCAAGGTCTAATGTTGTTGCAACATTAATTTTAGTCCAATTATCCACTTCATTACCAAGTATTTTTTCCTCAGTCCATGTAATACTATTAGGAAAATCATTAAGACTACTTATTTCATTCAAATATTGATAAGTAAAATAGTTATTACTCTGGGAATAAATTGGATTATAAAGATTGAATATAGAAGGAGTAATAGCTAAGTTGGTAACATTTCCTCTATTTCTATCATACCTACCATCTATATTGATATGAGTTTCACAATAAAATGATACCATTTCAACTACAGTATTCATATCCTCTAAGGTGAATGGATATGTCTTTAGACAATCATATCTTTGAAGATAGGTATCACCTTGAAGAAACTCTATTCTACCACTGTCATTAATATCAATTGGGTCTCCAGATACTATCCACCTGTTATTTAACAGAGCTTCTTCTGTTTTACCCCCAAATCTATTATCCTCATCTATAGTCTGAGTCAACTCTACAAGCCATAACCCTGAATATCCAGTACTAAAGGTACTGAATATAGCACTGCTATCTTTTGTATGGTCATGATTTGTATTACTATTAGGGATTATAACCCTATTACCATTTTGCTTGTTTAAAGCAAATACAGCATGTTTTCCAGACTTATATTTGATGCTTACAGGACTATTGGTATATCTTTCAGAATCTTTAAGATTGACAGTTCCTAATACTGGTATAGTAATTTTATCAACAAAAGTGGTATTTTCAGACTCACCATTATATAATTGATTTATAGTTTTTATATTTTCATAACTATTAGTAACAACACCAATATCTGAACCTACACCTTCTGTTTTAGAACCAGGAGGTATTACTTTATCAACATTACCATAGTATAACAGAGACTCATCATTCCTAACTATTGAAGTAGCTGTAACTTCGTTAGAATCTACTATCTCTACATTTGATATACCAGCAGGGGGAACCCAAGATTCTGTTAATCCCAGAGTGAAATAAGTAGAATAACTTGTTCTCAAATTACCCAATTTATTTGATTTCAAATTAGAATAGGTATTACCTTCATATCTAAAATCATTAATTAATGAGCCTTGTCTTTGCCAAGGTGATACTAACCATGCCCAGTTACTCTTGTAAACTTTTTGAGTATCATTAGTTAATAAGGGGATTCCCATCCAATGATACCCAGAAGAAAGAAGTCTACCTCCTTTATTTGTTGAAAAAACAGTTTGTCTTTCATACTGTGGGAACTTATTATAAAATCCATAATCTAAAGTAGGTTGAACTCCTGTACTCTCTGCAAGAACAGACCTATAAGATATACCAGAATGTAATGCAATAGAGCCTATAAATTGGCAGCCTAAGTTAATATTTGCTGTATTTATATCTCCAAATTCTATATCAGGAGAATGAAATGTAAGAATACTACTATCTACTAAATAGTCATTTACTTCTGTACTACCTTCTGCTAATGCCTTTAAAGTTTCTACCCCTATCTCAGTAGTCCTATCAGGATATACAGGATTGATACTATCATAATCAACATATTGAGCATAAGTTCCATTATTTGCCTCCACATCATTAGAATCATCTCTATTAGCTTCATCAACAAAAGGTCTAAAAAACCAAGATGATACTGCATAAGGACTATTAGATTCTCTATCTAAATTTGTCCATAGAGTAGGACATACTACACCTTGACACAATACAGTTCTATCACTATTTGTAGGAACTACTATCATTCCTCTTGCCTTTACATAACCAAGAGCTTTAGCTTCATCAAGTACACTCTTTGGTATAGTATAGTAAGGTTTTACCAAACTTAATTTAACAGTACCAGATAAGTTATTAGAATCTACATTAGGGTAAGTATCTACCTTGCTATCTCCTATATATAATACTTCTGACCATTTACCTTTCTTATTTTGGAATTGAACCCCGAACCTATAAGTTTCACCTCTTTTAAATGATGTAATCTGGTAACTATTATTATTTAATTGGGTTTTATAATCATAAGTTAAATTAGTTCTTTCACCAGTATCAAGAAGCTTATTACCAAATACAACAGAACCCTTCACACTTTCTCTTGCTTCCCTTGAGAACAACAAAGTTTTTATGTGAATATTTCCAAGAAATAAAGTATTGTCCTTTTGAGTCATAGTGTGAGGAATTATTTCTTCACCACCTATGTAAAGTAGTAAGGTACTGTCTACACTACTTCCTGTTGTATTATTATCTGTATATCTGATTACTGAACCAATAACATTCAAATCAGCCACTCTTCTTACAACTGGGGTAGAATCTATACTTGTTCTAAATATAGAATATATCCTTATATAATCAAAATTAGTATCAGGATTACTTATAACTATATCAAAACTATTGGAACCTATCTCTTCTGGACTCCCTCCTCTATTACTTGCATGAGTGTAGTATATAGGTGTTTGATATATAATATTACTTTCAGAGCCATTTCTATTATAGTAAGTGAAAGCATATTGCACCACTCCAGAAGGAAACTTGCTGGCTACCTTAAGATTGGAGGTAACAGTGATTGTTTCATCCAACTTCAATTCTGGAATAAAATCAAATGAACTATTATTCCATTCTTCTATTGTTGTAGAGTCAGATACAATATTAATAACTCTTGGTTGATTTAATCCATCTACCCAATATATCTTCTGAATATTATCATTTTCATATACACCAATATTCTCAATAGGATAGTCTGTACTAAAATTAAGATTACCTGAGAATAGAAGTAGAGTCTCAAAATAGGTACCTTTATTTTCAAGTCTATAGATATTATCTTTTGTACCTTTTGTAAATAAGGTTACATAATTATTTAGCACATTCTGTCCAAGTAATATCCCATCAATAACTACAGGGTCTCCAGAAGGAGATTGTAATGGTATCTCCTTATTACCTCTCTCATTAGTTACAGTAAGAAGAGTATTATTATCTCTTGCAGTTATTCTGATATTCTGAGCATCAAAGGCATATTCTGGATTGAATTTAGAGACTGATAAGTCTCTTTGTAACCCTTTAAAAAAGTGTTGTTCTTTCTTTAGTGCCATATTTATTCATCTTTATATTTATACAAATATCCCTTATAAGGTTTACCACTCCTTAAGTGTCTTCCTATAGAGGTAGTAGGAACATTTAAGAGTTTAGAAGCAACTAATATTGAAGGAAAATTATGAGTTATATTATTGTTCTCTACAGATATAATTCTTATAGGTTTGCTTTTTCTCTGAGCTAATGCTTTTCTTCTTTCAGGATTACTCCATCTTTCCCTTTGAGTCTCACTCATTCTTCTCTTACTCTCTTCACTATGTTTAAAACCTTCAAGAGGGTGTCTATGGGAATTATAATAAACCCTCATTGTTCTGCTTAATAATTCTTTATGTTCCTTACTATATTTTATTCCAACTACACCATCACCACCATCTGTTATATTATAAGAGACATTCTGTTCTTTATATATTCTAATAAGTCTTTTCTCCGTTTCTTTAGCTTCCTCCTCCTCTAAATCAGAGAATAGTATTTCATGTTGAATATTAATCCAACCATATTTAACTATAGCACCAAAGAAATATGGAGAACTTATATAGCCCATTCCATTTTTCCATCTCTTATTAGCAGGTTGATTAGTTATACCTATATATACTTTACCTGATGGAGAGGTATGCTTATAAACTATCCAATTTCTCATAATATAAAACTCAATGAACCCTCAGGTATTCCTTGTCTCCTAAGTTCTTGAATCCTCTTCTGAACTCAGTTACTCTTGGAATCATTTGATTTAACATATTTGTAATTGATTCCATTTCTGATACAGAAGGAATCACAAATTCATTATTACACTGTCCAGCCTTAAATGCGTATTCTTGCTGGGTGTTATTTAGTACAGCAGGACTTATTTTACCCATATCAAAAAGAATAGTAAACCATTCTTTCTTGATGTATAGTTCCAGTGCTTTAAGGAAGATAGAGTTATCTGGAATTAAAGGAAGACCTTCATCATCCAACATAATAGCCTTATAACTAATATCCACCTTTTCATGTTTGATTGAAGTAAATATCACTCTACCTTGTGTCTTGAAAGAAGGCTCTCCTCTCTCACACCAATCTCCTTCCTTATGGTCATGGGTAGGATAGGCATTGAAATTATCAGTCATTGCTCTAAGTGCCATTCCATTCTTGTGTAATCTGACCTGATTAATAGAGATTAAATCACAGGGCAACTCACCTCTATACTCCTTAATATCTATTGTTTCCATCTTATCAACATAGACATTAGGAAGTCCCATTGCACTAATAAAGTCCAATGTATATTGAATAGCTGTCTCAAGATTGAGGTCAGTAAGTAGTGGGTGTCTTAGTAATCTATCAAGCACTACTCTTATATTTACATAGCTAACATTATTAACCATATCTTAATTTCCTTTCTAAGTAAGGAGCATCTATTAAACCCTCCTTTATTCTTTGTTTAAGTCTTATCTTTAAATCTTTGTTGAATAAGAATTCATAGTAAGATTTATTGTTATAAGTAGCTGACTCTCTATTGTAATATACCTTAAAGATTTCATTCTCCTCTACTCTAACTAATGTCTTATCTTTGAAAGCCTCTTCATCTTCATACCAGAGTTTGAGTGTCTTATCCCAGTCTATGGGAAGGTTAGTATGAATCTTTCCATCCATTCCTAACCTCACTCTCCTATCATACTTTCTTACCTCAATAGTACCCATTGATTTAGGAAGTCTGACATCATTACCCATCAATAATTCATCAACCAAAAGCAAGTTTATCTTTCTTATGATAGCAAAGTATTGTGACTCAGTAAGAACATATTCCTTACTATCAGGTTTATTCTTTCTGTAATACTTATATCCATCATATACACCCAATGAATTCCTTACTTTATACTCTCTTGGTTGGTTGACCTTCTTTATCCTCCTTTTAAATTCTCCCAGTGTCTCCATTATCTATTTGAATCAGGCAGATTATCCTCTGCATTATTATCTTCATCTTTCTTCATAAATTCAGGACCTCTTAATTCTTTAACTACAAGTTCTATCAAGGGAGGCACAAGTGAGTCTTCCAATGGGAACTCCTTATCCTCTAACCTACATATTGTACCACTCTCTTCTGGACAAGCCAATTCTGATGCTTCCTTAGCATCTTCAAAGATTGCACTAAACCTTATTCTTTCAAGATGCAGGAATTGAGGATTCCATGATTTAAAATACAAATAACCATCAGGGGCTTTTGAACAATAGATTATGTTTCTCAGGAACTTATTATAACCTACATATCTCATTCTATCCCTACTTATATAAGTAATCTCACCTTGATAGAAGTCCATAGGATATACTCTTGGATTACCTATCATCATAGTAGTAGGAACCTTATTCCTACTTCTTAAATAGGAGTTACCTTCACAAGGTTCTCCACTAATGGCTGGAACCTCAATAAGGTCTAAACATATACTCTGATAGTCACTGTCTGGTATAGGTTTTCTAAGGTCTGAGTACCTTTGTTTTAAGAGAAAGCTCCTTAGCTTTACTATTAAAAATAGTATGTGGTCTTTAGTGTAAAATGAGTCATCACTGGACAATTTTAACTGGTCCATACACATATATATAATCTCACTATAAGTCATATTTATTCCTCCTTATATTTCCATTTAAAATTTTTAATACTTTTGCATTCACCTCTGCAACATTTAGCTATATTAGTTTCATTAGCTCCTACACTTATTGCTGCATCTTTTACACTTTCAAATTCCTCAATTATTTGTCCACTCATTGTTAGTTTTAATACTATCTTTGAATCTCTTCTTCTACCTGTTTTTGTAACAGGGATATTGCTACCCTCATATCTCCAGATATAACCATGCGCTGTTTTAGATTTACCTCTGCAACATCCTGCTATAGATTCTCTACTTACTTGAAGAGTTTTTGCTACTATATCTATATTATCCCAAGTCTTATTATATTCTCCCAACTTTGAATATTGTATAATCTTACTTCCAGAATTTAATTTACCCTCTGATAATTTCTTTCTATGACTAACAGTCTTTGGTTTGGATTTTAACCCTTTAGATACTTTATCCCCAAAACCAAGAGGTTTCTTTTTACCTTTAGTAGCTTCTGAGATTTTCTTTAAGGTTTCATTAGAGTGTACATACCCTCTACTACCATCTCCCCCAAGGGTACTATTATAGCCTTTATTATAGGTATTATAATACCCAATATAATAACTTTCCAACTTGTTAAGCTCTGTAGTAGCTTCATCCATGTCTCTAAAGGTCTTTTTAAATATTATTTCATAAATAAAAGATGAAGCTCCATATTTCTTTCTTGCCCTATCAATCTTACTTCTTCCTCCTGTATATCTACCAGTACCAAACCACATTCTTCTTCTATATTCCTCATTAGTAGTTTGTCCAATGTAAGATTTTCCAGATGGAGAAGTATATTTATATATTATTCCTATAATCATATCTATACAATAAAACTCCTGCAAATATAATCTAAAACAATTACATCTACAAGAGTTTTACTATTTTTATATTCAGGGTATAAAGATTATGCTTCTACTCTAAAGTTATCATCCTCAGTACTTCTTAATATACTATCCTCTGTTATTCTTGGTACAAATGTTCTATTATTAGAATGAACCAAAGTATCATAGCTCTCAAACATTGGAAAGTCTATCATACAAGTACTTCCTGCCAGACAATATAGTGCATTGACTATATTCCTGTAATCATCTTGTGTCACATAATAAGACATTTCTCCTGCCAACATTTCTTCCATGAAGAAGAGGACAATTATCTTATCTACATCACTGTACTTCTTATATCCAAATTGAGATAGAGTAGTAAAGTATCTTGTGATGGCTTCCTCAGATATTTCAAGCATTTTATCCATAGCATCCACAATTAGAGGTTGGAGACTTGCAATTATTCTTTATGAAGAACTTATTCCAGTACTTAATAGCCTGTGGATAGTTTCCTGTTCTAACACAAAGTTCAATTGCTTTTAACTTAAGTATCATATCAATGAAACCCTTTGGTATATTACAATCACATTCTACTTCTTTTAGATACTTGAGAGTCTGTTTGTATATAGGTTGCAGGTTAATTACAGTACCTAATATTTGGTCCTTACCAAATCCACATGGAGTATCAGTTGATGGAGTACCTTTAGACTTTACATACACAAAGAACATAGTACTGCAAGGAGAAACCTTTAAGTCTTGAATACTTAATTCAAGTCTTACATTCTTCATTTGTTGTGTACCATAAGTGAAACAGTATGATTCATCTTCCTTGACTCTTACTGGGTTGCAACTACATTGCTCAGGAAGAGAATAGGTTAAATCATAGGCATCCTCTACATTATACACATAAAGAGGATTGTCACTTGGTCCATTCATCACAAAGGTATCTTGGGTATCAATGATTATACTATCTAATAGGACATCATCAAAGTAGTCCTGATTATCTATGGATACATCAATTATAAGAAATCTATTATCCGGGCTAATATTAAGCTGATTAAAATGTATCATAGTTCATATTTTTAATTGATAAAAAAAAAGGAGCATAGTGTCTCTATGCCCCTTCTAATGCTATATCACTTAGGATAAAGTAGCAATTGCAAGCCCTGATGCAGTATTGATAGCACCAATTAGAGTATTCATTGCAGTGTGACTACCATCATCTACAGCAACCAGTGTAATAGTCTTTTCAGACTTCTGAACTGATTCATTACTTCCTGTATAGAAATAGTGAATATCCAGTACATCATAAACTGCACTTGGGTCTACCAAGTAAGTAGTCTTAATAATGTTAGGATAACCCATTCCTCTGTAAATGTCACCTCTTGCACCCATACAGAAGTATTCAAGGTCTGCAATAAGATGTCCATCAGGAACAGTCTTCTTAGGAGTAACTACAGTTGCAACACCCCAAAGTCTATCTTCACCATCAACTGTGATAGTCAAGAACTGAGGAGTAAAAGGAATAAATGCCTGAGGCATCATACCAAGAACCCAAGGTTGTTCAGCTTCTTCAATGATTATCTTATCATAATCAGTCTTATTAAGGTCAGATTCCTTAGTAGTAGCTGTTACTGGAACATCAGTTCCATCTGCTGCTGCACTATTAAGGTAAATATTTACAAGAGGAGTAGATTCTGTCTTATTCTCAAGGTTCTTAGCTAAAGAAATAGCCATCTTCTTGTAGAAGTCTGATGCAGTCATTCCACTTCTTGCAATTACTTCACCATACTTGAAGTACTGGTCTTCTTCTGACAAACCAATGTATTGTCTAAAAGCCAATCTCAAGATATAATTCTGACCTGCTACAGGAGTTGCAGAAACATCTGCATCAAGAGTAACTGAGTATCTAACCAGCTTATGAGCCAAAGCTCCTGATGGTGTAGCCTTTGCATATAATACATGCTTAAGGTCAATCTTATCACTTGCTACAATCCCAGCAGGAGACATAGACTGAAAATACAGAGTAGTCTTAGCTGTATCTGCCTTTGGCACAATATCACCAGCAGTTGCAAGAGCTGATGTATTATTTTTGAGAGCCTTTGCAACATATAGCTGTCTTACTTGATTTATACTAAAAACTGCCATAATTAATAATTGTTTTTAATTAGTTTATAAATTTTGTTTTTATTCTTTATTTCCTGTCAGTTGAGTTTTACTTATTATGGCAAGCTGTACAGCTCTTTCAAGTATTGCTCTGTGTACTACAGGATTTAGTTCACATTCACTTTCAGCACTTACACCATTGATACTTAGTCCATCAGGTAAATCTACCAGTATAATAGGAGTGGGTTGAGAGATATATCTCATTAAATATTTGTCCACATTATACTTGCTGATTAATTCAGCTAAATCACTTTTTATATCAAGTCTTAGTACTCTGTCTTTACTTGGTCCTCTAAATGGATTATCCTTTGCTCTATATAAATCATCCTGTGGTAATGGAACCACACTTGCCTCTATACCATCCAAGCAACCTAATCTACTATCCTTGAGGAATGCCACTTCATAAGTAATGAACCAAGTATCTTGTGGTATCTCAAAGAATACTGAGTCTTGTGATAACCCCAGCTTTCCTGTAACCTTGGTACTTGTTTCATAGGTCTCCACCAAATTGCTCAAATATCTTCTTATTTCTTCTGTCTGTTCAAAGGACTTACCATAAATAACATTCCTTCCAGAGTAGATGTCAATAATCAATTGTTCTTGAGCATTAGTGAGAAATGTTGATTTCTCATATTCATCAAGGGTTATATTAGGAGTGATACCAAATGAGTTAAGTAAAGTACTGAATCCATCAGAAAATTCTTTATTAGTCATACTTTATATTTTTACTCTGACCTTTGTCCTAATTCAACACTTGCTTGCAAATCTCCTTGGTAAGCTGCCTTAGCCAATTCAACTGCCCTCTGTAATATCTCACTATGAATAATTGGGTTAAGCTCACATTCTGAAATAGTGCTTACACCATTTATTGTGACATCACCATATTCAGAAGATAGATTAGTAGTGATAATTGGAGCAGGTCTTCTTATATACCTTACCTTATAGTCTGTAATAGTTTCATTACTGTTCACTATTAGTTCTACAGAGATATTGTTTATAGAAGAAGTAATTATTCTCCATGCCTGATATTTAACTGGTTCCTTGTAAGGTCTTGACATAAGCCTTGTATAATCAGAATAACTGATTGGAACTATCTGTTTAGTTCCTGCATTAGTATCAACAGCCTCATTTATAACCAAGAATAAGTCAGCAGGTAAATCATATACCTTAGCTCTCTTATCAAAGGTGACAGTAGGAGCACTTTCATTAAGCACTCCTTGTCCTACCTTTATTAATTCTGAAAAATCTATTTGTCTTTTTGGTGAATCATCTAATCCTTTTCCATACTTATTACCTGCTGGTTCAAAATAGTTCTTAACTATCTCTTCTTGAGCCTTAGTAAGCAGTACAGACTTTTCATACTCATTTAACCCTGGAGCAGCATTGCTCATTATGTTGTTATAGAGTACATCAAATTCATTAGAAAATTCATTAACATTCATATCTTTATTCTTTTAGCTTTGCTTCCAGACTGAACTTCAATTCTTGTCTCTTAGGAGCACTTAAGAACTTAGCAGCTACACTCAAAGTAGGTTCTTCATTATCTCCACATAGAGGAGAACCATCAGATTTCAGGTATAACATACCACCTCTGTTACTAATTAGACCTTCTTCAATAGCCTTCTTAATCAGAACTTTAGTATCAAGATACTGGTCTTCTGAAACTCTTAAGAAAAGTTTTGGGTCAGCTTGAATTAGCTTGTTAATCTTCTCATGTAAGAATTCAATCTTAGTTGTCTTAGCAAGAGGTCTACCATCAATAGTTTCAATGATTACTCTCAGCTTATCAGCATCATCTTGAATTTCACCAAACTTCATGTATGACTGCATTGTAGCATTCATTTCCTTCTTAGCAGTCTTAGCTTCCTCACCTTCCTGTACAATTACAAACTGGTAAGTCATTTTAGGTCTGTCTTGCAGCTCTTGAAGAGAAGATGCAATATAGTCCTTGTTTGCTAAAAGGATTTTATATTTGATATAATCATCAGGGTCAGCCAAGTTCAAGAAATTATCTTGCTTAGTCAATCTTACTGTATAATTATCCCAGAAGTTATCTACCTTCTTGTAGATAGATAGAGCATTGTATTCAAGACCCATTATCTCTTCAAGATAGGCTTTCTCTTTATCAGTGAGAGCATTTACATACATACCAGAACTCAATCTTGGTAGAGTAAACCATCTTACTGCTGCCTCTGCCATACCTCCATATAGGATATGCTTAGGGTTTGAAACTAAACCAGTTTGCTTGGGAACAAACCTTACTATAACTCTTTCATTTCTTAGGCAGCTAATAGGTTCATCATTGTTCTCTATTACTGCTTGTTTCTTTGTTTTTCTTGTCTTTGGTTCCTCAAAGAGGTTATCCACATCAGGTATAACTGGTGTTTCCTTCATAATCTCTTCATCATCCAAAACCATCTTACTAACTTCTTTTGCCATATTACTTCTCCATTTAATATCTTAAAAAAGAAAAAGGAGAGGAAGAATTTTCCTCCCCTTTTATTTTTATGCTTATCCTTGCAGAATTGCAGGAATTAATGACATAGTTCTTGTTGGGTCAAGCACACAAACACCCAAAGTAGCCATTCTGTGAATTACAGCAGAGTCCTCATCAAATGACATATAAGGATTACCCTTTTGTCCAGTGAAAGGATTTCTGATACCCCATTGGTATCCTCTGTACTCATTGTCACCCTTAATCTTACACTTGAAGATATTAGGTTGGTCCATAGTACCAATATACCAGATGTCATATCTGTAAGAGAAAGCTACACCACCATTTGGATGTAAAATCTTATTTCTTACTGGGTCATCATAGAATGGGTCAACATCTAATCTTACCCTAACACCATTAGGAGCCTTGTATTCAACAAATTGGAAACCAGCACTAAGTGCATTGCTGTGAAGTCTTGATTGAACTTTCTCAACAACTCTTGTAGAGTTATTATCAAGTACAAATGTAGTCCAACCAGATACAGTCTTCAATACTTCCTTATGGAACTGAATAGCACCTCTTTCACCAGTCTTGATTACAAAGAGTCTATCATCCATTGCAAGTTTAGAAGCTGATAGTTCATACAGTGCATCTTCAAGTAGCTTCAAGCTGAATGTATTGTAGTACATAGTATTAGCAACCTCTGTTTGTTCAAAGATACCAGCACCAGTCTTAATAGCATTACCTGATTTACCAAAGTTCATGTATTCACCATTCAGATTTCTGTTTGAAGTACCCCATGCCATAGCATTGTTCTTGTACTCATCAAATTGAAGTTCTACTTCCCAATCTACATAGTGCATCCACATATTTGCAGTGTCCTTCACTTGCTTTCCACTTTCAAGATTTCTAACCATAGGAATACCCATAGCAAGTTTCTTGTTTAGCTTATTACCAGCTACCTTGTGTTGGATTCTGATTGTAGTCCATTCATTTCTCATGCTTACAGGAGAAGTGAATCTAACATCACCAACCTTTCTTGAAAGTTCTTTTTCTACAGGAGCAAACTCAATAGAGAATCTTTCTCCTTGTTGCAGTCTTTCAGCAGGAACACCTTGAGTATTACCACCCATAAGTTCTACTTTGTACACTGCATTAGTACCTTCCATTCTTGCATCACCAAGGATTCTAAATGGATATACTTGGTTCAAGTTACCTACAATAACTTCACCATCTGCAAACCAGTCTTCTGGGAATACCAGATAGAAAGGAGATGTACCAACTCCCACATTAGCTGCACCAGCAGCAACTACAGTACCATTTTCATCTCTTGCCTCAACAAGAGGAATGTTTCTCCTTGAAGAACCAATAACATCCCAGTAGTATTCATTATCATCTTCAAACTCTCTTACAGGGAATGAATTAAGGAATGTATCCAAGCTCTTTCCTCTATAGAAAGCCAACAGTTGCACCATAAGGTTTGTAGCCTTCTGAGGTGCTTGTTGGAAGATAGCTCCAAGGTGGTTGTCACTTGTCAGACCCTTCCAGTGTTGGAAGCCTAACATTTGAAATTTACCTAATTTACCAGCCATAATCTGTTAATTATTTTTGTTAGTTAATATGTTTTTAGACATCAAGGTCCCAGCCCTTTCCAATATAAGACTCAGCATCTTCCTCAACTCCTCCAACATATCTTGGATTACCTGATGAATTTCTTGCAGTACTACTGAGTTTATGTTCTAATTCTCTAAGACTTTGCTTGACTTCTTTCTTTACTTTACCTTTTACAAGACCATCAATATTCTTGAAGCCATCAGTCATAGTAAACAATACAGACAGATACTTTCTAAACTCAACTGGATTATCCATTTCATATTTCTGAATGGCAGTCAAATATTCTCCATCTTCTGTTTTAAAGATAGGCTTAGTAATATTATCAAATGCTTTCTGTCTTGTAGTTTTGTCAAGTGTAATACCTGTAAATACCTCTTTGTCCTCAAGCATTGATTTCTTTAATTGTGCAGCCTCTTCTTTAATTTTCCTTTGTTCTTCTTTTGCCTCTTCTTGAGCTTCCTTGATTAGGTCTTGATATTGAGTGCTAAAGTACTCTCTATTACTTTCCAATGCCTCTTTTGCATCTTCAATATCTGTGCCAGCATTGAAAGATTTCTCAACTTCTCTCTTAGCTCTGGCTTCACTATAACCTCTGTTCCTAAAGTCCTGATAGATTAAGTTCTTTCTCAATCTTTCACCCTTTTCAGTTTCATCAGTTATATATTCCTCCTTGATTGCATCCAAATTAGCAAGGGTTTGTTCATACCTTCTTACTTCATCTGGTTCTACATCAGCTTGTAATGCAGCATCAATTCTCTTTTGTCTTTCATCTAACCTTGCCTTAACAGTCTTTTCAACTGCTTCTGCAAAATCTTCTGGAGTCTTGATACCATTTAATGTATCATCATCAAGGTCAGGGAAGATACCTTCTTCTTTCAAGGCACTGGCAATGGAAGAGTAGAAGTTAGTTTTGGGAGAAGTACCTTTGTCCTTTTCAGATTGGGTATCTTCCTCTTCTTCTTGATTATCTTTTCCACTACCTACGCTCTCTGGATTATCAAATAAATCATCAGGATTTATCTCTTCTTCCTCAGTAGTTTTTTCAATTTCTTTTTCTTCTTTCTCCTTTGGGGCAGGTGGAGTTACCTGTGTTTCTTCTTCACCCCCATCATCAGAAAATAGATTCTCTACATCTATTTCATCCCCTGTCATAATGAGGTCTTCACTTAATTCTCCTATCATATTTCTACTCCTTTAGTTATTAAACTGATGCAAAGATAGTAGGAGTTTATGACTTCTACAACATAGTAAGTGAGACTCTTGCAACTCTATAAATAAATTACTTATTTACTGCCAAAAGATAAGGGTATAGTAATAATACTACACCCTTCCTATTTCTACTTCTTTGTAGGTTTCTTTCCACCTTTAGGTGGCATCTTTCCACCTGATTTACAAGTCTTTGCCATAATAATCTCTCCTATTCTATTGTTAAACTAAGTTCCTCTCCAAGGAGTTTTGCTTTCAGCATAACTGAATATAACTCCTGAAAGGTAGCTGTGCTATTAATAACTTGTCCTTTTACTTTATTCTCTCCCACAAGGATACAACCTAAGGTATCTTCGGCTTTATTACCAACATGGATTAGTACCCCCTCATATCCTTTCACATCTATAAGTCTGGGTAACTTTCCTCCACAGAATTTAGCCCATGACCTATCCTTGAATTTAGGACTTACAGTATTCATATCAATCTTGTAAGTTCCGTAAGGAATTGCTGTCTGTCCATAGACCTTCTTACTCTGTATCTCCAGAAGAGATTGTGTTTCATTAAGACCTCTGTCAGTGTCTTCAAGAGTATCACATTCATAAACTCCATTTACATAAAGTTTACCTATAGTATATTGGGGTCCTTTGAATGTTCTTTTGAGTGTTAGTTTCATGTTAGATTAGCTACTAATGTCACATTCTTTAATACATCACCAGAGATTATATCACTACCAGACTGAGTTACAAAACCTGTCTTTGATATAGACCAAGTAACTGTATGTCCTTTAGCTGCCCTAACACTCTTAGTAGTTGAACCATTGATAACTACTACAGCATCAGCAGGAGTAGGATTGATAGTATAGGTATATTTCTTAGTAATAAGAGATACTAATTTACCATCAACTCTCTTTTGAATATCAATTATCTTGCCCTCTATAATCTTATCCTTGATTACAAGGATTTCATCATCTGTTATTTCATTAGGGTCTCCTTCAACTATTCTTGAAAGGCTTCCAAGATTAAGTGTCCTTTTCATATTATTATTCTTTTACTAATTGTCTTACTTTACAAGTTAAATCCAAACATATACTCATGGTTAAATCATTAACTTGCTTTCTTAAATCAAGTACTTCTTCTTCTAATTTACTGTTCCTCTCAAGCATTGTTTCAAGTCTTTGTCTATTATCATCAGACAAGTTCCTGTAAAAATCCAATGATTTCTGTAAGTTCTCCAATAAGGAGTTATCTACCTCTGCATTATATTTCTTTCTTGTAAAGAACCATGCAGTCCATCCAGAAGCAAATGTAGTTATGATACCTACCATTGCTGTTACTATTATTCCAATATCAATCATAGTTATTCAATTATTTGTATAAATCTTTGGGTTTTGTTTTTAACATAAGGATTCATTTCCCTTATATTTACTTCTACTACTATGTGCCTCCTCTGGAATAATCTGAATAACCAGAACTTTTTTGGTGGATTCACAGTCTCCCTTTTACCATTTATGAATGTATATCTTTCTAACTCTATCTCAGGTTTCAATGCTATAGTACTTGGGAATTCTAAATGAAGATTAGTTTTAAACCACTTATCTCCCACTATAGTATCCAGCCTTAACTGAGGGTCTCTAAATAGAGTGTCTTTTAGGATAATAGTGTCAGTCCTTTGTGCATGACTTACTTCATATTGAAGCTGTTGTAATCTCTTATCCTTTATTCCTAATTCCTTCTGGACCACTTTCATCTTCTTAATGATTGAATCATTGAAGTAATTAAGCTGTTCAACTGTTAGTTTTAATACTCTATTATCACCTTCAAGTCCACTCAATTGAGCATCATAGGCTTTAACATTCTCAATGGAAGTTTCATACTTAGTAGTCAATTGCCTATTCTGATATGATAGGTAAGCCACAGCTCCTATCAATATTAGTATTATAAATAATATATACTTCTTCATATCCTCTTCCCTTATATTATTGTGCAAACATATTAAAAATAAATCACTCACACAATAGTATAAGTGATTTATTTTATAAAAAAAAAGAAATTATAAGCATTATTATTCTTTTTAATTTTCTCCCCTCTATTCATATTGTTTAAAAAAGTTTAGCATTTCTGCCCAGGCTACTGGAATATTATTATATACATTTCCATCTTGTGCAGTAATACTATCTATAAAAGGACCTGCTGTATCAACAGTGTGGTGAGGGTCTCCACTACCACTTGGCATTTTTCTAAGAAAACATATAGAATTAGCATTATTTATGGCAACTTTAGCAAGCATATTTTCATAAAATAGTCCATAATCATCCTCTGCACAAAATATTGCAAATGGTGTATTTACTAATTTAATAGGATTTCTTTGTGTCCATGATTCAAGTCTGGTCGTAAAATTACTATCAACAGCCAATAAATTAAAAATTTCCGAATTACTAATATTTGTTACTAATTTTGAAGTGCAAATATATCCTAATGTCTTATCTATATTTTTACTTACATACTGTTTCCTTTCTTCACTCCATCCTGTATCTGAACCTTCTTGAGGAATAAGCATAATTTTCCCCTCCCCAATTAATTCACCACTTTCATTCTTTTCCATCCCACTAAACCCAAAAGCATCCATAAATGCGATTCTATCTTGATTGGTATATCCAAACTTTAATGTAAATATGTCATAGGCACCTGCTAATGAACATGCTGCAAGTACTGGTATGTTTGTATATTCAGGTATTGAATATACTTGAAGTCCTCCATGACTTTTACCAAATATAAATATTTCATCATAAAAATTATATTTCTCCATCAACCAATGATACATTGTGACATAGCATTTATAATTTAATGGTGTGCAAAGAAAATGTAATGTTCCTATAACATTACTTCTAAATTTTCCAGCAGTATCATCCTTTGTTGCATATGCTGTACAATCACATACAGCATATCCCTGACCTACCAGATAATCTACATATTGGTCATAATCATAAAAGTTTTGAACTTCTGGATTTGCACTGCTATGTGCAAATATTATAAGTCTTGTTTTATTTCCATTTTCTTTATATGATTTTGGTAATTTTAGTATTATATTTCCTATTGTTTGAATATCACTACTGTACTTAATAGGCTCTTCAATATTTGTATCCACTACATCATTAGGTTTCATAGGAATTTGTACTCTTGTAGATAACTGTATTAAGCCCTCTTTATATGGATTCTTATCTTCAATAAGAGTAAAATCTTTAGTTCCATATAATCTAACAGATAACCCAAGTTCACTCTCTACTATTAAGCTGCCATCCAAATTGCCTTTTCTTTCAATAGTAAACCTAAAGAACCTACAATTTGCATCAAGTACAACACTATTTGAAAAAGGTTTCAATGGTAATAATAAATTTTTATCTTTATCATATTGCCTAAAATAAATTACATACCCATCATTTATAGATATTGAAACTTGATGAACTTGAGATGCTTCTATATAATATTTAGTTCTGATACAAGACTTTATAAATCCATTAGTATCATATCCATTTGTACCACTAATAAATCCTCCTTCCAATGTTGGATGTATAATATGTACAACACTATAAGGGTTAATGTCAATCTTTGTCCAATTTGAAGCTATAGTAAAAGTACCACCACCATATTGAATATATTCTATTTCAGAATAAGATTTATTATAAACAATAATTGTTCCCATAGGAACATCTTTAACTTTAAGATTAGGACTTATTATTTCATATACTTTATTTATAGCATATTGCTTACTCCAATACCCAGTCTCTAAGTCTCCTGTTCTTCCAAATATATTCATAACATTATACAACGAAGATATATTAGCTGTATTTATCGTATTCTGTGAATATATACTTTCAATTATATCTTCCCCTTTTGTTATTTCAGAAGAGCTGTCTGTTTTTGATATAATCAGACGTATATATACTCCATCAATATAATAAGTATTTTCTACATCATCAAGCTTTATAAAGTTACCTGTAGCTCTATCATATATTGCTGCTTGCCTTATTACATATCCACTATTTAAGTTTACTATTACTGGAGGAATTAAATAATCAGTAACAACTCTTGTAGTTTCATTTGGAATATATTCCCCAGTACTTGAACTTATAGTTCCATTATATAATCTTATTGTTCCCTTCTTAATTTCATCAAGTCTATTATCTATATCAGATTTTAAAGAAATGTCTTCTACTTCTGTATTGTTCCACTCTCCTGGAAAGTGATTTAAAGTGAACTCATATAATTTGCCCTCTTTAACAACAATATCTCCAATACTATAACCTGTAGATTTACTAAATAAAGGGTATTCACTTAAACCAGTAGAATTACACACTGCATTTTGACTCATTACAGAAGTCTCACTACTGCCTATTTCTTGTACTACACCAGCAGAGATAGATGTAAACCTACCATTATTAACCCATCCAGTACTATCTTTAACATATAGTTGATAAATAGGATTAGTATGTTCAGTATCACTTGAGTCATAAGTAGGACCAACTCCATAAATATCTCCTTGAACAGCAGTAGAAGGAAGAGCATCTACAGTAGCTACATATCCTTTAATGTGTAAACTGTTAGTAAATTCTCCACTTAAATCAGACCATGTAGCACCATTATCTCTACTAATCTGTATCTTACCAACATTATCAGCTTGGCTGCTACCAGAAGTTCCTGTAAATCTAAACCATGCTGCAATATAATCAGATGCAATAGTCCAAGTATTACCTAAATCAATAGATTGTTCAAGTTTATTGTTGTTTATTCTGAACTGAGTAAATACAGGATTAGAGGATACATCTACATAGCTACTACCATTAGTATATGAAACTTGTAAGTGGTTATTAGAACCTACCCTAAGAATAGGGGTAATACCAGCTTCTCCCTGTGCTTTAATGTTAGTAACTTCTCCATTGATTACCCAATACCCATCTGAGGATATAGATATATCACCTACAAGTGCATTACTACCATCTCTCCAGTTTGCACTATCTCCAAAGGTAGTATCATCAATAGCTTCTGCACTATACCATTCAGTAACTACTGTCTTATCATATAGTACATAAGTAACCCATAACCCTTCCCTTCTAAGGCTGGAAGGAACTTGTAGCCTTGTTTGACTTCTACTACCATTATAAGATAAGAATAGCATATTAAACATTGCAAGTATATCTGTCAATGTTACCCCACTTTCCCTATCTAAAACTGCATCAACAAAAGTCTTAGGGAAGATGTCTTCATATCTTCCCTCTTGACTATTCTTTTTAATTAATTGTTGTATATCTTTCATATTGTAAAATTAAGCTAAAGCTGTCCCATCCATATTAACCCATGCTGTACCATTCCAGCATATATACTTAAGTAAGTTAGTATCAAAGTAGGTAAAGCCATAATCTAAAGCAGTTAATGAAGGTCTCTCTGATGATTTTCCTGAGACAACCTTAGATATTCTTAAACCATCTATATACTTATGAAAGTTCTTACTTGTTCTGAGCTTTATATAAGCGTTCTCCTTATATTCTATATTCAAATGAATAGTAGACCACATTTGAGAAGAAGTAGTAAAACTTTTAACCACAGTATCTAATAAAATATCAGTATCTTTATCATAATATTCTATATAAAAGTTCCAAGTTGTGTCTTGAATTATAAGATAATTCATGCTTATCTGAATACTTTTCTCTATATAAAAAGGTTGAGATAGTAAATAATCAACTGTCCCATCTATGAATAGCAATTTTCCAGTCTTAATTGGAAAAGGTATAAGAGATTGGTCACTATTACTAACTACCTTTATAGAGTTACCTACATTAGGAACCCATAGTCCTAATAAATTAAAATTATGTTCAGAATTTATAATATCTCCTGCTTTCAATATTGGGTATGGAATTATAGAACACTCATTATGAACTACAGTAATATTTCCTACACCATTTGTTTTTGAATCTGTTACAAAATAAGGTTTAATATTAACCTGTCCACCACTTGAAACATGAGGTGAATGCCCTATAGATATTCTCTCAATGCTTAAAGCATTAGGTTCATTGATGCTTGTATTCCCCAAAGTACATATTATAAAAGAATTATAAAAGCTCTGAATACTATTTATGGTTGTATTACAAGAAGTAATAGTGGTACTATTTATATTTGCTAATGAATATATTTTATATCTATTATCATTATCTAATTTATTCTTCCACCTTGCACTTCCAATACTATTAATACTCAGATTATTAACATGTAAATTACTATTATATACATTTATAAGGGGCACTTTGTCTAAAGTATCTGATAAAACCTCTTTTATTTTAGTTGCAGTATCAGTATTAAAGTAATCCTTACTCACGTCTTGTGTAGCATATCCGCCTTCCCATTGAAGAGCACCTTCATGAGTCCAATTACCTATTGTCATTTCTGTTATATAATGGTTAGGTATCCCAGATAGAACTGGACCACAAGTTCCTTCGGTTTGGAGGTTTGATATAATTACTGCTGAAACTGCTCCAGTACTTGTAGGAGACCCAAAGAATAAAACTGGGCAATCACTTTTAACATGGTTAGTGTAACAAAATAAACTATTAAAAATTAATTCATAGCTCCATCCAAAGAATATACAGGGAGATTCATAAGTATCATTAAAAGATAGGTCATTAAAATTTCCAACTTCAACTCTATCAATACATAGTACTCCACAATTATATACTCCATTACTATTAGATGAGTTAGTTAAAGGTCTGTTTGGTAAACCTTTAAATGAAATTCCTGAGATATTTATCCCCCTAATTTTGGGAGTTTTTTGCCCATAAGTATCTTTTCCTCCTCCTAACTTTATTAGATAATGCTGCCCTGTTTGAAAAGGATATAAAATTGTAAGGTTAGAATTACTACTACTTAAACCTTTCAACACAAAATTATCCTTTTCTATATAGAGTTCTCCTGTATAGTATTCCCCTACACCTAATTCAAGAGGAGCATTTAATGTTATTAAATAAGGATTTATTATCTTTGATATATCTATAGATGGACTGTTGGGAAGACATCCCGCCCATATTAATGGGAAAGTAGGGTTATTTATATTCCCATACATGCTCACATTACTAAATATTTGTTTACTTCCAGATACTATAGTAGTTTGATTAAATATAGTAGTCCCATTTTCGATAGTACCTCCCTGAAAGTCCAAAGTACACCCTGCTGGTATAGTAAGAGTACCACCATTAAGGTTTATATCCTTGGTTATCTTATAGATGACATTTGCCTTATTGAATCTATTCTGAATTGCAGATTGAATAGGAGGATAAGTTACACTTGAGGTTCCAGTAAGAGCAGTTCCAGTAGTACTATCTGTAGCAGTTACACTAAAGGAGGCAATATTGTTTATATCAATAGCTGCAATAGTAGTAACTACTCCTGTAGAACTATTAATAGCAAACTTATCTCCACCTGTAGCTAAACTATATACATAAGGAGCAGTTCCTCCAGATGCAACAGCAGTTGCTACTGTAGCTCCAGCAGCAAAAGATGCTGCTACACTTACCTTATTTATTATTATATTTAAAGCCATATTTTTATATTGTTTTATTGCTTGCAAATATAAGTAAAAGTTCTCATATATGCAAGTAAAAGTAGTACTTGACTTATATGTCAAATACTACTTTAGTTAGTTTAGATTATTGTTACCTTATCTAATAGTGTGCCATCTTCATTAATTAGAGTTACCCCATTAGAATATATGTTTCTTTCTATAGTAGTATCAAACATAAGTTCTCCTCTGGAGAAAGCAAATTTACTGAAATCCTCAGTACTTCCTGCAATTGTCCCATCTGTAATAAGGTCATATACAGGATTATCTGTTACCTGCTCTACTGGCACAGTTTCCAACTTGATGTTATTCCAGTTTAAATCATAACTACTGTTATATTTAATAATAGCTTTTATTGACAAAGTTCCAGAAAATCTATAGTTAGCACTTGAGGCATTTTTTATATAAAAATGTACTTGCCTTTTGCTTGAGTCTATGATTGGGTTACTAAATAGTATAGTCTGGTCTACTCTTTGGTAAGAGTAAGTGGTAGAATCTGTCCTAAATAAACTTGTCCTTACCCTTCTTGCCTCAATATAAGAAGAATTTTCATTTATATTAAAAAGAGTCCTATTTATAACATTCATATTCTTGGCATTATAATTACCCACAAAAACCACTTCTAATAGAGCAGCAGCATTTTCAGGTAAAGTTACTTTCATGCAAGAATTATCTGGAATTGAGATGTTTCTTGAACTATGATAGCTTAAAGGGAAGTTAAATAAGCACCTATTAAATATAAAGGAAGGTTTATATTTATTAGAATCAGTTTCCTTTAATGTGTTAAATACACAGGAGTTCATTATTATGTTCTGCTGGGATGTATTATTAACTAAGTTAATAGTGTCTACATTACATGAATTTATAGATACCCCATTACAATTACCAAATCTTATATTATTTTTAATAAACTCGCAGTTATTTACATATACTGTAGCATTCTCTGGAAGGTTATGAAATAGAATTCCACCTCCTATATTTTCCTCAAACACACAACTATCTATATAAATTTCTTTAACTCTTTGAAAAGAAATGTCATTAGGTTCTATGTCTATACCAGCAGAAGGAGAGGTAGTGCTAATTTGACCAGTTCTATATAAATGGGAATTACTTATAAATAAGTAGGCTGCTGAGATAACACTTATTCCCTGCCTTCTATTATTAGACATTACTATATCATCTATATAAATATACTTGGGTAATACACTTTCTGCATTATGTTGTCCTATATAAATTCCATCTCCCCAGCACTCATCTATTTTTATTTTACTAATTCTAATATCAGTGGAATTTAAAATGTTAATCCCCATCCCCCATTCTCCATCTACACCAATATGATTTCTTACATCCCCTACTATTTTCCCATTTCCACTTATTACAATATTATTTTTATCTTGAATTTTAATAATATTGTATCTTGGGAAATTATTAGGTAATAATTCTATAGTACCCTCAATAAAAATTGTGGTATTACTTGGTACATTAATTACATCACCATTATTAGTAGTTACTGATACTTTGTGATTAAGATTTATAAATACATTATTTATTACAGTATCATTACATAAAGCAAATAAAGATTTTATGCCTAATGTATCATCTTCTCCACTATAGAACCACGAATCATAAATTTCTAATACACTCCATATACCAGTAATAACAGTATCCTCTCCAAAGATTATTTTATTATTATCTATTGACACTATATCAGTGTTAGTCCCTGTTATAGTACCATTTGATATAGAACCTCCTTCAAACACTAAAACTGAGTTATTAGGAATAATAATGGTTTGTTTGTTTAAGTTATAGTCATACTGTATAATATAAATAGTATTCTCTTTACTTATCATTTGCTGAGTAAGCAAATTAGTATTATAGAATATACCTGTATTTGGATTCTGAACCCTTTGTATATTCTTTCTAAGATACACTCTACCTAAACCTGAATAATCGGCAGTATTATAGTTCTTATCTGCAAATGTTAAGGAAGTTTGATTCAAGTTATCTACAGTAGCTGTTATATCTTCACTATCTATAATAGATATACCTTGTATTCTCTTAATTAAATCAACCCATAAAGTTGCATTATTCCATTGATTCACCCTTTCTCCTTGAAATTGAAATAGTTTCCATTCTCCATCTTCATCAAGAAAGGTAATAACTTGACCAATCTTTCTACTCTTATAAGGTATTAGTTGAATAGCTTGAGTAAGGCTAATCCTTGATTCACCATACTTATCTGTAACATTAAGAAAGTCTGATACTCCTAATAGAAAGATTTGTTCTATCAAATCCTTCAAGAATACATTAACATTCTTACCATCTTGTACAAATGCTACTGTCTCATTACCTTTAAGAGGTAGAGAAGCTCCAGCAAACTCAGTATCTTTAACACTATTTGCTAATAGCCACTTCTCTATTTTTCTATAATCTTCTTGTGTAAAAAACATAGTATATTAGTTTGCATCTTCAACCATTATATCTGCCACCTTTAATGCAGACAGAATTGCATTCACCTTAGTAACTACTGTTGCTAACTCAGCTCCAGTAGCTAAATTATCCACATTAGTAGCCTTCTTTACACCTCCTATTGTACTTATAGTTGCAGCAGGAAGAACATAAGGTTCTGATTCACCTCCTATAGTCTCCCATTCACCATTATTAAAGTACTTCATTGTACCTTTATACAGCCATACTGAGTTAATATCAGGTGCATTAGGGCTTATCTTCAAAGTTCTTAGTGTCTTCATATCTTTTATTTATTAGTTGTACTACTTTTCTTTCTTAGAGCTTGTCTCTTTATACTTGCATCAGTTTCAGCTTTCTTTTTATCCAGCTTCAATTTGTCCTTATCAAGTTTAAGTTTTTCATCAAACTCTCTTATTTTCTCAGCAAGATTAGCTTTAGCTTCTGGACTATAATCATCAATCATAATTCCATCTTCTTCATCTGGTTCTCCTTCTGATTGTATCTGAGCTACTATTATCTTAGTCTGATTATCTCTTATATTAGCTTCCTCCTTCTGGAGAAGTTCTGCCTCTTTCTGTTGTTGCTGCATAGCAGCTATCTGCTGTTGAGCTTCAAGTTGTTCCTTCTGAGCCTGTGCTTGTCTTTCTCTAATCTGCTTTTCATCTTTCTCAATCAGTCTTTGCTTTTCAGCTAAACTTGAAGATGTATAGAGCTTAGTGATAGTAGAGAATGATAAAGTTTGAGTCTGTAATGCAGCCTGAGCCAAAGTATCTAACTTCTGTTGAAGCTCTTGAGTTCCATTACTATTATCTACAACTAAACCATAATCAGCCTCAGCAAACTCATCACCATCAATCTCCATTACTCTTGTAGATGTATCTGATAATATATACTGGAACTTCTTGTTTCTTCCCTTTAAAGCTACCTTTGCAGTCTCTAAGAAGCACTCTAAAGCTCTTTTCTTTACATCATCATGGATAGTAAATAACCACTCAGTAATATGACTTGATTGAAGAGTAGCCCTCTCAACTCCACCTACAGTTTCCCTTGATGAAACCTGACCCTCTCTTTGCTTAGATATACCTGCAACCTCAGACATTTCCATCTTAATAAACTCAAGAAGGTTAATCTGTTGCTGAATATAGTTACCTATATTAGTCTCAATCATTCCCTTTCCAGCATTATTAAGAGCACCTGCCAGCTTACCTGTAGAGGCTCCTATAGTACCTTCCTTGAAACTATCTATAACTGCAATATGGTTTACTCTCGCATAGTACATCCACTTACCAACATCCCATCCTTTAGGAACTTTAGATAAGTCAAGCTCTAAGATAGAACCCCAGTTTGAAGCAATAGCCTTATTTAATCTATCATGAATAGCATCATATAAATAGTTATATGGCTTCATCATATCCACTAAACTGAAAGGTCTACTATCATTAAGATTGTAGATTGAACCTACAATACCAAAGTGACATCTTGAAGGATTATTCAACCTGTTATATTGAATCAATCTTGGTCTCATATTGACAAATATCTCATTGCCAATCATAGTTCCTTCCCATGCTTCATTAACCCAGAATGACTGTACTTCTTCTCCTGCTTCCTTATTTACTACATAATTCTCAGGATAGAAGTTCCATTCTTCCTCACCAGTTTCAGGGTCATAAGATTTGACCTTAAGTATCTTCCTCTTTGATTTCCAGTATAATCTCAGCACTCTAAGATTACCTGCCAAGTCATAAGGAAGGAGTGAATTTGCAATACCTTCTGTAAATAGATTAGCTGGGTCAAAGAAATAGGTTCCATCTCTAACAGTTATTTCATCACCAATCATATTCTGATTAACAAATCCATATCTTTCATCAATATTATCCATCTGGTCAACAGCTCCCTGACCTATGTAATCAGGCATAGTTTCAATATACTTTATGTCCTTTGGAGATAATACATCATAATATGTATCTATTACTCTACCTGGAGACCAATAATCCTCAAGGATTATCATGTCAGCATCTTCCACCTTATTACTGTACCCAGACTTGAATATCCTAATCTTTAATGGGTTCACTCTCTCAATGACTGGTTCTCCACCTACAATATCACATTGATAGATTTCCTCACCACATGTCATTGCATCCATGAAACCATTATTGAATATAAGAGGAATGTCATATTCCTTTATATAATGGTTAAGCAATTCATTTGCTCTTACCTCTCTTATATCCTGCCATTCATAGGTATAATAGTCATTTAGTTTCTCAAGTTTGATATTGTATTCATCCTCAGATATTGAGGTGTCAGTTATCATTTCTTGAAGCCTTTGTAATAGCTCATTCTTCTTATTATCCTCTATTTCTGAGATAGAATTTGGATTGGTTACTACAACCTTAAAGTCAAATACTCTCTTACTTTCTTCACCTCTAAGTACATTTAATTTACTGTTCATTATTGGGAAGTGGGAAATTCTGTCTGGTATATAGGCGGCTTTTATATTGTCAGGATTTAATATCAACTCCATATCACTCATATGTAGCCTACCATTAAGTAAGTCATAGTTTATTTTTTTATGGATTACTGACTTCCTAACCAAGCTATAATTGAAGAATGTCTTCTGCGAAGCCCAAGTAACACACCTCTTTCTCCATTCCTTTGTTTTTTTGCTAAAAGGCAACATTTGCCTTGGGAAATTTAAATCATCCATTATTCCCCCCTTTCTTTATATCTCCATTTGTAGCCATAAGCTGTCTTTCTTTTATGATTACAGCAGCAGCTAACATGGTGACCTTTTGCATTTAAAAATGTTTCTGCTTCTGTAGTTGAATTAAATTCTTTAAGTATCTCATTTGTATTTTTATCTATCATCAACACAGGTTTAGATAAACTTATCCTTATCTTTTCTATTATATCCTGAGATAGGGTTTTACCATAATTTGGATGAGAAGTTCCTGACTTAAATCCATACTTTAATAATTCTTTTAACCTCTTCTCCCTCTGGGTTTTCCAAAGGTTTATAGCTATTTCTCTTTGCTGTTTTATTCTTTCAGGAGAATGTTTCTTCCCATACTGAGAAGCTAAAGGACCTTTATACTTCCTTAGTTTCTCTCTGATTTCTTCAGACATTGCTTCTGAACCTTCTCCTCCATTAGCTATATTATAACATATCCCTCTCTTTTTATATCTATTGATTAGTAGTTGCTCCTCTCTACAGGCTAACTCTTTACTAATATTTCTAAATAGGATTATATGCTCAAAGTTGTTCCAGTTATACTTATTTATAGCTGACTGAAAGTATGGATTGCCTTTATAACCATAGCTCCATCTTTTCTCAGGATTAGTATAGTGGGTTATACCCACATATACTTCTCCATTTATTTTATTCTTATGAATATATACTATATACTTTCTTTCTTCCATGCTGCAAAAGTAAGTAAAAAAGTCCATTTAGTCAAGCACATAAGTGATTTGTTTATCTAATTGCATCTTCTGTACTAAATTTACTGGGTTTCTGGAAAGGCACTTGCACTGCCCTATAATTCTCAGTAAAGAACTTATCATTCCCTAAATAATCCTTTGGTACTTCTTCTGAGTCTCTTGAAGGGTTTCCTTGATATAGGACCATCTTCTCCTCTCTATAGAGCATAACCATACCTAATGCCCTAATTCTATCCACATTTATCTCTGGGTTGAATGCAATTAACTCTTCAATTAATGCTCTGTTTCTTAAGAAGTTAAGGTTATAGACAGTTACTTCTACATCCTCTCCATCAACATTCTGTATAATAGTTACAGGCTTCATCAACCAGTCTCTTATAAGATTATTGGCATAAGCATTAATAGCTGCTGAGGCATTAACACCCTTAGCATTAGAACCAAAGGAACTATACTTAATCAACTGTTTATCTCTTAAGAACTCTGGAGTATCAGCCAGTAAATGAGTACAATTCATCTTACTAAAGTAAGCAAATATACCCTTCTTATTTGATTCATACAGACATTTTGCATTATAGAACAGGCATAGTAATCTTACTATCTCAAAGTTATCATCTGCAAATGATTGCCTACCAGTGTACTCAGCTACAATCTTATCAGTCCATAAGTCAAGAACAAAGGTAGAAGAGAGAGAGGAAGATTCAGCTTGGTCATTATCTACAGGGTCATGACCAATAATATATCTTGTGTGGGGAACCTTTCCATTTCTATCTTTCTCTGGCATTTCAAAGATTTCCACAGCACCCGGAGTATCATTCTCTACTCCAAACTTCCTGATGGGTATATCACTGGTTGGAGTAAACTCAACCCCATTACTATTCTGTACCAATTTACCAATATACACATCATCATAAGCATGTACATCTTGGTCTAATTGACTTAATCTTTCTGTAAGAGCAGTAATAGGAAAGTATGCTGCCTTGACCTTAATAATAGCCTCTGCTGGTGTAATAGGGTCCTCAGCAATTACTCTCAATACTGATTTAGGGTCAGCACTATATTTAGCCTTATATCTTGCAATAAGAATCTCAATTAAAGCCTTAACCACATCTGATACACCATCCTTATTATAACATCCTGCCCTATTAATATAGGAGGGAAAGAAGAAACCAAACTTAGGTTTACCTTGCTTAGGTCTGTCAAATATATTATCTATAGACAATATATTATAACCATCTGGATTATAAAGTAAAGTCTTAGCTGAACTAAAGTCAGACTCACTCTCAGCAGCAGTACCTACAAGGTACATAGTAGCAAAAGTATAGTCACCATCCTCTACAGACTTTCTGGTAATATCATAAAGAGATAGTAGTCCTTTGAAAGAACCCATTTCCTCAAATAGAATCCAACCTCTCTTACCTCTCAGCTTCTCACTATCATCCTTTGCAGATACAGCAAGTACTTGATTCAGAGAACCTTTCTCTACACCATATTCATCCTTATAACCCATTTGCCAAGACATCTCATTGGGAGAGTTCTTTAACATAAGATGTGGGAAAGGAGTATTAGCAAAGCTAAAGTTAATTGAAGGCTTGAACTTAGACAAAGTACCATCCTTATCATCTTTCAGATATTCCTTTTGATAAGCTGTAAGTACTGTAATAACCCTTCTATTTGATTCCTCACTCTCTCCAAGTATAAGATTATGGCTCATAATTGCTGCTAAGCTATAAGACTTGGCACATCCTCTCTTTGCTAATTCAATAGCATGTTTACCACCCTCTCTTGCTTGCCATAGATAATGGAATCTCCAGTATATACCCTCAAAGAAGAAAGGAAAAGCCTCAGTTCTAATAGCCTTCTTTCTTCCTTCTATCAGCTTATTAACCATCATAGGACAATAGTTCATAAACCAATAGTTAAAGCCTGTAACCCATTCTCCATCTGATTCTCTTACATAACCTTCATAGCATCTTCTCTTTTCTTCATCCCAGTGTCTTCTGAACTCAGAGTTAGGATTACTGTTAGGTTTCAAGAATGTATAACACCCATATTTTAAGAAATGTAGAGCTGGTTGTCTGAAATAATCAGCATTCTCAATAATGTGTGGATTAGTAATATCTACTATAATCCTACCCTTTTCATCTCTTGGTAAGTCCCTTGCATAAGGTCTGTTGGGGGATATAAGTCTCTTGACAAACTCTACTGTAGTAAGAGTCTCAAGTAACTGTTCCTGAACCTCCTGAGGAAGGGTATTCATTAGTTCCTCAGTAAGCTCAGTCTGATACTTGTTCATTTCTAAATATTGCATAACTCCTTAAAATCTTGCTTATTAATATACTCCAGAAGAGATTTAGTAATAGAAGTGGTTAGGAGGGAAAGAGCTTTAGTTTCTTCTGCATCAGTAACAATTCTATTAGAGTACTGAGTACCAAATGCAGGTATCTTTTCACTCTTACTTACAAACCATACTTGCATTCTATAAGTCTTCTGTGACTTAACTACAGGGTTAGTATCTATTATCTTATGTAATACAAAGTATCCCTTTCTTCTATTAGGAAAGCCTTCATAATATACATTAAGTCCTTCTACTATATCATTTATTTCCATAACTATTTATAATTAAATGTATATCCTAAATAGGATTTCTTATTTCCTTTACAGCACTCAGTTATATTTCCTACTGATTTTGCATTTATATAACATGCTGCTTCTGTTAGTGACTCAAATTCTTTGGTGATGCTTCCATCAAGAGACTTCATGATAATGCTTCTCCTATTTGAAGCCTTCCTATGAAACCTTAAAATGTAATCTAATCTGTCCTCTATATTATCATCTTCAAATAAAAAGATATAACCTTTCCATTTAGTAGTACCCCCAAATAAAGAAGCACAATAGTATATTCCAGATTCAGACACATTAAACTTTATAGAGGCTTCATGAATTGATTCACAAATACTAATCAACTCCCCATTAAGTGTGTAAACCTTTATAGGTCTTCTCTTTAAACCTCCTACATAATCATTTCCATCAGAAATATTATAAGAGAGATTAAGACTCTTATAATGGGATATAAGACCCTCTTCTATACTAAGAGCTTCTTCTTTTGAGAGGTTGGAATGTAATATATTGTGAGTAAATCCATCCCACCCATACTTTACTATAGCTCTCCAAAAATAAGGATTGGTCTTATATCCAAAACCATTAGCCCATCTGAGTTCTGGTTTTCTCTTAGTAATTCCAACATAAGTAACATTGGTTATCTTATTTACATGGGAGTACACTATAAATTTATTATCCATAAATACCTAATATACAATGGGTTAGAGGTCCTCATATATTGCTTTTTCTTGTGCTCCTCTTACCTTATCATTCTGTGATAATTCCTTAGCAATAGCTCTTTCAGCTTCATCTAAGTCCTTAACCATTGATGGTATAAGTTTAATAATAGCACCTAATTCCTTGGTCTCCTTTATATCAAGTTCAGTTAAGTCCATACTCCTCAACTTCATTCTATACTTATCTACAAGCATCCTTGTATCATCCAGTAGTAACTCAGAAGTAGTCTTAAAACTTGCATATAGTGCTTGAGCCTCTTTCACAGTAGTATCAGGTTCCCAGTTATCCTTCATACCTTCACCCTGCTTAATAGCTTCTTTCCTCTCCTGTTCATCTATTATATACTTGTAATCACTTCTGGAGTCTTCCATAAAGTAACAATATCCAAGCTCTGTAATAGCTCTCTCCTTTGAGAGAGATTTATCTCTATTCCATATCTGTCTGAATGCTTTTAAAGCATAGGCTTCATCAGATATAACCAGATTATAACCATCTCTTTTAAATAATCTCATACTGCTTAAAACTAAAAAAGCCTCAAGCCTACTTAGGCTCAAGGCTTATATTTATACTATAAGTTGTGGTCCTGTAACAATAGTAGGATTTTCTTCAAATTCCTCAATCTCTGCTACAAATTTTACATCTCCATCTTGAATCATCATGTGTTCAACTCCATCAATCTCTATGATGTCAAACCTATATCCTACTACAGGATTATCTTTAATAACACCATCTTGCAATGAGCCGGGTTTATGTTGCATTACTGCATATCTTTTTGGATTGATATATACTATATCTCCTACTTCAATACCTCTTACCATTGGTCCAACAGCTACTACTGTCTGATATTCTTTTACTGAACCAGCTCTTGTACTATCTATAATACCTCCAGTAGTCTTTAGGTCAGTAGGGTATTTATTTAAAGTGACTACCATGTTATTAAACATGGGTTTAACTTTCTTGATTGTTGTAATCATCTCTTAACTTTCTTATATGTTCAAATCTTTTCTTAACTCCTATCATCCTATCATAAGTACAGCTTAACTTACCTATTGATGGGATATTGAAATTGGTTCTCAACTTATCAAACTCCTCTTTGCTTAGGTCTTCCTTTAGAGGCAAGGCTTTGATGTTATTCCTAATAAAAGTCCAATAGGACTCATAGGCTTCCTTCACCACTTGTGGTGGTAATCCAAGTTCTATGGATACCTGTTTTATTGCTTCTGAGTATATCATGAGAAATCAAATAATAACATCATCTTGAATGAACCATTCTCTTCATCTACTGATGGAATGTATCTTGGGTTTATCTTCCCATCAATGATGACCTTATTCTTTCTTAACTTACCCATGATGACCTGAAAATGAGGAAGAGATATATCACACTCTTCCCTTACTTTCTTTTTAGTATCTTCACTCATAGTAACCTTATCAAGTATCTCATTATCTTTAATGACCTTGCTGAGTTCATATCTTTGCTTCACAAATGAAGTAATGACATCCATTTCTCTCTCAGTCAAGTTATGAAAAGGTTGTAAGAATTCAAACCAATATCTAAAGAACTTACCATCTACCTTGCAAGGAATCCTAACTATTGAATCCACTTGCTTAGCCATAGTTTATTCTCCTTCCTTTACTTCTTCCTCAGGTTCCTGTTCAGGTTGAGTCATTAGTACTTCAAATTCTGCACCACACTTATGCTTGAACTCTTCTGAGATATAAGTTGTAGTAGAAGTAATTACTGTCCACAGCCACTTCAATCTTTCATAGAAGTTAGCAAGATTAGCTTCTTGTAAAGCCTTACTTAACTTCTGATTCTGCATATATAACTGTCTACTTTGTTCAGACAACTGATGTGCAGTATTCTCCAGTTCTTCATAACTTAGCTTTCTCACTTCTGGAGTGTCTTTGCCTCCCTTTACAACTTTCATGTTATTCTTCTCTTCCATCTTTATTATCTGTTTACATAATTTCCTCCATACTTCTGTGCATACATTTTCTCCCATTCATGTATGTGTGCCTCACCAGTTTCAGTTCCACCACATTTGTCACAGTAATCTATGCCATCTGAGTTTCTTATTGCTAATGATAGACAATGCTTACAATATACAACAGGTATATTATTATATTCTTCCTTGGGAGTCTCAAGCTCAACTGGCTTGGTTTCTATACTTAAGTTCTCCATAAATTTTCTCTTTAGTAATCTGTAACTCCCTACCAAGGGTCCTCTTTCTATTATTGAAAGGTCTCTTTGGGACTTCCTCTCCCCAAGATGTTACATGACCTTTTCTAATAGCCCTTCTAATACTTTTATATTTACCAACAGCACTATAAACAGCAAGCTGTAACATCATCTTAGGTTCATTGTACTGAGGTTCTTTTGTCTTCTTCTCTTCCATAATACCAGTTGTTTTTACTCATAAAATACTAAGTAAATCTGCCCTCCTAAAGGAAACATACTTACTATATCTTCTCTTCTAATTTCAAGCTCTTGAGCTTGCTTGATTACTTCTCTAACTGTAGAGCCTATAATACAAGTGATTAATGTCTTCTCCTCTTTCATATTTCTTAGTTTAATTGGGGGCAAGCCCTGACTTGCACAGGAACTTTAGGTTATGAGCCTAATGTGATTTCTATTTTCACCAACTTGCAAGAGCAGATAGAGAGAATCGAACTCTCACCAAAAGATTGGAAGTCTATTGTACTAACCTTTATACTATACCTGCGTTTGTTAGAGATTTGCTATTGGTACTCTAACTTTTCCAGTCTCAGCTTAGCTGGAACCTCCTATCATCTACACCATAAGATATTCATAGTAGCACAGGATGTTACTCTCTCACTGTATGAATGGCAGCTTTTAGTAACTTGCTGAGCTTCTTATAGGAATCGAACCTATATAACTTCATTACAAGTGAAGCATAATAACCTTTATATCAAAGAAGCATAGTAGCCCCAGAGGGAGTCGAACCCTCACTGGGTAGAGCTTAAATCTACTGTCTCTTGACCATTGGACTATGAGGCTATCTTAATCCATTGTACCCTTTCTACATAATTCAAACAAGTATCTATACTTGTGAAGATTAGTAATGAAGGCTTCACATTCACTTCTAACTCCAGCAAAGTTAGAAGACTGGGGTAATTTAGTGTAGAAGGTATCAGTTCTACTTATCAGATTATCAATTGCTTCATGAGGACAAGTGAAATCAAAGTTAGTTCCCTTAAGGAAGTTTGGTTCAAGCTGTCCTTGAATACCTTGAACTTCTTCTGCAAGAATATCTTGATAATCAGATATTTCATCAATAAGTTCATCAATTCTTACATGGATTGAATTACTATATGCTGACCAATGAAGATTCTTAAACTTAGTCTTGAATCCTTCAAGTACACATAGAAAGTCTTTAAATTGATTTCCTTCATGTGAAGGAGACTCATATTCAAAACCTTCTAATAGATTATCTCCAAATGTATCTATCATATTGTTTTAATTTGATGTTACAAAGATATGTATTATAATTTATATATGCAAGCAAATCTGCATATTTTTTTTTGTACCCCCTAAGAGACTCGAACTCTTACACTACTATTACTTCGCACTGGAGCCTAAATCCAGAGTGTCTACCAAATTCCACCAAAGGGGCATTAAGCTGTGGAAACTAATGGAGTTGAACCATTATCTAAGGATTTTCAGTCCCCCGCATAGACCACCTTTGCTAAGTTTCCATTAATAAGTGGGCACAGAGAGACTCGAACTCCCCTACTCCAAAGTCCATTACATCAATTTGATAAAGGAGGGCAGATTTACAGTCTGCTGATGTTATGTACCCATTATATTTGTTCCCCCATGAGGAATTGAACCCCACCTCATAGATTAAAAGTCTATTGCCTACACCTGTCTGCTATAGGGGAATATGTACCTCCACTAAGAATCGAACTTAGAATCTTCTCCTTAAGAGGGAGCAGCTTTAACCATTCAGCTATAGAGGCATTTAATTGTACTGAGGGTAGGATTTGAACCCACTATCTTATGGATATAAGCCATCTGCATTTACCACTTGTGCTACCTCAGCATTATAAGTTAAAAGGGTGTGGCAGGGACTCGAACCCTATCTCTTCATTCACAGTGAAGCACTTTTACCAGATAAGCTATCCACACAGTTCTGATAATAGGACTTGAACCTATAACTACTGCCTTATGAGAGCAGCCTTCTACCTATTGAAGTATATCAGAATATGAGTTGGTACACACAGAATTGAACTGTGATTGCATCCTTATCAGGGATGTTTCCTAACCTTTAGAAGATGTACCAATTTAAGCATACCCTAATAGAATCGAACTACTACCTATGGTTTTGGAGACCATCATTCTACCATTAAACTAAGGATACATTATGCGGGAAGTATAAGACTCGAACTTATAACCTCGAAGTTAACAGCTTCTTGCTCTACCATTGAGCTAACAACCCATTTAGTTGCTCCTATTAGAATCGAACTAATGACCTTTTCCTTGTAAGGGAACTATTCTAAACCACTGAACTAAGGAGCAGTGTAGGACACTTAAGGTGTGCCCAATACCTGTAAAAAAAAACAAACATTATGAAAACATGAAACAGTGGATACATGTGGGACTTGAACCCCAACTTCACAGTGCAAATGTGATGTGTTAGCCAATTACACTACATGACCCATTTGTAGAGTAGAGAAGACTCGAACTTCCAATTTCTGCATCCCAAATGCAGGGGGTTGACCAATTACCCAACTACTCTATATTGCGGAGGATATAGGATTTGAACCTATACATCCTTTCAGACTACTCACTGTTTAGCAAACAGTTCCCTTACCATTAGGGTTAATCCTCCAGCTTCAAATAAAGTCCACAATGACAAGTATCATGTTCTCTATAATCAGAACATGGACATTTCTTATCCTCTCCTGTATTATGACAGGGACACTCACCATTATTAATCTCACATCTTTTCAAGATAGCATTCACTATCTTATCATTAGGATTAAGAATCCAACCTTGTTTTCTAAATATCTGTACCATAATGCGGAGAAATGAGGTCCCGACCCCCAGTCAAATAAATGACCACTTTGTTTTCAAGACAAGTCCCAGTCCCACTGAGTTATCTCTCCATTTGCCTACTCAACTCTTTGAGATAGGACTTAGTTCAGGGCAGTCTATGAGGGAATTGAACCCTGTTCTCTGCATTGACAGTGCAGCACTTTAACCATTAAGCTACATAGACTATTTTGTAATGGGTAGGGGATTTGAACCCCTCTCTGCAAGATTGAAAATCTTGTGTACTAACCACTATACTAACCCACCATATTATGTATTTCTCTATGACAATTTGAACATACCAGAATACACTTTGAAAGTTCATTCAGAACTTTTTGTTTATTTTTATCAGATGGATAATTACCATTAACAAATCTACTTATGTTAAAATCCTTATTATCCTCTGTGTGATGCCATTCTAATGCTTCTTTACATTTATTATATCCACATATAGAACATTGAGTTTTTAATCCATTAACCCAATTTACAAATTCTATTTGCCTTGTCCTTACTCTCTTAGTTTGACACTCTTTACATATATTTCTTAAAGCATTTCCATTCTTTGGAAATTGAATTTCTTCTAAGTCTCTGTTACAAATTCTACATGTTTTCATAAAAGTAATTAAAAGGACTATCCTATCTTCACAGACCAGATAGTCCACTCTTTAAAAATCATGAAACAAAAAAAAA
>ULQG01062481.1_pt1 | contig 120390 bp, 77 predicted proteins | sample 1954251 | NCBI WGS metagenome assembly ULQG01 (sample SAMEA4835649, study PRJEB28245) | human gut metagenome | biome: gut microbiome; material: fecal sample | place: Denmark | collected 2008 | reverse complement strand
GATAAAAATTGAACTAGCAAACATTTTATAAAGAAAAATGCAATAAAACATCAAATTTGATATTTTATTGCATTAAAACTCAGAAAAAAGATATTTATTTATTCTTTTTCATCGACTTATAGACAGGAATAAAGACTAATGCTGCCGAAATGACAAGCATTACTATCGTCATACCGTCAATACGTTCGGCTTTTGTGAGAACTAAATAGCAAAGCGCCAGCCAAAGCAGGCTGACGCAAACTATTTGTGATTTTGATAACGGCCTTCTCATCGGCTTTCGTTTTTCTTCTTCACTACGATGGCGTCGATCACGGCTACGGCTGTGATGTTCACGATGTCGCGGACAGAACTTTCAAAGTCAGTGAAATGGATAGGCTTGTTCAGTCCCATCTGGATAGGGCCGATGAATTCCGTATCGGGGTCCATTGCCTGCAGCAGTTTGTATCCTGCGTTGGCGGAGCTCAGGTTCGGGAAGATCAGCGTATTCACGTCTTTACCTTTCAGGCGGGTGAACGGATACTTGGCGTCACGCAGTTCGCGGTTCATGGCAAAGTTCACCTGCATTTCACCGTCGATGGCGAGTTCCGGATATTCCTTCTGCATATAGTTCACTGCTCCGTGCACTTTGACAGGGCTGCCGGAGGTATCGGCGCCGAAGTTGGAGTACGACAACATCGAGATGACCGGTGTATGGTTGAAGAAACGGACTGTCTTGTCAGCCAGTTTGGCGATGTCAATCAGAGTTTCCGTATCCGGATGACGGTTGATCAGCGTATCTGCCAGGAAGTAGGTACCCTTCTTTGAATTAAGAATGTGCATCGTTCCGAAATGGTTGAATCCGGGCTGGATGCCGATTACTTCTTTGGCAACTTTGATGGTGTTGCTGTATCTGGTGTAGAGTCCGGTGATAAATGCGTCTGCATCTCCGGTTTCTACCATCATCATACCGAAGTAGTTGCGTTCGAACATCTTGTCGTTGGCTTCTTCGTAGGTAAAGCCTTCGCGGGCACGTTTTTCGGCAAGGATGCGTGAGTAGCGTTCGCGGCGTTCCGACTCGTCCGGATGGCGGAGATTGACGATTTCGATGCCTTCCAGGCTCAGGTCGAGTTCTTCGGCCAGTTTGCCGATTGCTTCGTCGTTTCCTAATAAGATAGGATGGCAGATGCCTTCGGCTTTTGCTTCGACGGCGGCTTTCAGCATGTTGGGATGGATGCCTTCGGCGAATACGACACGTTGTGGGTTGCGGCGGGCGGTGTCATAAAGCTGGCGGGTCAGTTTGGATTCGTATCCCATCAGTTCGCGCAGATGCACGCAGTAAGCGTCCCAGTCTTTGATTTCCGTGCGTGCCACTCCGCTTTCCATGGCTGCTTTGGCTACGGCACAGGAAACTTCGGTGATGAGGCGCGGGTCTACCGGTTTCGGGATGAAGTATTCCGGACCGAAAGAGAGGTTGTTGACGTGGTATGCTGTGTTCACTACATCAGGTACAGGCTGTTTTGCCAGATTGGCGATAGCATGTACTGCTGCGATTTTCATTTCTTCGTTGATCGCTTTGGCCTGTGTATCGAGTGCGCCGCGGAAGATGTACGGGAAGCCGATTACGTTGTTGATCTGGTTCGGATAGTCGGAACGTCCGGTTGCCATCAGTACGTCGGGGCGGGCGCTCATTGCATCTTCGTAAGAGATTTCCGGTGTCGGGTTTGCCAGTGCGAATACGATCGGCATGGGAGCCATGCTGCGCACCATGTCCTGACTCAGTACGTTACCTTTGGACAAGCCGAGGAATACATCAGCGCCTTTGATCGCTTCTTCCAGTGTGTGGATATCCGTGCGGTCGGTGGCAAAATATCTCTTCTGTTCGTTGAGGTCGGTACGTGTCTTGCTGATAACGCCTTTGCTGTCCAGCATGACGATATTTTCGAGGCGTGCCCCCAGTGATACATATAATTTGGTACAGGATACGGCAGATGCTCCGGCACCGTTTACGACGATTTTCACATCCTCTATTTTCTTTCCGGCCACTTGCAGGGCATTTACCAGTCCGGCGCTGGAGATGATAGCGGTTCCGTGCTGATCGTCGTGCATCACAGGGATGTCAAGTTCTTCTTTCAGACGGCGTTCGATTTCGAAACATTCGGGAGCTTTGATGTCTTCCAGATTGATACCGCCGAAAGTAGGAGCGATTGCTTTTACGGCAGCGATGAATTTCTCCGGGTCTTTCTCGTCCACTTCGATATCGAACACGTCGATTCCTGCGTAGATTTTGAAAAGCAGACCTTTGCCTTCCATCACCGGTTTGCCGCTCAGTGCGCCTATGTCACCCAGTCCGAGTACGGCTGTACCGTTAGAAATAACAGCTACCAGGTTGCCTTTGGCTGTGTATTTGTAAGCGTCCTGCGGATTCTTCTCTATTTCGAGGCAAGGCTCTGCCACGCCGGGAGAGTATGCAAGTGATAAATCAGTTTGTGTACTGTAAGGTTTGGTAGGAACTACCTCGATCTTACCGGGTTTGCCCTGTGAATGGTAGAGCAAAGCGGCTTCTTTGGTTATTTTAGCCATGGTATCTGTATTTTTATTAATAAGTTATCATTTGGCTGCAAATGTAGGAATAAAAGTTATACATTGTTGTCTTTAGATGATAATTTCTATTAATTTTATAGCAAAATGACTGATTTTGCACAAACTTATGGTTGCTATCCGGGTCTCTGTACTCCTTAATGTATAATGGTTATTTCTTTTTTCTGATTGCTATATAACATATCTGTTTTGATATTCTCTAGGTGACATTCCTTCATGCCGTTTGAAATATCTTCCTAAATACGACTGGTCCGGGAAACCGAGCCGGTCGGCTATATCCTGCATTGTCAGCTCCGTAGACTGAAGCAGTACTTTGATCTCTAGAATGGCGAAATCATCAATGATCTTTTTGGCAGAATCTCCGGTCACACTGCGGCAGATGCCTGTCAGGTATTTGGTCGAAATACAAAGTTCGTTGGCGTAGAAGTTAACTTCCCGTTGTGAAATGCAGTTTTCGTGCACCAATGCGACAAACTTCTTGAAGATTTCGTCCTGCCGGCTTCCTCCTTCTATTTCCTGTTTGTCGAAGTAGCGGTAGCATTTATCGTAAATGTCCAGCATGAAAGACTGGAGATGATTCTTGGCTATCTGATTGCGGAAGCGGTTCTCGCGATCATTATAAATAGCAGTTGTCGCTTGTATCAATCCGTTGATAGCTCCGGTATCCTTATCGGGAAGTACATAGCACGGTCTTTCCTTCATAAAGCGGAAGAAGGTCGGTTCTAACCGCAGGCAGGCTTCCCGAAACATATCTTTGGGAAATCCGAAAAAGGAAGCTGTGAAGTCACTGCTGCTTCCGTTGATGCGGATAATGCTTCCCGGCAGCAGTACCACCTGAGTGTTTTTGACGATTTCGTACTCTTTCAGATCGATGGTGACGTGTGCCCATCCGCTGCGGCAGAAATAGATGGCACCCCCTTCCATTTTCCAGAGGTGATGCATGATAGGTGACAAATTCTCATCGCTTCCGGCAACAAATGATTCCCGGAGAACGGCAAGGGTAGAGTTTCTCTGTATCATAACTATTCTTATTTAGTGGGCAAAAATAGGACTTTTTCACTAAATATCGCTCATATTGTTCCGAAAATGAACAAAACTCTAAACACTATGACCAGTTTTCTATGGTGAAAAGAGTCTACCTTTGCCGCGATCAAAAATTTTAATAGGTAACACAATGAGTAAAAAGGTATGTAAAATGAAGCAAGGGCTATTATTGCTCGGCTGTCTGGTTGCTGCTGCAGGTTGTAAGCAAGCTCCACCCACACAAATGGAAACAGGATATGAAGTTATGACCGTCTCTCCGACCGACCGGATGATTTCGAGTGCCTATTCGGCGACTATCCGCGGACGTCAGGACATCGATATTTATCCACAGGTAGGCGGTACGCTGACAAAAGTCAGTGTCACCGAAGGACAGCGGGTGAAGAGCGGACAGACGCTGTTCATCATCGACCAAGTGCCGTATGAGGCAGCCCTGCAGACGGCAGTGGCGAATGTAGAGTCAGCCAAAGCGTCTCTGGCGACGGCACAGCTGACTTACGACAGCAAAGAGGAACTGTATAAGGAGAATGTAGTTTCCGCTTTCGATCTGAGTACGGCAAAAAATTCTCTTCTGGCTGCCAAAGCGCAACTGGCGCAGGCCAAAGCACAAGAAGTGAGCGCCCGTAATAACCTTTCTTATACGGTAGTGAAGAGTCCGGCAGACGGAGTGGTAGGTACATTGCCTTATCGCGTAGGTGCGTTGGTAAGTTCCAGTATCCCCGAACCGCTGACCACCGTTTCCGACAATTCGGATATGTACGTCTACTTCTCGATGACAGAAAACCAGTTGCTGGGACTGATTCGCCAGTATGGCTCTAAAGACGAGGCGCTGAAAAGTATGCCCGCCATCGACTTGCAGCTGAACGATAAATCGGCTTATCCCGAACAGGGACAGATCGAGTCTATCAGCGGAGTCATTGACCGTTCGACGGGTACTGTCAGCCTGCGTGCCGTTTTCCCTAATAAGGACGGACTGCTGCACAGCGGCGGTGCGGGTAACGTAGTGATTCCGGTACAGAAAACGGGAGCTTTGGTGATCCCGCAGGGAGCTACTTTCGAAATACAGGATAAGAGATATGTATATAAGGTAGTAGACGGCAAAGCGCAGTCCAGTCAGGTGCAGGTGACCCGTGTGAACGGCGGCCGCGAATTTATCGTGGATGAAGGACTGGCTCCGGGCGATGTGATTGTGGCGGAAGGCGTAGGATTGCTTCGTGAAGGTACTCCGATTAAGGCAAAGACTGCCCAGGCATCTACGACAACTACTGATAATTAAACAAAGGAGGAATTATCCATGAATTTAAGAACCTTTATTGAACGCCCCGTATTATCGGCAGTCATCTCTATTACGATTGTCGTTGTGGGTATCATCGGGCTGTTCAGTCTGCCCGTCGAACAATATCCCGATATTGCTCCGCCGACCATTATGGTGAGTACCACCTATTATGGCGCCAGTGCGGAAACTTTGCAGAAGAGTGTGATTGCTCCTTTGGAAGAAGCGATCAATGGTGTGGAAGACATGACTTACATGACTTCTACCGCCACCAATGCCGGTACAGTGAGTATCACCGTGTACTTCAAGCAGGGAACAGACCCGGACATGGCAGCGGTCAACGTACAGAACCGCGTGTCGAGAGCGACGGGACAGCTTCCGGCAGAAGTAACGCAGGTCGGTGTGACAACTTCCAAACGTCAGACGAGTATCCTGCAGATGTTCTCGCTCTCCAGTCCGGACGATAGCTACGATGAAAACTTCCTCTCCAACTATATCAGTATCAATATCAAACCGCAGATTCTTCGTATCTCGGGGGTAGGTGACCTGATGATTATGGGAGGTGAATATAGTATGCGTGTATGGATGAAGCCGGACGTGATGGCTCAGTACAAACTGATTCCGTCGGACATCACCGGTGTGCTAGCCGAGCAGAATATCGAATCGGCTACCGGTTCATTCGGTGAAAACTCGAACGAAACCTATCAGTATACAATGAAATATAAAGGACGTCTGATCACTCCGGAAGAATTTGGAGATATTGTCATTCGTTCTACGGACAATGGTGAGGTCCTGAAGTTGAAAGACATCGCCGAGGTACAGTTGGGACAGGATAGCTATGCTTATCACGGTGGAATGGACGGTCATCCGGGCGTTTCGTGTATGGTGTTCCAGACGGCAGGCTCCAATGCGACCGAAGTCAATCAGAATATTGATGAACTACTTGAGGAAGTCCGCAAAGACCTTCCGAAAGGAGTGGAACTGACGCAGATCATGAGTTCGAACGACTTCCTGTTCGCTTCTATCCATGAGGTGGTGAAGACGTTGATCGAGGCGATTATCTTGGTTATCCTTGTAGTATATGTGTTCTTGCAGGACTTCCGTTCTACGCTGATTCCTTTGGTGGGAGTCATTGTTTCGCTCATCGGTACGTTTGCTTTCATGGCGCTGGCAGGATTCAGTATCAATCTGCTCACGCTGTTTGCGCTCGTGCTCGTCATCGGTACGGTGGTGGACGACGCCATTATTGTCGTCGAGGCGGTGCAGGCACGCTTCGACGTAGGGTACAGGTCGTCCTATATGGCAAGTATCGATGCAATGAAAGGTATCAGTAATGCTGTTATCACCTCTTCGCTGGTGTTTATGGCAGTATTTATTCCGGTATCCTTCATGGGTGGTACTTCCGGTACGTTCTATACCCAGTTTGGTCTGACGATGGCGGTTGCCGTTGGTATTTCCGCTATTAATGCGTTGACACTGAGTCCGGCATTGTGTGCGTTGCTGCTGAAACCCTATATTAATGAAGACGGTACGCAGAAGAATAACTTTGCGGCACGTTTCCGTAAAGCATTCAATTCGGCTTTCGATATTCTGATAGAGAAATACAAGAATGTGGTACTGATCTTTATCAAACGCAGATGGCTGGCATGGTCGCTGCTCGTTTGCTCCGTAGTGTTGCTTGTATTCCTGATGAACACGACGAAGACCAGTCTGGTGCCGGACGAAGACCAGGGTGTGGTATTCGTCAATGTAAGTACGGCGGCCGGTAGTTCGCTGACTACGACCGACGAAGTGATGGAACGCATCGAAAAGCGTCTGATGGATATTCCGCAGATTAAGCATGTGCAGAAAGTGGCCGGCTACGGATTGCTGGCAGGACAGGGAAGCTCGTTCGGTATGTTGATTCTGAAGCTGAAACCGTGGGACGAACGTCCGAATGACGAAGATAATGTACAGGCAGTCATCGGTCAGGTGTACGGTCGTACGGCCGATATCAAAGATGCCAGTGTCTTCGCTATTTCGCCGGGTATGATTCCGGGTTACGGTATGGGTAATGCGCTGGAACTCCATATGCAGGATAAGATGGGCGGTGATATCAACGAATTCTTTACCACTACCCAGCAATATCTGGGGGTATTGAACCAGCGTCCGGAGATTGCGATGGCATATTCTACGTTCGACGTGCGCTATCCGCAGTGGACGGTAGAGGTGGATGCAGCCAAGTGTAAACGCGCAGGCATTACACCGGATGCGGTACTGAGCACATTGTCCGGTTATTATGGCGGTCAGTACGTGTCCAACTTCAACCGTTTCTCTAAAGTATACAGAGTCATGATTCAGGCAGACCCGGAATTCCGTCTGGACGAAACCTCACTGGACAATGCTTTCGTACGTATGTCGAACGGAGAGATGGCTCCGCTGAGCCAGTTCGTAACGTTGACACGCAGCTATGGTGCAGAGTCGCTGAGCCGTTTCAATATGTACAATTCCATCGCCGTGAATGCGATGCCGGCAGACGGATATAGTACGGGAGACGCTATCAAGGCCGTACAGGAAACAGCCGTACAGTCTCTTCCCAAGGGATATGGCTATGATTACGGAGGCATCACCCGTGAGGAAAATCAGCAAAGCGGTACGACTATGATCATCTTTGGTATCTGCTTCCTGATGATTTATCTGATTCTGAGTGCATTGTACGAGAGCTTTATCATTCCGTTCGCCGTGCTTCTGAGTGTGCCTTGCGGATTGATGGGAAGTTTCCTCTTCGCATGGATGTTCGGACTGGAGAATAACATTTACTTGCAGACAGGTTTGATTATGTTGATCGGTCTGTTGGCAAAGACAGCCATCCTGTTGACCGAATACGCTGCCGAGCGCCGTAAGGCAGGCATGGGACTGATCGCTTCTGCGGTAAGTGCAGCCAAAGCCCGTCTGCGTCCGATTCTGATGACAGCGTTGACGATGATCTTCGGTCTGTTCCCATTGATGTTGTCCAGCGGTGTAGGAGCCAATGGTAACCGTTCGCTGGGTACGGGTGTAGTCGGTGGTATGACGATCGGTACGCTGGCATTACTTTTCATCGTGCCTACTTTGTTTATCGCTTTCCAGTGGTTGCAGGAACGCTTACGCCCTGTGCAGAGCAGACCTACGGAAGACTGGCAGATCGAGGAAGAAATCAAGGTGAGTGAAGAAGAAAAATCTAAAGCAGGAAAAAAATAATTGATGATGAAGAAAATATTAATCTTATCCGCAGCAACGCTCGTGTTGAGCAGTTGCGGTATCTACAATAAATACAAACCTGTATCGGAAGTCCCCGAAGGACTTTATGGAAGCGAGACCGTCGCTTCCGCCGATACGGCGAACTTCGGTAATCTCTCGTGGAGAGAGGTCTTTACTGACTCGTATTTGCAGAATTTGATCGATTCGGCTTTGGTACGGAATACGGATATGCAGACAGCGCATCTCCGTGTGAAAGAAGCGGAGGCTTCGTTGCTGACGTCCAAGCTTTCTTATCTGCCCTCTTTGTTTCTCGCACCGGAAGGAGCTGTGAGCAGCTTCGACCGTGGCAAAGCGACACAGACCTACTCATTGCCGGTGACTGCCTCGTGGGAACTGGATATCTTCGGAAAGGTGACCACAGCCAAACGTCGGGCAAAAGCGGCCTATGAGCAGAGCAAGGAGTATGAACAGGCGGTGAAGACACAGTTGGTGTCTGCCGTGGCAAATACTTATTATACCTTGCTGATGCTCGACGCTCAATATGAGATTTCCGTGTCCACCGAAGCGGCATGGAAAGAGAGCGTGCGGACAGCCCGTGCCATGAAGAAGGCCGGTATGATGACCGAAGCCGGACTGGCTCAGACGGAAGCTACCTATTATAATATATGTACGACAGTGCTCGACCTGAAAGAACAAATCAATCAGACGGAGAACTCAATGGCTTTGTTGCTGGCGGAAACACCTCACAAGATGCAACGCGGCAAACTGGAAAACCAGCAGTTGCCGGAAGACTTCTCCGTAGGGATTCCTTTGCAGATGCTTTCCAACCGTCCGGATGTACGTAGCGCGGAGTTCTCTTTAGCGCAGGCGTTCTATACGACGAATGCTGCCCGTGCCGCTTTCTATCCTTCCATCACGCTGAGCGGGAGTGCCGGATGGACAAACAGTGCCGGTAGCATGATTATCAATCCGGGCAAGTTCGTTGCTTCTGCCGTAGCTTCACTGACGCAACCTTTATTTAACAAGGGAGCGAATATCGCCCAGCTGAAAATAGCGAAGGCACAGCAGGAAGAAGCCCGCCTCAGCTTTGAACAGACATTGCTGAACGCAGGTGTGGAAGTAAACGAGGCACTGGTGCAATATCAGACGGCCCGTGAGAAATCCGCTTTCTACGATAAGCAGATCACTTCTTTGCAGACTGCTGCAAGAAGCACTAGTCTGTTGATGGAACATAGTAATAATACTACTTATCTGGAAGTACTGACCGCACAGCAGACATTGCTGAACGCCAGACTTTCACAGGTAGCCAATCGCTTTACCGAAATCCAGGGCGTGATTACACTGTATCAGGCTTTGGGCGGAGGCCGGATGTAGGAGGATAGTATGAATCCTGAAAAAGTACGGTGTCAGATAATCGAATACACCAAACACGAGATGTATCTGCACGGTGCTGACGGACTGACCATGGATGACATAGCTAAGGGGATGAAGATGTCGAAGCGTACGCTTTACAAGCTGTTCCCCAGTAAGACTTGTCTGTTCCGCATCTGTCTTTCTGATTTCACCAACGGGATCAGAAGTCGTCTGAAACAAAGTCAGATGCGGATGGACAGTTCGTGTATGCAGGTGCTTTTTGCCACAGTGAACGGGTATCTCACGTTATTGCATTCGTTAGGAAAGACTTTATTGCTGGATATCGCCGCGAACGAAGATTACCGTGCTTCCTTCAAACGGGAAGAGGCCTTCTGGTTGCAGCAGTTTATCGACGTACTGACGCATTGCAAAATCTGTGGTTACCTGCTTCCGGGAGTCGATCCGGATCGCTTTGCGGCAGATTTGCAGGAGGTTATTTATCAGAGTTGCCTGCAAGGTACTCCGTATGTTGTTCAGCAGGCGCTGAACCATACTCTCTTACGAGGGCTTTTTGAGGTGGACGGCATTCGGTATATTGACGAACACCTGAAACTGGATAAATTCAATGTTTGTGTATGAAAGGAAGGGCGTGTATTGCTTTTTAAGCAGGCACGCCTTTTTATTTGTTTGAAATGAGTTATTCTCTGAAATTCCCGATCATGTGATATATTAAGTTGCTTTTTAAATCTTGTCAATTAAACCCGGAGATAAGCAGAAAGGCAGTTAACCGTTGGCAGGTTAGTATAAACGCTTTTATTCTCACCACAGTGAGAACATTTTCTCATCGCATTGAGAAATAATTCTCAAAGGCATGAGAACTTTTTCTCACTGTGGTGAGAATTTTTTCTCAAAGGCATGAGAATACTTTGAGAATATAGCAACTTGTATCATGCTATGTATTAATCAGATAGCAGTACAGTGGTATCTGTCTTATGCCTGCTATTTTATGGCTGCCTCAAACGCTCAATCTCTAATAATGTAGTTTCCCGCTTGTTTGGTAAAAGCGGCTGGGCTATCCTTTGTCTCTGTATGAAAACTTGACAAATGATCAATCTAAAGCCCTTTCACCACATCGACAGACAAACCCGTGCATTCTGCTATCACATCATCCGCTATGCCTTTTTGCTTGAAATTACGGGCTATCTCTATGGTTTGGTTGTGCTCTTTGAGCGCGGAGAACACCAGACCGGAAAGATATTCAAGTGTACTGTACAAGCGTTCCCGATTTTCCTTCCGCTGATAATCCACACTAAAAAATGTGGAACGCTTACGGTGTAATATCAGGTAATATGTTCCGGCAGTAAGAAGTCCCGCTATTATATCAATTGGGATACCCGTTCCTTCAAACAAATTTTTGTATTCTTCTATAGCCACTTTATAATGTTTTTCCCTGCTTCGTGCCATACGTCTTGTGGTCGAATTATCCGCTTCGAGTTCCCACACTAGCAAGTGCTGCATATCGGTATTGTCATATAAGTAATTTGCCAAAGCCTTTAAGGTGCTTTTCATGATGTCCTCGTTGGCTTTGTCTGTAGGGTGTTCTTCATCAAAAAGATCGTGCAGCCAATAATCAGAGATGTATGCGTACTTATCCAGCAACCGCTCAATATTCTTATAGTTATTGAGCAGGACGGACATTTGTATGTCGGCTCTTTGCATAATATCCGTAAAGGTAATTTGCGCCAGACCTTTTTCACTTGCTAGCTGGCGGATGGCATCAAACACGTCCGCTTCCAGTTCGGCACGGGTACGGCGTGCACGTTTATTCTTCGATTGTTCCATGTTTACTTCTTTGTTGCATACAAAAGTATGAAAAATAAGTATAAGTCACTTATTTTCCTTTATAAAACAGATTTATGAAACGGCTCGGTCACTGAACAAATTTATTTCTATCTTTGTCTTCTTAGTATTTAGAGAATAGAAAAACAAAGAACACTGGGGAAAGCAGAGTGGGTAAGGGAACGGCTTTCTCTACGAACGTATCTTTTGAGTATTATTTAAATCAGTAGAAAATGGGGAATTTAATTTCGTTTATGAAGGAAGTAGCCGATGGGCTACGGGAAAGTGGGAATTATGGGACCGCCCATATTTACAGGAGCAGTATGAGTGCAATCCTTGCCTTTCATGGAAGTGATAAGCTTCCTTTCCGGAAAGTAAGTCAGGAGTTTCTTAAAAGTTTCGAATCGTATCTGCGTGGCAGGAACTGTAGCTGGAATACAGTTTCCACTTATATGCGTACGTTGCGTGCAGTGTATAACCGTGCGGTCGACCGCCATCTTGCGCCTTATGTGCCTCATCACTTCCGGTATGTCTATACAGGAACGCGCGCGGACAGGAAACGTGCGCTGGATAAGGAAGACATGGAGCGTCTGATGAAGGAACTTCCGAAACAGCTGTGTCAGGACAACAAGGAACTACAGCGTACTCGTGGTCTTTTCTTTTTAATGTTTTTACTTCGTGGGATTCCTTTTGTGGATCTTGCCTATCTGAAAAAGCATGATATCGATGGGAATGTAATGACTTACCGCCGCCGAAAAACCGGCAGGTTATTAACAGTGACTCTTGTGCCTGAAGCCATGAAGCTGATCAAGCGGTATATGAATACCGATCCTGCTTCTCCCTATCTTTTTTCGCTGATCACCAGTGGAGAAGGAACGGAAGCGGCTTACAAGGAATATCAGCTGGCATTGCGCAACTTTAATTATCAGTTAATGATTTTGAAACAGGTTTTGGGACTGACATCTGAAGTAAGCTCGTACACTGCCCGTCATACCTGGGCTACGATGGCATACTATTGTGAGGTACATCCCGGTGTTATTTCCGAGGCGATGGGGCATTCTTCCATCACCGTGACGGAAACGTATCTGAAACCTTTCAAGAATAAGAAAATTGATGAAGCGAATGTAGCGGTTATTTCTTCCTTAAAGAAGGTCTATAGTGCAGGTAAGTTCTTGAATTAGAGAACTGTTACTTTGTAGGTAACGGGAAGAAAAGACGCTGCAAATATGGGTATATTTTGGAAAACATGCAAACAAAAATGATATTTTTTCTGATAAACTACTAAAAAAAGGAAACACACTGAACAAAACTGCGGATTTTTTGAGAAGAACACGGCTTGCTCTTTAATTTTTGCAAAAGATTTCCCTCCCCTCTGCCATCGTCCGAGAGCAGGGGTTAAAAATATTCTTTACTTATTTAATGAATGTAGCCCGCAGACGCCTCTGTCGGGGTGGAAAAGTACGCTTTCCCGTTACCTACAAAGTAACAGAAAGACAGACCACCAAGACGAGATGGATTATGAAATGACAGCAAACAAATTTTTTATTTATTAATTGTATAACATTTAATTTACTTTTATGAGAAAATGGACGTATTTAGTCGCAACCTTGCTAATGGCGGGTACGACAGCTACATTCACGGGATGTATTGATACCGATGAACCGGAAGGTATCGTTGATCTGCGGGGAGCAAAATCCGAACTGATTAAAGCACAGGCTGCGGTAAAGCTGGTGGAAGTGGAATGGCAAAAAGCCAAAGTTGCTGAACAGGAACTGGTGAACAAATCTAAAGAGTTGGATAATCAGTACAAAGAGTACGATGTTCAGATGCACGCTTTAGATGTAGAGTTGAAAAAACTAGAAGTAGAACGTGCGCAGGCTGTTACAGAACAAGCAAAAGCTGAAGCTGAAGCAAAGATTGCTGAAGCTAACAGAAACAAAGCTGCTTGGGAAAACAAAATGGCTGAAGAAGCTGAGATTTTCAAAGCAGCTATGTTGAACTATCAAACTCTGACAGCACAGGCACAGGAAGCCCACGATAATGCAATGAAGTTGATTGAGGCTGGTAAGTTGCTGTTGACTGATGGCGAGAAAGCGATTATCAATAAGGCACAGCTTCATTTGGAAAGTGCAGCTACAGCAATGAATGGTAAGTATCTTCTTTTGAAGAAAGCACAAATAGAATATAATGCTGCAATCACAGATCCTACTACTCCTACATTGGAAAGTCTGCAAGCATTGGTGAAACAAGCTCAGGTTGCGGTTGAAAAGAATGAAATCATTCTGAAAGAAAAAGAGAATCTGCTTGCTTTGGCAGAGGATTTTGATGCTGCAGAATGGGATGCTAAGTCTTTGGAAATGAAGAAGAAAATGTCTGAATATCAAAGCTTGCAAGATAAAGCAGAAGTAGAAAAAATTAAAATAGAGAAATCTGCTGATTACAAAGCTGCTGTTCAGAATGTAACTGATAAGGAAGAACTTCAAGCTGCTGCTCAAAAGGTATATTTTGATGATTCAGTTACTCCTAATGAGGGTGCAAAGGCAGATTCTACTGCAGCTACTAAGGCTGACCGTATTATTAAAGAATATAAATCAGAGCCTGTTGATAATGGATTGAAATCATTGTTTGCATCTGAAACATCTTTTGATGGTATAGGATATAATAAGTCTACAGGAATATTCTCTTATTCTAAAGGAACTTATACACAAGAGAAATATGATGCAGACTTGAAGGAGGATGAGGCTGATAGAACTAATGATGCTTCTATTCGAATTAAGACTGTCAATACTTGGATTACTGTTTTAACAGACTATACTGTAGATGAAAACGGTGTTGCATGGAACGAGAATCAAAAAGCTAAATTGGCTGAAAAAGCGGATAAGGCAGGAAAAACTTTCGAGACAGCATATAGCTATTGGGATATTGCAGTAAAGGCATATACGGATGGAACAAAAGCTACACCGACTCAGCCGATCGCTGACTTGAAGAAAGTGACGGATGATTATAATAAAGCTTATACAGCTTTAAATAAGGCTATTACAGATTATAATGCAGCTTATGATAAGGTGTATAAGGCTGCTTATGATAAAAAAATATCAGAACTAAAGGATGCGAAGACTTTGGAATTGTATGTAGCTGCATTTAGTAGTGATGCCAATAGATTACAAACATATAATACAAAGTTCCCGGCAGGTGTAGAAGCTACTAATGCTGAAAGAATAGCCTTTATTAAGTTACAGATCTTGGCTCAAGCTGAATATGAAGCACAGGATAAAGAAGTTGTAAAGTATCTTGCTACGGATGCTGTGAAAGATGAAGCCAAAAACGTTGCAAGCAATGCATGGACTCCTTCTAAAGAGAAAGAAGAAGCGGATAAAGCTTTGGCTGCAGCTAATGCTAAAGTAAAGACAGCAATTGTGACTATTCAACCTGCTATTACTTCTTTTAAGACTTTAAATTATGAGACTACTGGTAAACTGAGTATCGCTACTCCTTATGGTCAAGAAGTTGTAAATGCTGATTTTGATACAAAGAAAATCACAGATAATGATGGTTCTGCTTCAACATTCTATGAGGCTGAAGAGAAGGATAATGTTCCTACTGGTCATATTAAAGCAATTGTTTCTGATATTGCCGATGATGAATTTGCTAAGTTGACAGAAACTAAAGTTAGTGAGAACATAGCTAAGACTGCTGTTACTGCAACATCTAATGTCGCATTTGGTGAAACTATCAAAACAACTGGTAATATAAATAATGATAGATTGAAACCTGTAACAGTAGATATGGTTCGCGATTATGTTGCAGCCAATTCTTCAGTAGAAATTAATGAAGCTAATTTTGGTAAATTAGGTGCTAAAATACAGGCTGATGATGCGGTAAAAGATTGTCAGGCTAAGATTGACGCTGCTGAAACAATTAAGAAAGAAATTACAGTATTTGAAGGTGTACTTGCTGACTTAAAAGCTGAAATACAGGCTAATACAGACTTGATGAAGCCATTTATAGAAGAAGCTGATAAGGCTCGTATAGCATTGAATGATGCAAAAGCAGCTGTGAAAAAGGCTGAGGCAGAAAGAGATGCGTTGACTGCTGAGGTTGAAGCAGATATTGAAAAATATAAAGGCTTAGTTGAGGATTATGATGCTTTGGTTCAAGAAGTTCAGAAGCAGATTGAGGGTATTAAAGGCAGTGCAACGCTCGATCAAGATGTACCTGTAACTGTAGAAGCAATTCTTAATTATTGGAAGAAAGCTGTAGCAGACCAAGAGTACATTGTTGAAATGAACAAACAGGCTTTAGCTTCTGCAGAAAAGAATATTGAACTCTTCAATAAGGGTGAATATACTCAGGCTTATGTTGTAGAACAAAAGAAAATAGCTTTGGATGCTGCAAAAGCCATCTATGATGCTGCTAAGGCAGTTTACGATGATGCTCTTGCTGACGTGAAGACCATTTTGGAAACTTTGACTAAGTAATTCTCTAACACGTAAAAGTAACAAAATGATAAAGAAACTATGCACATTACTTTTGCTGACCTGTATAACAGCTGCGCCTTCATTGGCGCAGCGTTACAGCAGCAGTGATGATGCGTCGTTTGCCCCGAAGAAAGGACAGTGGCAGGTTTCGGTTTTACTTGGTAGCGGAAAGTTCTTCAATGAGAACACCTCTTATCTGCTTCCCAAGTTCACCAACACCGAAGGAGTCGTCGGACTTCCCAATGGAGGAACGGGTAACTCCGGTGACCTGAACCGCTATCTGAATATCGGTAGTCTGAATAATAATAGTCTGGTCAATATAGCCGGAATCGAAGGCAAGTATTTTCTGTCTGACAACTGGGACATCAATTTCCAGTTTAGCATGAACATCAGCCTGACTCCCAAGAAAGACTATGTAGAAGGCGACAACAGTGTACCCGATATGATCATACCCGCGCAAAGTTATATCAATGCGCAGATGACTAATAACTGGTATACCTCTGTCGGCTCCAACTATTACTTCAAGACTCGCAACGAACGTATTCATCCATACGTAGGAGGCGCTCTTGGCTTCCAGATGGCACGCATTGAAACTACAGAACCATACACCGGCGATACCTATAAGGATAGCGATGATTCGGAAGAACTTCCTTCCCAGGTCTATACCGCAGGAAGCAAAGCCGGTCAGATGTATGGTCTGAAAGTAGCTGCCGTAGCAGGTATCGAGTATAGCATTGCCAAAGGATTTATTTTCGGGTTCGAGATGCATCCTTTAGCTTATCGCTATGATTTGATACAAATTTGTCCGAAAGGATTTGATAAGTACAATGTCAGTCACCATAACATCAAGATTTTCGAAATGCCTGTGGTGAAACTTGGCTTCAGATTCTGACGAACAATGATTATACAAATGTATAAATGAAAAGTGAAAGCCGCTCTGCTGGTATTGGCGGGCGGCTTTTCTTTCTTTTCAAGAAGAAATAAAAGTCCGATGAATAGATGTATAAGACTTTTGCCCTTTTTCATTGGGGTATTAGTATTGGGAGCTTGCTCTCAAATAAAAGGTTACAGAATTGACGGTAGTGCGCCTCTGCCGGAATTTGAGGGCAAAATGGTTTACATGAAAGATGTTTCGACGGATGCCCCTGTTGACAGCGCAAGGATAATAAATGGAAAGTTTGCTTTTGCAGACACGACAAAAATAGAAAATCCGGTCATAAAGATACTTTCGATCTATGCCAGTAAAATGGGACTGGAATACCGCTTGCCTGTTGTGATTGAAAACGGTACCATAAAAGCGAGTATTGCCGATGTCGTTTGTACGGAAGGAACGATGCTGAACGAACGGATGCAGGATTTTCTTCTGGCTATAGATGCATATTCTGCTGCTTGTACGGATAAGCCGGTGGAACAGATAAAATCCGGTTTTTCGGAATTACTAAAGAGATATATCGAGATGAATAATGACAATGTAATTGGTACTTATATTCAGACGGCTTACCAGTCATCACTATAATACGATAAATATTCTTTTTCATTTCTATAATAAATAAGATATACGAATACAGAGATAATTAAATAAACAAGAGCTCAATCATAATAATCCTTCTCCTGATATCTTCCGGATTAATGCACTACTTCTTTATGAAGGGGATATCTATAAGACGAGAAACAAAGATGCGCCCTTGCGAAAGTCCGGATTTTTGTATTATTATGTTTCTAAGGACGTTCCTGTTCCCACATTTCCCCTTTTTCCCCAGGAACGTCCTTTTATTTTCTTACTTTTCTGCAAATGTATTCAGAGAATGTGGTTGCAGAGTAGCACTTAAATAGCGTTTACCTAGTTTTAATGTCACCTCCTTAGCTTCATCATTAAAGTTTCCGGCTATGACTACTTGTTTTTTCTGTGGAGTCATAACCACCATTACCGGTACTTTTTCTTCTTTGGCTGCCTGGTAAGCAATGATGCGTGATCCCGGAGTTATATAGTGGCTGTAATGTTTCACCGCATAATACTCGGGAGTGTAAGTCGCGGTTCCTGCCTTTGAATCTACGTGAATCAAGGCATTTTGTTTCCAGCCCCATCCGCTGAAACCTCCATCATATAAGATGGCATTCCAGAAAGTATATTCTTCGCAGCCATTGCCCAGATAATGATTCATGAGACCGAAGGTATGTTCGGCAGCTTTCCAGTCAAACGATCCCCATCCGCATTCGCTTTCTGTCTGTACATATTTGTATTGCGGATATTTGGCGCGAAGACGAGGAAGAATCTGTCCGCCTTCCCATTGGAAACCGACGCCTTCTATAGTTTCCGGCATACGTGGATCAGACAATACCTGATCGATCACATCGTAACGGTTGGTATTGATTGTTCCTAAATATAGCTTTATCTCCGGATGTTGTTTCTTTAATGTCGGGCCCAGATATTCCGTATTGAAACGGATGATACCTTCAGCTGTCCAGGCACATCCCGGATAGTTGGTATAACTCCATGATTCATTTTGGAACATGACCATGGATACAGGAATGCCTTGCTCCTTATACGCATCAATAAATTTACAGAAATAGTTTGCGTATGTTTGCAGATAGCGCGGGTCTTGTATGAAGTAATCGTTTACTGCCAGTTGCTGCGGGAAAACTCCGTTTTGTTTTTCTGAGCGATCTTCGTAGAGGGCTACGTCTGACAAAGGAGACATCTGATTCTGATTGCGGTCACTACGTACTGAATAATAGTGATTGATTTTCATCCAGGATGGGGGTGACCAGGGAGACGTCCAGAAAGTCATGTTCGGATTGTACTGCTGGGCGGCTTTGATGAAAGGAATCAGAGTTGTCTTGTCACGGTTGATATTGAAATGCTTCAGCTGAAAGTCACCGGATACTTCATCGCAACTGTACCAGTCGCGGGCATAGTCGTTGGCATTCATCGAAAAACGCCCCATACTGAATTTCAAGTCTCCTTCGGGAGAGAAAAGTTGCCGGAGGATTGTCTCCTGTTGTGCTCTTGGGAGCATATTGAGTGCGTCCCATCCCAGCTCATTGAAACAGGTTCCCCAAGCCTTGAAGATAGTGCCGTCTTCCGAACCGTCTATCTCAAGTATAGGAGTCTGTCCGGTACTTGTCTGTAATTTGATCTTTGACTGTTGCCAGGTGTTTCCTTCCGTACTGCTAATCCATTCGTAGGATTGTGCGTGCATACTGCCCGCAGACAGGGTCAATGCTAACCCGCTCACTAAAGTGGCATTCTTTAATATGTTCTTCATATTTCTATATATCCATTATTGGTTGTTATTAATAAGTTTCTATGGTGATATTGGCCTCCGGCAATCCTTTGGCAGAGACAGTGAGATGAATGTTTCCTGCTTGCATATCGGGCTGGACGATAGCGATCGCCTTTCCTCGGAATGCTTTGGGAGTCAGGGAACGGAAACTTCTCATGTCATCAGCACTTCCGTTTCCGGAAGCTATGACCGAACCTTTCCCACCGGATTTGATTTCCAAAGGAAGGTCACAGTCGGGAATTACTCTTCCGTCTTTGTCGAGAACTTCAATTTTTACGTATGACAGATCATTTTTATCGGCTTTGATCTTAGACCGGTCGGCAGTCAGACGGATACTTGCCGGACTTCCGGTAGTGTTGAGCTCGGCCGAGGCAGTCTCTTTTTTCCCTTTTACGATGCAGGCTTTTAATTGTCCCGGTTCGTAGGGGACTTCAAAAGAAGCGGTATAAGTGTCGGGAGCCGTTTCTTGCTCGCCTATCAGACGGTTGTTCAGATACAGTCGCACTTTGGGTGAACGGCTATAAACGTGTACCGTCATCACTTTGCCTTCCATTCCTTTCCAGTTCCAGCTTAGTAATTCGTTTTTCCATCCCCAGTAGTTGATATCTTCTCTTTTTCCGTCTGCTACAGGCGGTTGAACGGCCAGTGAAATATCCCGTCTGTTCCAAAGTATATCCCGATAGTAAGATTGTGGTTTCTTGTCTCCGCAGAGGTCGATGTCTCCGCACCAGGCGTTGTACCAAGGCCATCCCATAAACTGAGGGCTGTGTTCTCCGGGAGCCAGTTCGAGGGTATGAGCCAGACCTGCTTCACCCAGATAGTCGATAGCCGTCCATACAAAGTCCCCGATCAGATAAGGGTTCTTGTCGATCAGATTCCAGTTTTGTGCTGCTTCTTTGGGGACAGATTCGCTGCCATACATCACCCGTTCGGGAAAGCGTGAATGATCTTTCTCATATTCTTTCCATTGATAGTTATAACCGGAGACGTCGAGATTACGGAAAGCTCTCTCCGAGTCTTTCTCCCAGCTGAACTGTCTTCTGTCCCAGAATGCGTTGACTGCGGCGGTAGAGGGGCGGGTCGTATCATATTTTTCAATGGTTGCGATGAGTTTCTTGGCAATCACGTCTCCGGTCGGTTCGTCTGCACGTTCGGCAATTTCGTTGCCGATACTCCACATTATAATAGACGGGTGATTTCTATCTCTGCGGATCATGGTTGTCAGGTCATGTTCGCTCCATTCATCGAAATACTGGTGATAATCCTGTGGACGTTTTGCCTGTTGCCATTGGTCGAATACTTCATCGATTACAAGCAACCCCAGTCTGTCACATGCCTGTAAGAAGTATTCCGAAGGCAGATTATGGGAACATCTGACTGCATTGAATCCGTTCGCCTTCATCAATTCCACTTTGCGCTCTTCTGCTCTGTCGAAAGCTGCCGCGCCTAACAGACCATTATCGTGATGGAGGCATCCTCCTTTTAGTTTCAACGGTTTCCCATTCAACAGAAATCCTTCTTTTGCGCTGAATTCAATGGCGCGTATGCCAAAAGGCACGGTTATTTGATCCGATTCCTGCTGTTCCGACCGGACGGAAATGCGGGCGGTGTATAAATGTGGTGAATCGACCGACCATAATTCCGGCTTTTTGATTTCAAAAGAGAGGGAGAGGGGAGTGCTTCCTTCTCCTGCAATATTCACTTGTTTTGTGGTGGAATAGACATCCTTTCCCTGCGGTGAAAGAATCTGAATATACAGATTGCCGACAGTTTCTCTTTTATTGGCATTATGCAGAATGGTGTGAAGATTGACTGTCGCTTTTTTACCTTCTACTTTAGAAGCGTCTATGAAAGTATCCCATTCGTCTAAGTGTACTTTATCCGTTTTGATCAACCATACGTGGCGATAAATTCCCGAGCCTGCATACCAGCGGCTGTTCAGCCCTTCATTAATGACTTTGACAGCAATGATGTTGGGAATGCCGGGGGCATTGCAATATTTATTTATATTAATCTTGAAAGGGATATATCCGTAGGCGTTGAAACATGCTTTTTGTCCGTTTATCCATACTTCTGTCTGATTATATGCACCTTCAAAGTAGATGGAAATGATTTTGCCTGTATCCTCCGGTTGGAGAACGAACTCTTTTCTATACCATCCTTCACCGCCTACAGTTTGTCCCGTGTCCGGGCCGCCTATGCTCATGCGGGAAAAAGGACCGATGGTTATGCCTTCTCTTTGTACGGGGACGGGTTCGACACTCCAGTCATGAGGGAGGTCGAGCACTCTCCATCGGCTGTCGTTGAAGGAAGGTTGTTCGGCGTTTGCAATGCATCCGCGATAGAATTTCCAATGTCGGTTCATGTTTATCTTACGTTCCGAAGCGGAAATGCTTGTCGTGAAACTTAACATGAAAAAAGAAATAGCCAGCAAGATGGCTGAGAATCTGAAATGTTTGTCCATAGCTTTTGTCATTCATTTGATATGCGGACAAAGGTAGGGAAGAACATGAAATCAGCAGAACAACAATGTAACAAACTCCTGCAATAAATGTATCAAAATGCTCTCTGATGCATTTGTAGCAGGAGTTTGCAATGAATATACCCGTTAGCTTTGCGAATTTGATTAGTGATATTGGGTAGGAAGTACTCCGAACATTTCTTTAAAACATTTGCTGAAATAACTGGGAGTGGCAAATCCTACTTTTTCCGAGATTTCAACAACAGACAGTTCCGTGTCTGTCAATAACCGGGCTGCTTTCTTCAAACGAATGCTGCGGATGAATTCTGTCGGTTTTTGTCCGGTTATGGATTGCAGTTTACGGTAAAGGTTCATTCGGCTCATACACATGTCATCGCTGAAGAGCTCCACACTGTACTCACTGTTATCCAGATTCTTTTCAACTAATGCCACTGCTTTTTTCAGAAATTCTTCATCTACTTTGGAGGTAGTCAGGTCTTCCGTGTTCACTTCTATTTCTGTCAGAAATATCTGTCTGCGCTTTTGTTGTAATGCCAGCAGATGGTGAATGCGATTGTCCAGAATTTCCATGTTGAAAGGCTTGGTCAGATAGCAGTCGGCTCCTGATTTATATCCTTCCAGCATACTCTCATCACCGGCACGGGCAGTGAGCAGTATGATGAAGATATGAGAGGTCTTGACATTCTGCTTCAGACGATGGCATAGCTCAAATCCATCGATTCCCGGCATCATGACGTCACTTACTACTATATCCACTTCTTTTTCGTTGGCGATAGTTTCTGCCTCTTCTCCATTGGAGGCTTCCCATACCTGATATTTCTGTGACAGTTGCCGGTACATGAATTGGCGGAATTCTTCATTGTCTTCTACGAGAAGAATTGTCTTTTGTTTGCCGGATGAGGCTGTTGCCTTGCTTTCACTCTCTTCTTCCGGCAGCAGACGGTCATCTGCCAGATGGGTCGGAAGATAAATGCGAAATTCACTTCCTTTGTATCTTTTGCTGTCCACTTCGATGAATCCATGATGCAGGCTGATATATTCTTTGACGATATGCAATCCGATGCCACTTCCTGCTGTAGCTTGCCTGTTCTCGCTTGCTTCTATCTGATAGTAGCGGTCGAAAATGCGAGGAAGAACTTCTGCCTCTATTCCTTTTCCCGTATCCTCGATTCGGATACATATATACTGAGTTCCGTCTTTGGTTATCGTGTCTGCAGAAACGGTTATGCTTCCACCGGATGGAGTAAATTTAAAAGCATTGTTCAGTAAATTATAGAGGATACGATGCACCTTATCCCGGTCAAAATACATATTGACCCCTTGTCGTGGCAGTAGAATGGCGTATTCGATCTGCTGGCTACTGGCGTAGGTTCTGAATACTTCGCAGGTTGATGAGACGAATTCGTAGATTTCTCCGTTCATGAGATGTAGCTTTTCTCCATTCACTTCTAATTTCCGGAAGTCCAGCAGCTGATTTACCAATTGGAGTAATTCCTGCGCATTACGGTAAATGGAAGATAGCTGCTGTTTCAATTTGCCGTCCTGGATATCAGTTAGCAGGCTGCTCAACGGAGTGATGATCAATGTCAGAGGGGTGCGCAGTTCATGACTGATGTTTGTGAAGAAACGGAATTTCATTTGGGTCAGCTGTTCTTCTATCTGTTCTTGTTGCTTTTTGTGCAGGCGGCTGAAGTAGATCTTTAGCAGTCCTGTTATTATTAAAGCGATAGAGAGAATGTACAGGGTATATGCCCACCAGGTTTCATACCAAGCGGGTAGGCGGTGTATCTGTAAGCAGGGGATGGGCTGTGCCCAGCAGCCGTGAATATCGGTAGCTTTTATTTCCAGCGTGTAGTTGCCTTTCGGGAGTTTGGTAAAGTATGCTGTGTTGATTCCCGGTGGCAAGTGATTCCAGTTTGTGTCCCATCCTTTCAGGCGATAGGCATAACTGATTTGTCCGGCATGTAAATGTTCAAGGGTCGAGAAGGAAACTTCTACGTTTATATTGTCGGGAGCCAGTTCGATTTGTTGGGTATTTATTCCCATGATTCGTCTGTTTCCATCTATTTTAATAGACGAAATGACTGGCTTTACGTCGTTGGGGGATTGGTCTAACTCTATTGATGGGGTAACAAGGCAAAATGCTCCGATTCCTCCAAGGCAAATGGTGCCGTCTTCTATTTTACGTATGGAAAGGAAGTAATCTACCTGAATAAAACGGTCTGAGTTGTACAGGATTCTGAATGAATGATTCCTTGGATTGTATTCTTTTACGTACTGATCGGCTAGTATCCACAAATGTCCGAAGTTATCCACGGTCATGCTTTTTACCGCATCCCCGTTGGCATTGCATGCGTTGTCTTCTTTGGTTAGTGTTTGTGATTGCGGATGATAGCTATATACATTCCCTTCTAATGTGGCAATCCATATGATACTGTCGGGAGATATGATAATGGAAGAATAGTTTTCACCTTTGTGGATGGTGTGTACTTTTCCGTCCGGTGTAAGGTAGGCGAATTCTAGTGCTTCAGTGATGTAATAGATACCTTTATCGGGAGAAGTCGCTATACCGTTGATCGCTCCTGCATCATTATGTACTCTTTTTATATTTTCGTCCGATATGGAATATTGGTAAATCGCATTTTCTGTTCCGATCCATAAGTTCCCTTGATTGTCTTCATTCAGCACGCGAATCTGGCGGGCATCCGGAAGTTGGATTTCCTGTATGCGTTTCATTTTCATGCCTTCGTGTTGCAGATGCAGCACACTGGCATTTCCACTTGCTGCCCATATTCCTTGTTGCGTTCGGCATTTCTCTATACATTTTATAATATAGTATTTGCCTGTTTCGTCCGGAAAATCCGAAGCGAAAGAAATCTGTTCGGAAGCCGGATGATACAGCGATAGTCCTGTTCTTCCCTGCCATATCCAGAAATAGTCTTCCTCCCGAATCGTCCTGTCTGCCATGACCGGATAGCCGGTGATGGCGGACATGGCAGGAGTAGGGTAGCGTTTTATTTTATTGGAATCGAATGAGAGTATGAATGAATGGGGAGAATATCCCGGTACCCATACATTACCGGAGCGGTCTTCTATGATTCGGTCTAATATCTTTTTTCCTTTTGGGAGGAATGTTTCGGTAGAGACCGGGTGAAGTTTATTATCGATAATCTGGTAAGCATACAGATCATTCATGGCCGAAACCCACAGCACTCCTTGTCTGCTGTCTTTCAGCAGTCCCAATATCTGGCTTTTATGAGGGGTGGGTTCATTGCCTTCTAACGTGGCCGGCTGTAAGGTGCAATTGTCCGTATCCGCCTGTGTATCAGAAGAAGGGACAAATTGCACGATTCCTTTTCCCCAAGTGGCTATCCAGTAACAGTTATTCTGTCTGTCTTCTGTCATTTGTGTAGGTGATGCACCACAGGTCCATGGGTGAGGTAGGAAGCTATCTGTGGAGGGATTATATTCTAAAAGACCTCCTCCCCATTGCATTACCCAAAGGGTATGTTTACTGTCCTCATAAAAGTCAGAAACGTTTTGTCTGTGGCCTTTCCATTGAGACGGATAGCTGCCGAGTAATTTGCCGTCGTTGGAGTAATGATAGATTATTCCTTCTGCCGATACCCAGACTGTACCGTCATGAATGGCCCGAATTGCATGGATCGTCTGTTTCCGGAGTTCTTCGTTCGTTATTTCCGTTATCGAATAATTCATTTTATCCAGTTTATATAAACCTCGTTTGGTCCCGAACCAGATATGATGATTTTTATCCTCTGTCAGACAAGTGATGTCATTGCTTGATAATAAGTTGGGCGTATTCAGATCGGAACGGAAAACATCAATCTGATAACCGTTGTCACGACATAACCCTCCTCCTTCTGTTGCGTACCACATATAGCCTTCGCTATCTTGGAGTATATGATGGATATGCGCTACCGGTAACAGCTTCTGGGTCGGCAGTTCGGTTACGACTACTTGCTGGGCCGGAGCGAAGAGAGTCATCAGTAAACTGACAAAAAGGGTTATATAATATTTCACAGGCATGTCTTTCATTTTATTGTAGAAGTCCGGATATATTTTCCTTGGCAAAGATAACTTTTTTACCTGTGTCATGTGCTTATCTGTGATAGATATTGCAGAACATTATCCCGATACACTTGCTACAAATCGTTCAAGAATGAATCATAAACAGTGCAATGATGTATTTGTACGCTTGTTTTTCCGATTTTATTTATACTTTTGAAAGATAAAGATAATCATGCACAAACCACTAAATAAATTTTATGAAAAACATAATTTGCTTTTTTATCATCTTACTTCCATTACTGGTATGGGGGAAAAATATAGAAGTAAAACGAGTTGGCCTTAGACAAGGACTATCGAACAATTTTATAGAAGGAATTACTCAGGATTCCAGAGGCTTTTTATGGTTTGCCACTGAAGAAGGGTTATCTAAACTGGAAGGTAATAAGTTTAAAGTCTTTCTGAAAGATGATGAACATCCCGAAAAGAGTATTAATGCTAATGAGCTTAATTGTGTTTATGCTGACCGGAATGATCCTCTTATCTGGATCGGTACCCAACGGGAAGGACTGTGCAGCTATAATTATCTGACTGATGAATTTACTTCTTATCGCAATGATCCGGGGAATCCGAACAGTCTTATAACGAATGATATCACTTCTATTATACAGGCTCAGGATGGAAATTTGTGGTTGAGTACTTATCATCGGGGAATAGAATATTTTGATAAGAAGAGCGGGCAATTTAGTCATTATAATTCTCAAACGGTGGAAGGTATGCCCGATAATATATGGACTATAATTAATGGGCTGAATGGTGAACTTTATATTGGGCATTGTAGTCAGGGGTTTAGCATCTTGTCTCCGCATAACAAGCGGATTCGAAACTTCCGACATAAGGAAGATGACAAGTATAGTCTTCCCGGCAATGAAGTCGTCAGTCTATTTATGGATAACAGTGAGAACCTATGGATAGGAACAGATATGGGGCTGGCATTGTATAATCCGGAAGCTGATAATTTTGTTAATTTCAATGATATTCCTGGTGTCCCTGCATCTGTCTGTAGTAGATACATTTATGGTATAACACAGTTGGGAGATTATTTATGGTTCGGAACAGAGAATGACGGTGCTTATTATTTCAATATAAAACAACGCGCGTTTATGAGTTCTGCGCCTTTAGTGTTCAATCATTTGTCACACGGAGATGGAAGTGACCAATTGTCGGATTCCAATGTACGGTGTATTTATTCGGATTCCTACAATAACTTATGGCTTGGAACGTGGGGAGCCGGCATCAACTTCATCAGCCACAATAAACCATTGTTTAATGTATGGGCTTACGCTTCTAATCAACAGATATATAACTGTCTTAATGCACGTACTGTCGGCAGTATTTGTGCCGATTCATCCGATGGAATATGGGTGGGTACTGAAGGTGGCGGAGTGAATTATTTTAATAAGGAAAAGCGTGTCAGCATTTTCAACAAAGAATCCGGTGATCTTCAGGATGATCGTGTACTGTCCACTTTTAAAGATTCTCAGGGGACTTTTTGGGTAGGTCTTTATCAAGGAGCCTTACATTATAAAACGCAAAAAGATAAAAAGTTTCATGTGTTTCATTTGGAGGAAGGGAGTGCTTTAGATATACGGACTATCTATGAAGATAATCAGAAGCAGTTGTGGATAGGCAGTCATGCCGGAGTTTATGTGATTGATTTAGTGACCCATACTCAATTAAAGTATTACAATACTGATAATGTCAGGCTTCCCGAGCCTTACATACGTGCTCTTTGTCAGGATAAGAGCCAAAGAATGTGGATAGGGACTTTCGGCAGAGGAATAGCTATTTTCTCTTCGGATATGGAATTGCTTGAAAGTTTGAATAATTGGACAGGTTTCTGTTCCAATCGTATTGAACATATTTTTAGAGATTCTGACAATCGGATGTGGGTGGCTACCAGCGCAGGAGCAGTACTGTTTGAAACGGATGACTTATCTAAATATAAAATATTCGGACGCAAAAACGGATTGGCAAATAATCATATTCAAGCCATAACCGAAGATAATAACGGTAATATATGGCTAAGTACCAATTCGAGCATCAGTACGATTTCTAAGGACCTGAAGAAAATTAGTAATTACTCTTACGCCGATGGAACTCCTTTGGCGGAATTTATTTCCGGTTCCGTGACGAAGGATTCGCAAGGAAATATTTATTTTGGTTCTAATGACGGAGTCTGTTATTTCGACCCTTCATACGTTACGCAAGAATATCCGGTTCCTTCTGTCATCTTTACGGGACTAAAGATTGAAAACAATCTTTCTATGGAACATACGGAGCTTCCACTTTTTAATGGGGAGAAAATTTATATCAGTTATCAACAGAATACTTTTAGCATTTCATTCAACATACAGGATTATTCTTTAAATGGAAGGGTGGAATACACATATCGCCTGAAAGGCATGAATGATATGTGGTATACATTGGGAAGTGAGGATAAAGTAACGTTTCGTAATTTGCCTCATGGAGATTATGAACTTCAGGTGAGGGCACGTTTACATAATCAGGAATGGGCATCGGAAGTTTCTACTTTATTATTTACCGTCTACCCTCCTTTTTGGAAATCAGGATGGGCTATACTATTCTATATCCTATTGTTGAGTGGAATTGTTGTTTATCAATTTCGGTCTTACAAGCGGAAGATGGAGTGGGAAAGCAACTACAAAATAGAAAAGCAGAGCCGTGCCAAAGAACAGCAGATCAATGATGAACGTCTGCGCTTCTTTACGAACATCACGCATGAACTTCGTACTCCGCTTACTCTTATTTTAGGACCTCTTGAAGACTTGAAGAAAGACACTACGTTATCTAAACCTCATGCTCAAAAGGTTTCGATTATTCATCAAAATGCAGTAAGGTTACTGAAACTCATTAATCAGATACTGGAATTCCGTAAAACGGAGACTCAGAACAAGAAACTTTTGATATCGAAAGCCAATTTGTCGGTATTTGTTTATGAAGTAGCATTAAAGTATCAGGAATTAAATCAGAATCCTGCTATTAATTTCCGGATTGATATAAAAGAAAAAGACCTTTTTCTTTATTTTGATAAAGAAGTAATCACTATGATTTTGGATAATTTACTATCAAATGCCATTAAATATACTCCGGAAGGAGTCATAACGCTTTCTCTTGAAAAAGAATCGGATGAATATACGGCTATTCGTATCACAGATACCGGCTACGGAATATCCGAAGATGCGATCCCTCATGTTTTTGAACGATATTATCAGGAGGGGAGCGATTATCAGGCTTCCGGTACAGGAATCGGGCTTTCGCTAGTGAAGAATTTGGTTGAATTGCACGGAGGAGATATCCGTGTAGAATCAACTTTGGGAGAGGGAAGTTGTTTTATCTTGACATTGCCTACTCATTATACTTATCCGGGGGTACCCCATACGCAAGAAGAAACAGAAATAAAGGCAGTGGAAAATGCGGATGAACTGGTTCGAAACGAAACTTCAAAAACAGAAAATAAACAAGTACTTCTGGTTGTTGAAGATAATATTGATATTCGGAATTACATCGCTTCTTCTTTTAGTGAAGAATTTAAAGTTATCATAGCGGAAAATGGAGAGATTGGCATGGAAAAGGCATTTCAATATACACCGGATATTATCGTAAGTGATATTATGATGCCGGTAAAAAATGGTATTGAATTATGCAGGACATTAAAACAAGATATCCGTACGAGTCATATTCCTGTTATTCTGTTGACAGCGAAAGATACTTTGGAAGATAAGGAAGAAGGATATGAGGTTGGTGCGGATTCGTATCTTACCAAGCCGTTCTCAGCCAGTCTGCTTCATAGTCGGATTCGCAATCTTCTTGAACTTCGTAGCAAATTGGCCAATAAAATAGGTTCGGTAAATTGGTCGGATAAAAAGGAGCAGGTCATAGAATCACTCAATCAGATAGATAATGAGTTTATTGAAAAGGTAACGGCACTGATAGAAGAAGATATTTCATCAGACAAAATAGATACTAACTACATTGCCGACCATCTGTGTATGAGTATATCCACTCTTTACCGGAAAATGAAGGCTTTGACTAATCTTTCTACTAATGAATTCATCCGCAAAGTGAAAATGAAGAATGCCGAACGAATGTTGTTGGAGCAGAAATATACTATTTCTGAAATATCTTATAAGGTAGGAATTAATACGGTATCTTATTTCCGCCAGTGCTTTTTGAAGGAATATGGTTTGAGTCCTACTCAGTATTTGAAGAAGGTTAAGGGAGTTACTATAAAAGATGAGGAAGAATAAATAAGCAAATTACTTAATAAATGTATTCTTTGTCCTTGATTGAGCGGCTATGAATTTCTTCGAAATAGTCTATAAATCAATCATTGGTTGGCTGCTTTATTATCGCCAATATGATTTATGATGTGCTCAGGAATACCTTGTGAGCTCTGTTGACGTTTTTGTAACCTATCTTTGAACGGTTTGTACTCTACTTTAGTGTATAAAAAACACTCTTATTGATTTTAATATACTTTATCTTTGCAAATGTGAAAACCTTAGTACTTACTTTAAATTTAATAAATATGAAAAAGCTGGTTAATCATTTATCTATTCTCTTTTCGGAATCTTATTCTAACATAACTCGTGCTTCACCTAAATATAATTATGGTAATCTCTGCTTGAGTGATAATTCTCTTAATTCTATAATACTTTAAACTTTAAATTCAATTATGAAAGGTACAAAAAGCAAAATTCATGTCAGTCTTTTGGGACTTTTTGTGTTACTTTTTATGGCTTCATTCGTTGCGTTGACTTCCTGTAGCGACGATAATAAGGCAAAAGAGTATGATCCTAATCTTCCTGTAGCAATTAGTGAAATATATCCGGAGACAGGAGGATATTTTGAGACTGTGATCCTACGGGGAGAAAACTTTGGTAATGATCACACAAAGATTCGCGTGTTCTTTAATGAGAAGGAAGCGATTGTAGTTGGTGCATCCGGTGACCGGGTATTATTACATGTACCTAAGCTACCTGGCGATGACTGCAAGATTAAAATGCTGATGGGTGACAATACCAAAGATACCATTTTTGCTAATAAACATTTTGCTTATGTGAAAGATTATCAGTTGCAGTACGTTGCTGGACAGCCGGGGAGTAATACTGCTTGGTTCGATGAAGGTAACTTACAGGAAACTGTTTTTGGTAATGCTATTCAATATATCACTTGCGATCCAAGAGGAATTATCTATTTGGTACATAAAGCTGGTGATTGTCAGGGGCCTTTAGTATATATAAATGAACCGGAACACTTTACTAAATTTTTGACTTGTGCTGGTGATGCTGGTAACCCGGTGGGACCGTTTTACGATAAAATAACAGATATGGTTTATTGTATGGGACAAAGTGAGAAGGGATATTATTTTGAAATAGATCCTAATGACGCTTTTACTGTAGTGAAACGTAAATTGATTGCTCCGAGTGAAGAATATAAGAAAAAAGGATATAAGGGTTTCGAAACGGTAGCGGCAAATATAGGGTTGAGATGGGGTGGTTCCTTGGTTCGCTCAGGAGAGTATCTCTATTGTCGTACCTATGAAGGTTGTTTATTTCGGTTTAAGCCGACGGATAGAGTATATGATGTTGTTGTGGAAAGATTGGAATATAATAAGCAGAATGGATCGGCAGATACTCATTTGGCAATCGACCCGGATGATCCGAATAAAATATACTGTTCGTTGACAGGACTTCATCGAATTACTATGATTGACTTAACGAAAGATCCCAGTGATCCGGACTTTGAAACTCTTGTTTGCGGACAAAAGGGTACGGGAGGTTTTGAAGAAGGAAATGTGTCGGAAGCAAAGATGAATGGACCTGAACAGTTCGTTGTAATGAGTGATCCCGAGACAGGAAATAAAGTTCTTTATATTTGCGACCGCTACAATCAGTGTGTCAGAAAGTTTGATACAGTGACAAAGATAATGACTACTGTTGCCGGAACTCCTGAAAAGTGGGGATATCAGTTAGGTAATCCGACTAAATCAAAGATGGATCAACCGATTGGTATCTGTATTTCTCCAGAAAATGATATCTATATTACTACGGCAGTAAACAGAGTTCTTTTAAAGTTAGCATTCTTATAATCAAAATACTATTAAAACATGAAAATTTATACAATAGTAAAATTATGCTTGTTGAGTATCTTCTGTCTGATGTCAATAGGATTATATGCGCAGGAGAAGACGGTGGCAGGTAAAGTTTTGGATGAACTGGGAGAACCGGTTCCGGGAGTGAGTGTGTATATACAAAATCAAGCAGGGAAGGGTACAACGACGGATATGGATGGTCTGTTCAAAATTAAGACGCATCTTGGAGATAAATTGCAATTTAGTTTTGTGGGGTATGTTAAACAAACCTTGCTGGTAACAGATAAGACAGTTAGTGTCGTGATAAATTTGGTTCCGGATACACAGTCATTGGGAGAGGTTGTGGTAGAAGCTTATGGAAACAAAACCCGTAAGATTACTATGACTGGTGCGGTAACCTCAGTAGATGTTGCGACATTACAAACTCCGGCAACGAATTTGGCGAATATGTTAGGAGGACGTGTAGCAGGTATTATTTCTACTATGAGCAGTGGTGAACCGGGCAAGAATATCTCTGAATTTTGGGTACGTGGCATCGGGACTTTCGGAGCAAGTTCTTCGGCATTAGTTCTTATTGACGGATTGGAAGGAAGCCTGAATGATGTCGATCCTGCTGATGTGGAGAGTTTCTCAGTTTTGAAAGATGCATCTTCTACTGCTATGTATGGTGTGCGTGGAGCGAATGGGGTTGTATTGGTCACTACTAAACGCGGTAAGGATGAGAAATTACGTTTCACGGCACGTGCCAATGCGAAACTTTCTTGGTTGAAACGTTTGCCTGAATATTGTCAGTCTTATGACTATGCAAAGTTGGTAAATGAAGCAATGGTTGTTAGAGGGGATAAGCCTAAATATTCAGATAAGGAACTTGAAATAATGCAAAATGGACTTGATCCGGATTTGTATCCGAATGTAAATTGGCAAGATGAAATTCTAAACGATGCTTCTTGGCAACAAACCTATTTTGTTAGTGCTCAGGGTGGTGGTAGTATTGCACGTTACTATTTGAGTTTGAACTACTCGAACGAATCATCTGCTTACAAGCAGGATAAATCCAGCAAGTACTTTAAAGATGTTTCATACAACACAATGGGGATTCGCTCCAATATTGATATCAATCTGACTAAATCAACAGTTTTGTATTTTGGTATGAACATCAATAAGACTTTTAATAATTTGCCAGGTAGTTTTGATACCAATCAACTTTGGTCTACGATTAACATGCTGACACCACTAACGATGCCTGTGAAATACTCTAATGGAATGCTTCCCTCTAAAAAGGGAGTTGATTTAATGTCGCCCTATGTGCGCCTGAATCATACGGGTATGAAGAAGGCTGAATTTACGACAGGAACTTATACATTGAGTTTGAACCAAGATTTGAGTATGATTACTTCTGGTTTGAATTTTAATGTACAGGGAGCTTTTACTAATCAGGAGTGGTTTGACGAAACACGTTATATACAACCGGAAATGTGGTATTATGATTCTCGTGATTCAAAAGGAAATCTATCAGGAACACGTCAGACCTATCGTGAAACGGCAAAATATGATAAGTGGCAAGATCAATTTCGTAAATATTTTCTGCAGGCTACTATTAATTGGAGAAGACAAATAGGGAATGCTCACAATCTCTTTGCTTTGGTACATTATGAAATGAGTGATCAGAAAAGAGTAAAAGATGCTGCGGATAGCATGTCCGCTATTCCTGTTCGTTATCAGGGTATTTCATCTAAAGTGAGTTATAATTTTAAAGAAATCTATTTGCTGGATGCAAACTTTGGTTATACAGGCTCTGAGAATTTTCAGCCGGGACGTCAGTTTGGCTTTTTTCCTTCCGTTTCAGGAGGATGGGTTCCCAGTAATTATGAATGGACTAAAAACAAATTACCATGGTTAAACTATTTCAAAATACGTGCTTCGTATGGTCTGGTTGGTAACGATCGAATTTCAGATAAACGTTTTCCTTATTTGACAACTATCGGACATGACGCCGGAAGACATTCCGCATGGGGATATATTCATGGATCTATTTGGGAAAATGTGATTGGTGCTGACAATTTAGAGTGGGAAAAAGCTAAAAAATTTGATATAGGTGTAGAAGGTACTTTATTCAAAAACTTCGATTTTGTAGTCGATTATTTCCGTGATACTCGTGATGGTATTTTCCAGGAACGTAAACAAGTGCCTGATTTTGTGGGGTTAGTCAATATGCCTTATGGTAATGTGGGAAGTATGGTGAGCTGGGGAGCAGATGGTAATTTTACTTATACTCAAAAATTCAGTAAGGATATGGATTTGACTGTTCGTGGTAACTTTACCTATTCCACCAATAAAGTGAAATATTTCGAAGAGGCGGATACTAAATATCCATACACATCTACATCTAACAGACCTTTAAACTATACGAAAGGGTATGTTGCATTGGGATTATTCAGAGATCAGGAGGAAATAGATAATAGTCCGATACAGACGTTTGGAGAATATATGCCCGGTGATATTAAATACAAAGATATCAATGGCGACGGAGTGATTGATACTGATGACCAGGTACCTTTGAGTTATTCTGATTTTCCTCGTTTTATGTATGGTTTTGGTGGTGAATTTAGGTGGAAGAATCTCACGTTGGGCGTTCTTTTTAAGGGTATAGGTAATTCGGATTACTATCGCGTATGGACAGGTGGTAAAGATAATGCAGGAATGGTCCCTTTCCATGACGGGGAAACGGGAAATATTCTTACGATTGTTGCTAATCCCCAAAATCGATGGATTCCGGCAGATTATAATGATCCCAGCATTCCTGCTGAATTACGTGAAAATCCAAATGCGATGTTCCCACGTTTGAGCTATGGTTATAATGCAAATAATGGACAGACTTCTAATTTTTGGAAAGGAAATCGCAGATATTTGCGCTTAGAAGAAGTTAGTCTATACTATAATTTGGCTCCGGCGGTTATGAAAAGATGGGGAATAAATAGTATAGATTTAGGATTGGTAGCGAATAATCTCTGTACATGGGACAATGTGAACCTATTTGATCCAGAACAGGCAGGTGCTAACGGACGAGCTTATCCGATTCCGGGCACTATCACCTTACAGGCAACTGTTCATTTTTAATATAGAATCTAATATTATAGTTGATTATGAAAAAGAAAAAAACATATCATTCCATGCGCAACCTGATGTTGGTTTTGTGTTTGGCTATGTCGGGAATATTCACATCTTGTAATTTTCTGAGAGTCGATGACTATTTTGACGATACGATGAAATTTGACTCTATTTTTGTGAACTACAACAATCTAGTACAATATATGTGGGGAATTACTGATATGATGCCGGATGAGAGCAGGCTATTCGTAGACCCTTATGGTCCCAGTTCTCTTGCTAGTGATGAGGCTTTTACCGGATTCGATCCTAATTCACGTGGCTTTCGTGGTTTGCAGTATGTATTGGGACAAATTAATGCGGATAATATCGGTGGAACTAGTTTAAATGTTTGGGGTACAATGTATAAAATCATTCGCAAATGTAATTATATTCTTGCCCGTAAAAATGAAGCAGGGTTAACTGTGTTACAAGATGATGAGATTACAGGATATACTCACATGCTTCGAGGATATGCCTATTATCATCTGATCAGATTTTATGGACCTTGCATTATATTAGGCGATGATATATTGCCTAATAATGAGTTGCCTGAAGCTTACAATTTTTCGCGCTCTACTTTTGATGAATGTGTAGATTATTGTTGTGAAGAACTAGAACAGGCAGCCAAGTATATTTCTGCGGATATTTCTTCTACTTATTATGGACGTCCCGGACGTGGAGCCGCTTTTTCTTTGATTGCACGTCTTCGTTTGTTACAGGCTAGCCCACTTTATAATGGCGGACAAGCTGCTCGTACCACATTTGGCAATTGGAGACGTTCGGTGGATGGAGCATATTATGTTAGTCAACAATATGACGAACGACGCTGGGCAGTTGCTGCAGCCGCATTCAAGCGTGTGATTGATATGAATAAGTACGAACTTCATACAGTACCGCAGGATGATAGTCAGCCTCAACGTCCATTCGACGGAATCAATGTGTCGATGGAAGCTTTTCCAAATGGAGTGGGAGGTATTGATTGTTACCGTTCTTATAGCGAAATGTTCACAGGTGAGACAATCGGCTCCAAAAATAAAGAATTTATCTGGGGGAGATTATGTAATGCAAGTGATATGAAAGATAATATGTTTTTGGTTTTTCCGACTACTGCTGTAATGGGAGGGGCGAATGGTTTATGCGTAACCCAAAAACTAGTGGATGCCTATTATATGGTAGACGGTCGTGATAAAAATAATGCCAGTGAGAAGTATCCTTATAATATAGCGCAGGGAACCGTGAAAGATGAGAATTTCTCAACGAGTGTGGAAACTTTTTCGGGTTATAAAATTCCAGTTGGAGTTTATGGAATGTACTTGAATCGTGAAAACCGTTTTTATGCAACTGTTGGATATTCAGGCAGATATTGGTCAGTAAATTCGAATACACAGTCAGAGTATGGTCCTTATAATGTCTGGTACGAGGAGAGAAGTACTTCGGGGCAGGATTTGTATTCAGGAAAGTATGCCGCAAAAAATGTGACAGTCGATTATCCAGCTACAGGATATGTTTTAACAAAGTATATTCATCCTGATGATGCCTTGACTGGGAATGGAGCAAGTATTAATACCAAATATTATGCAATTATCCGATATGCTGAGATTTTGTTGGGATATACTGAAGCAATGAACCATCTGAATAGTAGCTATACAGTGGAATTGCCCTCTATCAATGGAGGAAATCAGCCATTGGAAACATATACTCTTGCTGCTCGTGATAAAGTTGAAATTTCTAAATATTTCAATCAGATACGCTATCGTGTAGGACTTCCGGGATTGTCAGAAGAAGATATGATGGATGAAACAACATTGGATAAGATCATCCAACGGGAATATATGATTGAGTTTGCTTGTGAGAATCATCGCTATTGGGATGTACGTCGTTGGGGAATCTACGAAGAGACAGAAAAGTCGGGTATCTATGGCATGCATTTGGGGGAAGATAAATATGGTTATTATCAGACTCCGATACCAGTTGATCAGGTAAATAATCGTAAGCGAGTGATTGACAGAAAGATGATTTTGTTGCCTCTGCCTAAGGTTGAAGTGCGGCGTGTAGAAAATCTGGATCAGAATCCGGGATGGGAAAATTAATGAATTCTGTATTTAAACAATAGCAAAAATGAAATTAAATACTATAACTAAAGTAGCTCTTGTGGCTGTTCTTGCTGCCGGAATGTACTCTTGCCAGAATGGAGATGAGTTTTTTGCAGTGGAACGTTATGAAAAGATGATTTATATCATCAGTGATAAAAGTAATAATATTTTCGATGCTGAATATGAACTGACAGGCGAGGATGTATCGATGAAAACTCTTCCGCTTGCGGTGAGCGGGAGTAATCCAATTGACTCTGATGTACACGTTATGTTGGAACATGATCCGGAGATATTAGATAATTATAATATGAGGATTTATCTGGATGATGAAAGTAGATATGCCCGGGAATTGGATGCTTCTGGTTACATATTACCTACTTATTCGGTGGAAATCAAGGCAGGCGATGATCCTGCTTATGAGGTAGGCAAGTTGCCAGTACAAATAAAAGAGGAAGTGTTGAATAGGCTAAATGTGGATTCCACTTATTTTATCTCTTTTCGTATAAAGGACGCAGAGCCATATCCGGTCAATGAAGCGAAGAAAAATGTATTGTTTCGTGTCTTAAAAAAGAATGCGTATGCTTCTCAAAAAAAAGATACCTACTATACTACAGAGGGATATGTTAACGGAGGGTACTTCAGTACTTCAAAGAGGGTAATGCCGTTGGCGCATAATTCCATTCGTGCGTATGTAGGTTCGGAGGTTTACTCAAACGAGGACACAGAGCAGGTGATTCTGAAAAAGGCAATGAAAATAACGGTCAGAGCAGATAACAAATTAGTGTTGACACCTTTCAAGGAAGAGGGTGGATTGAAACTGGAGATGTTGGTTGCAAGTACCGATCCTGCTGACGAAACGTATCCCTATAAGAATGAATATAGTCCGGAAAAGAAACGTTTCTATCTATATTACAGATATGATATCGGAAATGGTTGGGTGGAATCACGCGAGATGATGACTTCGGAAGAAGTACTGGAAGATGATAAGGATTGAAAATGAACAGGTTATTGGTTAGTTCATATATGTTGTTGTTTACCCTCCCGCTGTTCTTTTCATGCGGGAGGGGGCAACATTCCTCTTTGCCTTCTTTGCAGAGACTGGCGATCTGCCGGGCAGAACAATACATGGATAATTTACAGTTGGCTACTTGTATGGATTCTGCTTATTGGATAGGCATCTGTTGGAACTTATATCAATTATCCAGTGACTCTGTTTTCCGCTTGGAAGCGGAAAAAATATATGGAGTCATTGTCTTTATCTGAAAGCAGTGGCTTTCATTCTGAGGTAGCTTATCGCTCATACTTGGCTTTCGGAAAAGGATTTGATGCGACGAGGATTCGTCGCTATAAACATGAAGTATGGGATATTGGAAGTTATTTGTTAGCTGATACTGTTTGTATAAATGCATCTACTGTAGAAGTCTTGCTTTGGGCAACGGCGCATGAAGGATGTCATTGTTTTAAAGATGCTGCGGAGCAATGGGGAAAACGGCAGATAGATTCGGATTCTTTATCAGTAGATATACTTCAAGGTTTAGGGATATTATATTTTTATACTGGAGATACTGCCTATAGGAATGTTTTAGAACAAATGAAACAAACTTGTGTGTTGAATAATGAAATTGATAGTTTACGTTTTGCATCCGTTTATTGCCGTATTGATAGGTTATCGTTAGGAAATGGATTCCGTAATGAAGCTGATAATACGGTACGAAATTATTCATTGGATAAGTCGTCATCTTTGCCGGGGTTATTTTATTTAACGGAAATTCTGTTGAAATAATAGGGAGGTGAGATGACTCGTTACAAGATGACAACAATTATTCAGCATAGCTATTACCTATAGATAAGGATCACCGAGGTATACTTTACTGGAATCCTTCACTTCAGACGGATGAAAACGGACAATGCAAAGTTACTTTCTATAACGCATTCAATTATACGTATTTGAATGCAGAAACTTTCAACTTTCCGGGGGGAAGTAGGTAGTGCTAATGTATTTACTAAATAGAATTGCTATGAAATATTTATTATCGATAATTTGTTGTGTATGTTTTCATGTTTGCCTGTCAGGTCAGCAATCAGTTGAATGGGGACATTGGGTGAACTGGGGTGACCAGGGTGATGGCACATATATGAATCCCGTCATTCCGTCTGACTATAGTGACATTGACTGTATTCGGGTTGGTGAAGATTATTATGCCATCTCTTCTACTTTCCAGTTTTCTCCGGGAATGACCATGCTGCATTCCAAAGATCTTGTGAACTGGGCAATATGCGGTAATATCATAGAAGACCTAACACAAATAAGCAAAGAGTTGAATTGGACTCGCATGAATCGATATGGTAAAGGAGTATGGGCAGGGACGCTCAGATACCACAATGAACGCTTTTATTTGTTTTTCGGTACTCCCGATGAAGGATATTTCATGACATCAGCCTCTTGTCCGGAAGGTCCGTGGGAACCTTTGACCTGCCTTCTTTCCGAAGCGGGATGGGACGACTGTACCGTTATGTGGGATTCTGATGAGAAAGCCTATTTTGTAGGTACCCATTTTTCAGATGGGTATAAGACTTATCTTTTTCGGATGTCTCAAGACGGGAAAAGCATAGACAGGGAATCTGCCGTTATGGTAAATTCGGGTAATGGGCGTGAAGCTAGCAAGTTGATAAAAGTCAATGGATGGTATTACCTGATTTTCAGTGAACATAAACAGGGGGTAGGACGGTACGTTATGGCAAAGCGTTCAAAGAAAATCACAGGTCCTTACTGGGAAGAGAAACAACTGGCTTTGCCGGGTCGAGATGTTATGGAACCAAATCAAGGTGGCATCATTGAAGGAAAAGATAATCACTGGTATTTTCTCACTCATCATGGTACAGGTGATTGGAGTGGACGAATAGTCAGCTTATTGCCGGTTACTTGGATAGAAGATTGGCCCATATTAGGGGAAGTCCTTCCTCAGAACATCGGCACAATGAAATGGAGCGGGCCCATGCCCTTCAAAAACAATGAGAAATTGAATATCAAACGAAGTGATGATTTTGACGATGACAGACTTTCCCCACAATGGCAATGGAATTATCAGCCGCGAAAAGATAAGTTCTCGTTATCCGAACGCCCAGGATGGTTGCGCTTGAAAGCTTATTTTCCATTGAAAGTAAACCAACTGATGTATGCGGGGAATACACTTACTCAGCGCAGCTTTAGAAAACAGGACAATAATGTCACTGTAAAAATGGATATTGCTAACATGACAGACGGTCAAAAGAACGGGCTTTGTCATTTCTCTTCTCAGCATGCGGCTATCGGGATAGTAAAAGATGGAGATAACCGATTCCTTGAATACAGGAATAATAATCATGTAACAAAAGGAATCCAACTTCAGTCATGGTACGTCTGGCTCAGATCCCAATGGGGACTGGATGGTCGGTCTCAATTTTATTATAGTCTTGACGGAGATCATTTTATGCCTTTTGGTGAACCTTATCAGTTAATATGGGGCTATTATCGTGGCGATCGGTTGGGGATATATTGTTTCAATGATAAAGGAGAAAGTGGATTTGTAGATGTTGACTATTTCCATTACTATTAATGTTTGCGCTAAAGTTCTTTGTGTATGTTTAAAATCGGAACATGCAAGCAATTGAATAGTGATGACTGAAGAATAGGATATTGATATCACTACTCCTTCTTCTATCTTGGAGTCCTTGTAAGATTGCTCTTAATAAAAGCAAAGATTTGGTGATTAGTGAAATCAGAAAAAAACTAAAATTGGCATATTTGTATTTTTTAGATTGACTAATTACGGGTATGATGCGAATAATGATCGTTAAATCTATCTTTACTTGTTTGAATTGTTTTTTCGTATTAATCTGTAAAATGAGAGCAACTAGCACAAAAAAAGGTATTTTACTCAACAAATAGATGAGACTTTAAGACCAAACAATAGTTGGTTTTAAACCAACCTGACCTTCCTCACCGACCAAAGTCGGGTTCCTTTAAAACCAACTTACTCTTTTAGAAGGAGAAAACCTGCATATATAGCCTCTTTATATGCAAATTTCCATCGTTTATATGCATATTATTGCATTAAAATATGCATTATTTTCTCTATTTCATGTGTTTCTCTTATAATTGCTTGAACTAAAATATTAAAAATAGATCATAATCCTTTTTGTCTTATTTAATGTTATATCTCTTCACTTTTCCTTGTTCATCGGTGTTAGCGGATGAAGGACTACCCTTCACCGGAAGTTCATTCCCGATTTCATTATAGCAAACTGGAATATGCTCATAGCTAAATTAGTTATGCTCATATTATATATTTTTCTTCCTAATAGTTGATATAAAGATTGGGATGTTTATTTTAAAGACGCTAAGTGATTGAAACAAATTCTTAGATGTTTGAAAAGCACCGCTTTAAGCAAACTAAAGCTATGCTTTAGGGGTGGTAAAGCATAGCTTTAGTCCGTATAAATAATGATGAAAGACCAGGTGAAGGATAGTCCCTTCACCTGATATCCACCTATTCATCGGCTTTTACTGCAAAAAGTGAAGGGATGGATGGAAGTGAATAAAACTAGTACTGAAATTCTAAATATAAAGAATCGGGGATTAAAATAAAAAATGATATAGCCTGTATGAATTCGCTACAAACGGACTATGAATCAGCCAAAACTGTTTGTTTCATTGATTAAGATCTGTTTTCCGATGATTTTATCCGATCATACTGTTGTAAAACTGTCTTCTTCATCCTCCACAACAATCCCTTTCACCTTCTTCAGATATTGAGAAGGAGACATACCATACTCTTTCTGGAAACATTGGCGAAAATAAGAGACCGTGTTTATCCCGACTTTATAAGAGATTTCCGATATCGTGTATTTCTGCTCCAACAGCATACGTTCGGCATTATTCATTTTTATTTTGCGGATAAATTCATTGGTTGAAAGTCCTGTCAGGGCTTTTATTTTCCGGTAAAGAGTGGAGGCGCTCATATTCATGTGTTCTGCAAGATAACCGGTATCTATTTTGTCCGAAGTAATATCTTCTTCCACAAGAGCAGTTAGTTTTCCTATAAACTCATTATCTATCTTGTTAAGTGAACGGATTGCCTGGTCTTGTTTATCCGTCCAGTTGACCGAACCTAGTTTACTAGCCAGTTTGGTACGCAAATCCAATAGATTCTGAATACGGGTTTGTAACAGACTGGCAGAGAAAGGCTTGGTCAGATAAGAGTCTGCTCCGACCCCGTATCCTTCTTCTTTGTCTTCCAACGTATCTTTTGCTGTCAGCAGAATAATCGGAATATGGCTTGTCCGAACATCTTTTTTCAGCGTCTTGCAAAGCTCGATACCGTTTTTTACCGGCATCATAATATCGCTGACAATGATGTCCGGTGTACATTGGAAGGCTTTTTCTATGCCAGCTTCTCCATTCTCCGCTGTTACCACTTCATATTTATCGCTGAAGGAAGAAGCGATGTATTCGCGAATATCTATGTTGTCTTCTACCACAAGCAATACGAGTTTGTTTTCGATAAGTGGAGCTTCCTCCTGAGTAACATTTTCATCCGCAATCGCTCCGATCCCTTCTTCCTCCTGTAAATGCAGAACATTGGGATAAGTACTGTGAGTAGGCAGGGAGAAGATAAAATCGCTTCCTTTGCCGGTACTGGATTCTACTCTGATTTTTCCATCGTGCAGTTCCACCAGGTTCTTTACAAGCGACAAACCTATTCCTGTGCCGGAAGCCTGATAATCGCTTCCTTCCTGATAGTAGCGTTCGAATATATGCGTAATTGCTTCCTCAGAGATTCCATAACCGGTATCGGAAATGCGGATGGCGGTGTATTCATCACTTTCTTTTTCAAGGGTGAGCTTGATAATGCCTTCCGGAGTATATTTGATAGCATTGGATATTAAGTTATCCAAGATCATGGTAACCACCTCCTTGTCGAAATACATTCGCAGATTTTTCTCTTTGATATCAGCCTGGAAAATGATCGCCGGATTCCGGTTCAGCTCCTGGTATTTAAGAAATATCTCATGTATAAATGAAGAGATATTGGCTTTGGCTACTTCTAGCTTCTTATTCTGAGTTTCCGTTTTTCTGAACTCTAATATTTGATTGATCAGATTGAGCAGTCTTACTGCACTTTGATGAATGATAGATATTTTCTGTACATGAGGTTTAGATAACGTAATATCCTTCTTCAAATCTTCCAGTGGTCCTAATATCAGAGTCAATGGTGTTCTGAGCTCATGAGTTATGTTTGTGAAGAAACGGAGGCGTTCGTTGTTTATCTCCTGCTCTTTCAGGTGGTTTTGCTTTTCTATTTTGTAGTTACTTTCTAAATCGATTTTCTTTTTGTACGATTGGGACTGATACAGAACCAAGCCGAATATCAGTAGTATATAAATAACCTTTGCCCACCATGATTTCCAGAAAGGAGGGGTGATGGTAAAAGACAGGGTTGATATTTCGGATGAAGAGTTCTGATTATGCAGATGAGCTTTTACCTGAAACGTGTAAGTCCCTGTCGGCAGGTTACGGAAAGTGACTTTTCCTTCGTCTCCTAATGTATACCAGGTATCATTCATTCCTTTCAGACGATATGAATATTCTACTTTTCCGTTTAACGCATAGTTTTGTACATTGAACGAAATACTAAATGTGCTCTGTTTGTAGTTGAGGCTGATTTTTTCTTGAGAAAGGATAGGGATACCTTTCTCCCGATCAGTCAGAAGATCATCTTCTATTTTTAATTCGGTGAAGATGACAGGAGGTATTGAATCGTGTAACATCACATGAAGAGGGTCAAAGTAACAGACTCCATTGTTGGAACCGAAATAAATATTCCCTTTGATATCTTTAGTTACGGAACCTGCCATAAACTCTCCGTAAGGTACGCCATCGGTATGAGAATAATTGCTGATGTTTTTTAGATCGGCAGATATCCGGCTGATTCCCGAATTGGTGCTGAGCCATATATTGCCGTTACTGTCTTCGGCTATGGCTTGTACATGACTGTTAGCCAGTCCGTTTTTCCGTCTGAATACCAGTGATTGAGCGAGGTCGGACGTTTCCGGAAAAAGAACTGCACCTTCATTGGTGGCCACCCACATCCGGTTTTTTGAATCTTTGAGAATATGCTCGATACGGTTTGAGTAAAAGCCGCTCCAGATATTCAGACTTTTAACTAACTTCATATCCGGCGAATAGATACATATACCGCTGCCAAAAGTACCCACCCACATTCTGCCTTCTTTGTCTTTGCCAAAGGCACGGATAAATGGCTCTGGAAGTTCAATATTATTGATATCGTAAAACTTCAGATTTGTTTTAGCAGCAGGATCTACAACATAAATACCGATATGACTGCCTATCCATAATTGATTTTGATCATCTTCGTATATAGCTCGTATGTCCAGGTCATTATCTCCGTCCAAAGGCAATGTGTAGAATTTATTTTCTTTTTTTGTTTTATAATGCAAGGTTCCTTTGTACAAGCCGAACCAGAGAGTTTCGTGTGAATCCTCAAAAGCTGATAACACACGATTATCTTGCAGATTGCCGGATTCTTTGTTAAATATATCAATTCGTTTTCCCTGATCGAAGAGATTGATACCTCCACCTTCTGTCCCCACCCATATTTTGCCGGATGAGTCTGAGCAAATCCCCCAGGCTGTCTGTGTATTGAGGGCAGTATGAGCCTGTTGGTTGGGAGTATATGCCCACTTTTGGAAAAGAGGGGCTTTCTGAGGGATAAAGTTGACGCCTGTTCCCCAAGTACCAATCCATATGTTTTGGTAAGAATCCTGGAAGATAGTCCGGATATTGAGACAGGAGAGCTGGGTGTCTTCACTTCCATAGTCTAGATGTTTGAGATTTAGAGACCTCGAAGTCAGTAAAGAGTGTTGTTGCAGGTTGAGAAGATAGATGCCGTCATCCTCTGTTGCCAGCCACAGATGGTCATTTATCTGGCAGATATAAGGGATATAATTACTGCTGATGCTGACCGGCACACCCGGGATATCTTTGAATGTGATGAAGTTTTTTTCGTCCGGATTATAGAGTACAAGACCGGCACGTGTGGCAATCCATAAGTTTCCGTTTTTATCTTTGCAAATGCTGCTTACTTCAAAATGGGGAAAATTACTTTGGTCGTCTTCGTTAAAGTTTTGCAGTTGCTTTGTCTCCGGAGTGAGGATGGAGAATCCGTGATCTACGTGTCCGATATATAACTCGCCGTTTGGTCCTTCCTGCACTGTCCATATCATGTTTGACATCCCTTTCACCGTTTGCGAATTATAGTGGGTGAACTCTCCGGTGGTTTTATCGAGATAATCCACTCCTCCGCTATAGGTCGCTATCCACAAATTGCCGTCTTTGGCGGGGATTATCTTGGTCACTCCGTTGGAACAAAGGCTGTGAGGATTGTTGGCGTCGCTATAATAAGAGGTAAATTCGCTGGTTACATAATTGTAGGCACAAAGTCCGTCACGTTGGGTGCCTATCCATATAACAGGATCGTGTGCGTCGGCATACACGCAATTGAGTTCATTCGCGCTCAATCCTTTTTCCGGGTGCAGTTCGTCTTTCAGGAACACTTTGAACTTGTCTCCTTCCAGGCAACAAAGACCTTCTTCGGTTGCAAACCATAAGAAACCTCTGGAATCTTGTGATATGTCTTTTATGTAGTTGTTGGATAATCCTTGGGGACGTCCCAGCTTTTTTATCTCGGGATTTTGTCCCCATATAGCCAGTGGAAGTAACAGGATTAAATAGCAAATAATGTTTTTCATAGCAGCAAAACGTTTGAATTGTGTCTCAAAAATACGAATAATATTGAATAAATGCAGTTACGAACTCGTCATTGCTCAATTTGTCACTCATCTTTGCATAATTCGTACAGGTTCAGTTCCGGTGAATGTCCCTATTTTTGCTACGTTTTCGAATCACTCAATAATGGATATCTAACAATATGAATATGAAGAAAAATTTAATCGTTGCATTAAGCCTCCTGTTTTCAGTAGGGATGTGGGCGCAGCATACAATGACAGTAAACGTATCTAAGCCGGTTGCCGAAATTCAGCCGACGATGTATGGGATCTTTTTTGAAGATATAAATTTCGGTGCCGATGGCGGATTGTATGCCGAGTTAGTCAAGAACCGTTCGTTCGAATTCTCGCAGGCTCTTACCGGATGGACTGCTTTCGGCAATGTAAAGATTCTAAGTGAAAGCCCTTGCTTTGAGCGCAATCCCCACTATGCCCGTATAACGGAAGACGGACAGCTTTCACGTGCCGGACTAGACAATGAAGGATTCAAAGGGATTGGCTTGAAACAGGATGAAGAGTATCGTTTTTCTGTATATGCCCGTGCATTGGAAGATAAGCCGATGAAGATTTCTGTGGAACTGGTCAACTCTCATGGTGAAAATCGATTAGTGAAAGAAGTAACGATAGAAGGAAAGGACTGGAAGAAGTCGACTGTCGTATTGAAGTCTCCGTTTACAGATGCGCATTCTCGTTTGCGTATTGTGCTGTTGACTCCGGGGACAATAGATATCGACCATGTATCTCTGTTCCCCGTGCGTACATGGAAAGGACGGGAGAATGGAATGCGAGCTGATCTGGCGCAAGCGCTGTATGATTTGAATCCGGGTGTTTTCCGCTTTCCCGGTGGTTGTATTGTCGAAGGTACCCGACTGGAATCCCGTTATCAGTGGAAACATACAGTAGGTCCTGTAGAGAATCGTCCTTTGAATATAAACCGTTGGAATTATACGTTCAGACATAAGTTCTTTCCGGATTATTATCAGTCTTATGGATTGGGATTTTATGAATACTTCTTGCTGAGTGAAGATATAGGTGCCGAGCCTCTTCCGGTTTTGAGTTGTGGACTGGCTTGCCAGTTTGAAGGAAATAACGCTGTGCCGCTGGATGAAATGTCTCCTTATGTACAGGATGCTTTGGATTTGATTGAATTTGCCAATGGTCCGGTCACCTCTGCTTGGGGGAAACTACGTGCTGAAATGGGACATCCCGAACCCTTTCATCTGAAAATGATCGGAGTCGGAAATGAGCAGTGGGGAGAAGTTTATCCGGAGCGTCTGGAATTGTTTGTAAAAGCCATTCGTGCGAAGTATCCTGATATGAAAATTGTAGGTTCTTCCGGACCGGGTGCCGGTGGTAAAGAGTTTGATTATTTGTGGCCGGAAATGAAGCGTATCGGTGTTGACCTGGTGGATGAACATTATTATATGACCCCGGACTGGTTTTTCGCCAATGCAGCCCGTTATGATAATTATGACTGGAAAGGACCGAAAGTTTTTGCCGGAGAATATGCTTCGCATGACCATGCCAGCGGCAAGGCTAACAACTTTTTGTCTGCCCTTTCGGAAGCAGCCTTTATGACTGGGCTGGAACGGAATGCCGATGTGGTACATCTGGCTACCTATGCTCCCTTGTTTGCTCATACAGATGCCTGGCAATGGAATCCGGACTTGATTTGGTTTGATAATCTGAAGATGATGCGTACACCGAATTACTACGTACAGCAGATGTATGGAATGAATGCAGGAACTCATGTGTTATCCTTGCTGATGGATGGCAAACCGGTGGCCGGACAGGATCAGCTATATGCAACGGCTGCGCTGGAGCAGAGTACGGGAGAAGTAATCGTAAAAATAGTGAATGCTGCGCCGCATCCGGCAGTAACACAGCTGGAACTGGCGGGATTGGGTAAGAAAAAGATTGTTTCCGGAAGTCAGATTTATCTGGAGTCAGGTGATCTGAAGACTATCAACACTCTGGAGCAAGAACAAATAGTACCTCGTATCCGTCCGTTGCGAGTGGAAGACAAGCGGGTGGAATTGAGTTTGCTTCCTTATTCTTTTACAGTTTACAGATTGCAAATCAAATAAAAAGCTATATCTTGGCAGATAGATATAGATTGAATACGATGAAAAATGTAATTTAGTTCTGTTTATGAATAGTCAGGTCCTTCGTAAATTGTTGCTTTTAAGCTTATTCGTTGCTTATTTGGGAACTTTGAGTGGTGCAGATTCTTCTTTTCGCCTGAAGAATCTGCAGGTTGAGTATACGGAAACTCCTTTGGGGATAGATGTGGAATATCCCCGTTTTAGTTGGCAAATGGAGGCAGCAAGTAGAGTCAGGGGAATGTCGCAGAAAGCATATCAGATTACGGTAGCTGACGAATCCGGTATACAAGTCTGGAATACGAAGAAAACAGTTAGTGATGTCTCATTGAATATCACATACGCAGGCTCTCCTTTGAAAGCTGCTACTCGCTATTTATGGACACTTAAGGTGTGGGATAATAAAGGAAAAACAGCTTCTGCTTCTTCTTGGTTTGAAACCGGGTTGATGAGCCGGGATGATGCGGATCCAGCGTGGAATGGTGCAAAATGGATTGGCGGAAGTGACAATGGCCAGCCATTGTATTCACATTATCTTACTGTGTATCGGCTCGATTTTACTTTGCAATTGGACAGACAGTCGCATTCTACCCGGGCAGGATTTATTTACGGAGCCAATGATGAACGCATGATGGATAAATTCAAAAACCTGTATCATCTGCAGAATGCTAAAGACAAATCTTATGTGCTGATAGAGCTCGACATATCTCCGTTAGCTTTGGGAAAAGAAGCGCAAATCAATGTTTACCGTGTCGGTTATCATCCCGACGACCGGAAAGATAAACCTTGGAAAACTCTGCCTGTGCCGGGCTTGTTGATTAATGAAAAGAATAAATATGAGAAGCACCGGATCATACTGACTTCTGACTTGGGATATACCCGTTTGTATGTCAACAGTACTCAGAATCAAGTTGCAGAATTCAACCTTAATCCTTTGGGGCGGGGTGGTGATTTTATCGCTTTTCCTGTGGTCGGAGATATTGGCTGTTCATTACCCGAAGGGCAGTCTGCTGTTTTTTCGGATGTTGCAATCAGACATTTCAGAAGTCCTTCTCATGTAATCTGTTCTGTTGATATGCCTGTGGATTCCTGTTCTTTCCGAATCTTTAATCCGAGCCGTAACTCCATGCCTATGTTGCGTACAAAGTTTGTTTCGGAGAAGGCAGCCGTGAGGAAAGCGCGACTTTATGTCACTTCGCGTGGTATCTATGAAATATATCTGAATGGACATCGTGTAGGCAATGATTATTTTAATCCCGGATTAACTCAGTATAACAAAATGCATTTGTATCAGACTTTCGATGTGACTGAGAAAATTCGTTCGGGAGAGAATGCAATGGGAGCTTTGCTGGCTGAAGGCTGGTGGAGCGGTGCCTGTACTTTCATGGGAGAATTTTGGAATTATTTTGGTGACCGCCAATCATTGCTGGCTAAATTAGTCATTACTTATGCGGACGGGACAGAACAGGTAGTGGTGACTGATCCTGACAGATGGCAATATTTTAATGAAGGCCCCATCCGGTATGGCAGTTTATTCCAGGGCGAAGTGTATGATGCCCGAAAGGAAAAACAGGTAGAAGACTGGACTGTTCCGGGATATGATACGACGGCGTGGAAGCCGGCCCAAGAGATTGATTTGAAAAGTTGTATGACTACTGCGCATAGCAATGGGTGGGCAACAGCTGACGATTATACTGATTTCCGATTGACCGGACAATTCGGTCAGACGGTGAAAGCAATAAAGGAACTGACTGCAGTCTCGGTAAAAGAAGTACAACCGGGTGTTTTTGTATATGACATGGGACAAAATATGGCCGGAGTTCCTCGTGTTTATTTGTCGGGAATGAAACCCGGAACGAAAATCAGTCTGCGTTTTGCCGAAGTAGAATATCCTGATTTATCTGAATATGCAGAGAATGTTGGTATGATTATGCTTGAGAATATTCGTGCCGCTATGGCACAGGACATTTATATAGCGAAAGGGGGAGATGAAGTGATTTCTCCACGTTTTACTTATCATGGATATCGTTATCTGGAGATAACAGGTATTGATAAACAGCTGTCACCGGAATCTGTGAAAGGAATAGTGCTTAGTTCTATAAATGAATTGACGGCGGGATATGAAACTTCGAACGAAAAAGTGAACAGATTATGGCAGAATATTCTATGGTCTTCCTATGCCAATTTTATTTCTATTCCTACAGATTGTCCCCAGCGTAATGAGCGTTTGGGGTGGAATGGTGATATTTCTGTTTTTTCACGTACGGCTACTTATTTGTCTTCGCTTCCCCAGTTTTTGCGCCGGCACTTGGCTGCCATGCGTCACACTCAGCGTGAGGATGGCCGTTTCCCGGATATAGCGCCTTTGGGCGGGGGATTCGGAGGTATGCTTTGGGGAAGTGCCGGCATTACAGTGGCGTGGGAAGCCTATCAGCAATATGACGATAAAGTGCTGCTGACTGAACACTATGAATCAATGAAACAATATATTCATTATATTCTGGAGAAATGTATAGATGCCTCTACGGGTGTTTTGGTACAGGAAAAAGTATGGGGGAATTTGGGAGACTGGCTTGGGCTGGAAGATAACAAGAATGACAAGACATTGTTGTGGGAGTCTTATTTCATTTATGATCTCGATCTGATGGAGAAGATAGCCACTATCTTGAATAAGGATGAGGATGCGGGATGGTTTCGTAAACTAGCTGCAGACAGAAGAGCATTTTTTAGCCGGACTTATATTCATCCGGAAAACGGAAAAACAATCGTTTCGGGTGCGGCCGGACAAAAAGAGGGAAAATGGGTGGATATTCAGACTTCGTATGTACTGCCATTGGCATTTAATCTTGTTGATTCGGGAATGAAAGATAAGTTGGCTGATCATCTGATTCAATCTGTTGTCAGGAAGAATGTGACTGATACAGGACGGGAGTGTTCTCCTTATTCCTTAATGACCGGTTTTATAGGTACTGCATGGATCAATCCCGTATTATCAGAATGCGGGCATGGAGAAGTCGCTTACAGATTACTTCAACAAACCAGTTATCCATCCTGGATTTATCCAGTGGAACAGGGGGCTACTACCATTTGGGAACGTCTTAACTCATATACCCATCTCGACGGCTTTGGTGGCAACAATCGGATGAATTCTTTCAATCATTATTCTTTTGGAGCTGTCGGTTCATGGATGTGTAATTACTCATTGGGTATTCAGCGTGATGAGGATCATCCGGGTTTTAAACATTTTGTGCTGAAACCTGAAGTGGATACGACTGGAGGAATGACTGATGCAAAGGGTTTCTATCATTCGATGTATGGCCGGATTGAAAGCTCGTGGTCTGTAGAGAAGGATTCAGTTGTATATCGGTTTATGATTCCTGCCAATACTACTGCAAGGGTTTATATTCCTGCTGCTTCAATGGACAGTATACTTGAAGGAGGAAAAGCGTTGAAGAAAAGTAAAGGGATAGAATATATAGGTACGGAAGGAGGAAAGGTTCTATTGAAACTTCCGTCAGGTAACTATCACTTTAAGGTAATAAGATAAAGGAATAGTAAGTATCTTAATTGTGTGTCTAATAAGAAAATCAATAGATTCATCTTAGTCTATCCATCCATTTTTTTATTTTTGATTTAGCACACGTAAAAAAAAATCATGGTAGCAATTGTTTCCCGTATTGATAACAATCAGATTTTCCGTAGCGCGAGTTATTGCAGTATATATTAACTCTGGAGAATCTGAGACAAATGAACCCATTTTTTTTTCTCTGAAGTCTATGTCCTTACTGTTTTGTTGCAATATTAGAAATATAGTCTGAGACTCCCAACCCTTAAAACTTTGTATTGTAGACAGTTTAAAGCATTTCGGCACGATGCTGAAACTTTTTTTGCGAGCCATTTCGGTATTTTCTAAATCCTGTTTTTTACCATAAGGATTAGAGGTGTTTTTAAGCCGAATTTTATCAACGACTTCCTGCCTTGAAAAAGCGCATACAGTATCTTTGCCTGTCGTTTGTCGATACAGGAAATCTATGTCCCTTAATAGTTTGGTTGTAGATGCTAAAATACAAACATCTTTGTCTTGAATATTATTTTTTTTACATATACAGAGTATTATCTCAAGTATATGCGCTGTTTCAATGTCGGTTTCGTAGTAATCCGTCAGGTTGTATTGTATTTCTGCAAAAAAAACATTGCTTATCTCGTCATTAGGTAACTTAAAAAAGGTATTCTGAAATTGAGTGGCTATTTCTACAAGGCGAGGATTATTAAATCTTTTGCCTTCCTTCAACGATTTATTCCACTCGCCCCCGATTATTCCCAAGAGCAAATCACCTGTTTTCTCGCTGGTAGGTCTATTATAAATGTTCTGTTTGGGGTCTCCAAATACGGCAAACTCCCCATTTGGCTTTAAAAAAGCATCTCGTATAAGCTTTAGCCAATCGGTAGTATAGTCTTGCACCTCGTCTATAAAAATTGCGTCAAATCTTTTAGTTTCAGCATCTTTAAAAAACAAAGGATTTTCATAAGATGTTTCTATGAGATCTCCTTGGTCATCAAATGACGTATGTATTTTCAAATTGCATCGGTTGGCTTCCGTTCTAAAAAAATGGTGGTAAGGGCTGATTGTAATCTTATTCCATGAAAAGTCTGCTCTAATTTGTGCGAGACGATACTTTATATAATTGGCGAGCGTTGTGTTGAATGTCAAAATCAAAACATCGCCGCCTGTACGAAGCTGGGCATTAATTGCTCTTGTTGCTAAAACCTGAGTTTTACCGGAGCCTGCCACTCCACTAATTTTTTGTTCGGCGTTTGCTTTACTTACAACTAACTTTTCTTGAGCTTTTGTAAGATGTACGGGAACTCCTTCCCGATAAGAATGCCAACTTGGAGAGAGTATAGATGCCAATTCTTTGAATATTTCTGAATCAAATGTATTCGAGGTGTAATTGGCGTGTATCTCATGAAAGAAGCACTGGCAGACTTTCTCGTCAGGAATAAATTCGGAACCATAAAATGTTATGTATTTATCTATATCTTTGAGTGTTTCACGAACTTCAAGCATCGTGTTTTTCGTGCAGACGATAACTTTCTTCATCAGGCTAATGTTTTTAGTGTCAGCTATTATTTTCTCAAGTAGTTTGTCCACACATGTTTTGATAGCTTCATGCTCAGCCTGCATCAATTCGACGGGCGTATTGTATTTGGCATCTTTTTCCTCTTTCTTATCTTTTTGATTGTTAGGCTTGTATTGGGTTACATCACATTCGCATACATCCACTATTACAATTCCTTTGTTTGGGCGGAGTATTATGAAATCCGGTGTGGTTCCATTTATTGTCGGTTTGACACAAATTATATCATCATAAGACAATATGCTCTCCAAACGATAGTAAACCCATGCTTCATCATAAGATAACAAATTGTTTGAAATGGAAAGGTTGATGTCATATTCACCATATACTTTTGTAGTACCTGTTGGTTTGCGATAGGTGGAGTAATTTAAAGGACTGCCATTATACTTAAAGCATTTGGATTTACATGTATAATTGTGCAGCGTGCGTGAGGTCAGTCCATACCTGGAATCGGAAATATTTGAAAAGAGATTATCTGCATTAAGAATTTGAGCGAACTGATCTATCCTAAACGAAGCTCCGTTTAAAGGTCCGATACAGAGGATGTAGTGATTGTGCCCCGATACAGTGACCATTTTAGCCAAACTAACTAGGTCGATACTCAATACATCCAGTATGTTTGAAAAGATATGGATTACATTTTTACATATATAATCAACTCCCTCCAACGGATTAGGTGCTTCTTCAGCTGGTAGATAACGGTTGATATCTTGGATTACGATTGAGTTGCGGACAGACTGTTTTACGTTTTGGACAGCTCTGCTTAATGCCGCTTCGCTCGGTTCTACTAGTGTTACTCGCTTCAGGAGATAGAGAAGTTCTCTGTCTTTTATAGCGTCTAAGAGACATAGGGAACCGACTCCTTGCCCGCAACCCCAATCTACAATCTCAAAAACACCATTCAAGTCATGAAATGGGATATTTTGTATAGCCGCCTTGCATTTGGCCTGGTGCATCTCGCCATAAGCCGCTATGTAGCAATCAAGCACTTCTTCCGAGCAAAGCAGGTCGAGCCCATGATTGAGCTCCGGATGGCACCATGGAGAACGCTTATGCACATCAGGCACATGTGCTAAGCAATTCTGAATGATTTTGTCCATTGAGAAGTCTGCAATAGATTGTATGCGGTCAATGTATTTCATTTGCGGCCTGTTATGGTTTCTTCCGTTGGATTTATGTTGTGCATTTGCCAATTCCGCACTGCGATTTTTTTACTTGTATTTGCATAGCAGTATTCGCATAGATGGGGACATGTGTTGTATTCACCAATATCTTTGCTTTTCATACAGCCACATGCGATACGCTGTCCCTTGTCGCGATTGTCTTTGGTGATTATTGCATATTTGCCGTTTCCGAGTAAAATGGCATCTTCGGGAATTGGTGTATCGAATTCGTCTCCAAAGAGAGAGGTGCATGTTTGGTTCCCGATGATTTTTGCCCCAAGAAAATCCAGTAGTTTGGGCGAATGATAGCCAAAACGCACCATCAGACGATCGTCAACACAGCGATTGTGCGTTATCCCATCAAGGTTAGCGGCTTCGCCGCAAGTCGCCAGCTCGAAATTCCATCCCTTGTCATAATTGAGTTTTACAAGTCTTTGGGCAAACTCAACCATTTCTTCGGGCGTCCAATCTTTATATGTAATCTTACTGCGCTCGAGGTTCGCTTTTACTTTACGATAGGAAATGATGTCCGCAAAACTAAACACTAACTTTTCAGTATAATCTTTTAGTTGGTCGCCTATGTTCTCTATTTTGTGAAGTAGTTTTTCCATATCGATTTTATCAGTAAGAATGAGTGGATCAAACCGCCAAATCACAGCGCCTTTGCCAATTTTATCAACAAGAAGCTTGAATGTGTCGATACGTTCTGCAAGGGGACTTACCCCGCGTTCAAGACCCTCATATTCATAATCGTTGAGGGTATATTGTACGTAGCATCCAATGCCATGTTCTTTCATATAGTTGAGATGGGCAAGAAGCGGACGTGGGCTTTTCGACCAAAAGACAATAAATTTGGTATCGGTATAGCCTATATAACTTTTTACGCCGTTAAAGGGGTTTGTCCATGCGGAATATCCCTTCTTTAGGCGATGGAAGAACCAATCAGCGTAAAAGGCGGGGATATCAGTGCTGCGGCTTGCTGACACAACAACTGGAAAGGTCGCTTTAGCAACCTCTCCGTTGTCGAGAATAACCGTTCTGTATTCGTGCTTCTTTGCCATAATCAATACTTTTGATCGGTGAGTGTCCAGAGCGATGCATTTTTCTTCGGATCAGGATGATCGATTGTGTATTGGTTATACCATAAGATAAAGTCACACATTGCAAGAGCGAGAGAGCGAAGCATGTTCGGTGACATATTTACTTGTGAGAGATACTTTTCGAGATTCATCTGAATCTCAGCTTCTGCTCTGGAAGTATGTACGGCACCTCCAGTCTGGAACACTGCCATTTTCAAGAATCCTGAAAGTTGCTTGGGAAGCAATGGCGCAGAAGTACGGGTTACCTTTCCCCAAAGTTTTTGGTCGCTTTTCGATGAGTTACTTGTTGTCTCCGGCATATCTGCACCGAGGAACAGGCTGCTCCATGATAGGTTAACCTCATCCTTTCCTTTTGCATCGGAAACTAGGAACGGAGGCAGGATTTCTCTTTCTACCATATCACGGAAGATGTATTCAAGCATCTTACGCAGGTCGATATAACGTCTGTTGTAATCCTTAACATCCGTACCTTTGAAATGGATCGGCTCAAGAAGGTCTATCAAATACCCCTCTGCTTCATGAAGATTAAGAGAGTCAAGTGCCTCAAATACATTTGGATAAAGGGCATTGCGTAATTGATATTCATGATTATAGTACGACACCTGCACTCTAATGCGCTGAAACAATATCTGTCGTTCGTGCTTTTCTTCACTGCCCCATGCTAATTTTCCATTTTTTGAATAGAAGGGGCGATTGGATGTGCGGTCCCATTCACTGTCCCAGTCAAGCCGTGTCTTTGGAATCAGATCTCTGATGTCCTCTTCACCCTGGCCGGAAAGGACATACCAAGGAATGGGATGATCCTTGCGGTTTGCCAATTGTTCGAGTTCGGGAAATACATTGCTTAGGAATCTTGTGGCAAGATCGGCGTCCTCTCGTGCATATTGACACTTGGCGTCAAGAATAATGGCCTGCCACTTATTATAATCGGCTTCAAGTTCCTCTTTCGCTTCCTCCCATGAGGAAACAGGGTGCAGTTGAAGACCTTCTAACATTTCGGCTTCGCGAGGATAAGCTTCTGTGACTTTGGGGTCATTCTCGACCCACAAGACTTGTATGTATTTATTGTTTGGCATAATGTATGAGTTTTAGTCTTTGAGTTCAATTGTTTCAAAATTGGTTTTCTCAAAAGTGAGTTTGTAAATTACCGGAAAGTTACTTTCGGGGTTTGATATGACTTCAACTGAGCCAAGCCCCTCCATGAGCGACTTGATTTCGAATCCACCTTGTCCGGAATGAAGAGTGCCATCTGAAGCGTCTTCGTTGAGGGATGTGGTAAAACCGCTCATTAGAACGTCTTCTCCAGACACACCTTCTTTAAGTGGCTTGCCGTTGTTAGCGATAGTGATAACAATGTTTCCTTCGTCAGATTCCCAATCGAAACGAATTTCGTTTTCATTGGAGTCATTTCCTTTAAAACCGTGGGCAAGTGCATTAGCGACAATGTTGTTGAATATACGTTCTACCAATCTTTCAGGAGCGTAGAAAACGATTTCCGCGTCAGTATGCTTGATTCCTGATTTACCGGTTTCTTCATCAAACCATGGAAAATCAGCAATGTTATTGTCTCCGACATTAAGCATCTTGACAGAAGGAGTAATATGCCTGCTAATGTATGAATTGATAAATTCATACGGATTGACTTCAACGTCTTTTCCCCAGTCGATACGTTCAAAGCGAAGCGATTCGACCTGCCGTTCTAAAGTTGAAATGGCATGCCCGATCGTACCCATCAAATCTTTTACCGAGATGGGATTAATCTTGCCGATGATGTCGGTAAAAATCAGCCTGTCATTTTGCATGTTGGCAAAAAGATTTAATTGTTCCCAGTTTGAGGATAAAGCCGAAAGAGTTTGTATCATTGCATGACGGGTACTTCGTATTTCACGTTTCTGCTTTTCGAAGGTTTCCTGAAGCTCACTCTCAAGATCACTCATCTCAGAAGATATAACTTCGGAAATAACATGTTCGCGTTCTTCCAGGGACTCGTGCCGGGGGACGATTATCCGTGTGATGTCTACGCGGTCGAATTTGGGTAATGTGCTTCCTGCTGACTGTGCCTTGAATTGGTCTGCGACTACTTTTAATGAAAGAAGCGCCGCAAGGTATTTTGCGCTTATGCCTTCTTTGGGTTGAAGAATTTTTACCACACCGTGAGGAAACGCGACTATATCCCCGGTGCTTTCGGTGTAAACAGTACGAATGCCCAATGATCCCATAGTTACAATTACGGCTTCAGCCGGAAGTTGAACCCGTGTCTTTGCTGTAATAATATTCACGCCTTCTTTGCTTCGTGAGAGTACATAAGGTTTTTGGTGCATCGATTCCGGGATGGAAGAAGATGTTATGAAGCAGTCAATATGAGAATCGGGCGCATGGATCGCAGAGACTTCATCGGCCAGCTCAGATAATGCAACGCCGTCTTTGGGCTGTGGCACCAGATAAAGTTGTGGTGTGAGCTCGCTGCCGATAAGCTGCTCGTATAGAATAGGTGCACCTATAGTTGAAGTGTCTATTTCTTCTCCACGGTCGAAATAATCTTCTATTTCATCCCAAAGGTCTTTCAAGAATTGATCCCCCTCAAATGTTGTCATGCGATATACACTCTTTGCAAAGCGGGTGTATGCCGATGCATCTGCAAAAATAATGCGCTCATTTACGTCTCCTTTTGAAAGTATGATAACCCCCTGTGATACTCTAGTCCCCGGGAAAATGTTAACAGGAAGGGTTACCACACCCTTAATGGCGCGTTGGGAGATTAGACGTTCGCGAGATTCCTTTACGGGACTACGTTTTGAGAAAAGATAAGAAAGTGGCACCAGGCATACCATCTGACCGTGGTCAGACAGCTTGTCGTATAGGTGGTTTACTATGTCGTGGATCTCATGCCCGCTTTCCTTTAAGTAGACAGGCGAAGATATGATAGCATCATACTTTTCGGTGGAGTCAAGTCCAATAAAGGAGTCGCCACAAGATATGTGTGTATTTGCGTTTGTCGCGAAAATGCGAATCTGTGCGATTGCCCATGTTGTAGCTTCGAGTTCTTCACCCACAACTTTATTATTGGGCAGCGAGATCCCATACGAGGCGAGGCCGGCAAAAGGATTATATACCGTGACTCCTTTTGGGAAATCAGCCAACTGTACAAGAAAAGCAGTTACTTCTTTAGGCTGAAGATATGAGGGCGAATTGGTCCATGAATATTCCGCCGGGTTGACAAGCTTGGAAAATACTTCTGCGAGATTAGACTGAAGCATATATAATTCTCCATCACTTAGTACTCCCGGCTTGTAGTTGAATCTGGCACTGGGAAGAATTTCTAATACTTTTGGATTTGCGGACTCTTTCGCTGCCCGCTTGTATAGTTCTAAAAGTAGACCTATAGAGGCACTCCCTTGATTTAGCAAGCTACCATAAAGTAGACGATATTTATTTAGAATTTCGGATATTTCCTCTGAAGAGCTTTTTTTGACGGATATAAAAAGTCGTTCCTGGTCCTTTGCTGCTGCAATCAATTCTTTTTGCGCTTGAATCGACGGAATGTTTATGCGCCCAGCACCTCTAAGGATGGATTCCGGGGTAATAATATCTCCATCTGCGACATATTGCCCAACGATATCCCAACCATTTTCAGGAGAGTATATGGATTCGGCATCCACACGGTCCACAATGCGTACCCACTCATCAAACTGGCACATATAGTAGAAGTACTCCGGCAAAACTAGAGGTGCAATTCGATAGGCGAGAAGATAGCCATACTCCTTACTCTTTTTTAATTCGCTCGTAAGATATACGGGAGCCTCTTTAGAGGCAAGAATGAAAGCCATTTTTGCACCTTTGGATGTAATGAGTAGTGTAGGTGCGCTAAGCTTGCGCATAGGCTTATCTGCTGCCTGATATAACAGTTGTGACGACTGAACGTAAATTGAATCCCAATCTTTGGCAAAATTGTCTTCTGTGAAAACATAGCCTTTGGTTGGTGTAGTTACCTTTTCCCATTTTGAAGTGAGAAGTACTTTTGAGATGTCGATAGACTGAAATGTTGTAGTGGTGGTTTCGTTACGCATAGGCATATCATTTTTTGTTTTCTGCTGCAAAGTTACAGAGGACTTTTGCAGCCATTCTTCAAAACTTCATATTTCTTGTAACTCTCTGTAATGACAGACGCGATGGATTCCCTCAGTTGTTGCGGTTCAATAACCTCAATGTCCTTGCCAAAGCTAAGAATCACGGCCTCTAATTCACGATTAGGAATTATCTCAAGCGTGATGGTGCGGTCAGCGTCATTTGTGCGTTGGGTCGGATGAATTGGCTTGGCAACAGCATAAGGATAACGGTGCTGGCTAAATTGTAATACTACTTTTTGGGGCGTAGCTTCTTTGGGCAGTGATGCCCCGAGGATGTAATAGAAATAATCTTCAGGGTCTTCGATGATTGTATCTTCGATAAATGGTATGTTAACTGTATCTAAGTTTACAATGCGATCCAGTGCAAAAACAGAAATGTCTTTGTATTCATTGTTATATCCAAGTAAAAACCAGCGGTTATTGTATTGTTTGAGATAATATGGATGGATTGTCGCATCAAACGAAGGCTTTATAAATGGTGCATAAGTAACTCTGATTGGTTGTTCATTTATGATATATCCGAATAGCTCCTTAAAATGATCTATTCCTTTCAGATCAATATTGGAATCAAATGATATAACATTTTTTGTTGTCCCCTTAACCTTATATTTCTTTTTTAGTTTGGCTATTATATCATGCATCCAATCAAATTGCGGCATACCTCGGAATGATGTAAGCATATTGATGGTCGATTCGAGCTCTATCAACTCTCCGTCTGTCAGGTCTACAATAGAAAAGCCCGGGCTGGAATAGCGATAGTATTTTCTTTGGCCGTCCTGGTATGCCTCAATAGGAGCTGCCATATTAGGTGATGTCTTCATCTCTTCTATGTCAGAGTAAACTTGTCTTTTACTAACTGTAGTTTCAATACTCAGTTGCTCGGTTAAATAGTTGTAACATGCTTTTTGCAGATCCTCTATATAGAATTTGCGGGAAAAGTTAGAAAAGCATTTATCTAATGCTTCATAACGTAGGCGTGCATTTTTATTTGTTGCCATAGATTGGTTTTTATAATAGTATAAGATGTGACTATTAGTAACAAACTTACATAAAAAAAAAGACCACCTTCCCTCAATTGTCTTGTGTTCGTACTTGTAGTACATTTTTTCGTATCTTAGGTTTGATATCTTTAATTGTTCAATCTACTAAGGCATTTGTGTGAAAAGACATATCGGTCTTAATGTACACAAAGGTAATATCTTTCTGTGTGTTTTGCACGAAAATGGAGAAAAATCTTTGATGTATTTGCTGTTCCTACTCGTGAAATTACTCGTTTACGTGATACGTTTGTTTCATATATTGTTTGTGAAATGGGTATAGAAAGTACGAATATCTATTGGATTCCCATTTGGAATGTTCTGAGTATTGATTTACTTTTAAAGTTTGTCAATCCATCCTTATTTTATCAAGCAACTTCCCGGTAAAAAGAACGACGTGAAGGATATTGAGTGGATTGCTACCGTTTTAATAAAAGATGCTTGAAAATAAATCGTTTTATATAGATTAGATAATCATTCAATCAAGGGATATGAAAAGAAAACAACTCAAGGCAATAAAGATTTGGCTAGTAAAATATTTAATTTAGTAATGAGGAATACTAAGTAGTAGCTCCGTATTAACCTGAATGAATAAATAGATATTTTTCGATAAGAGAAAGACATGAAGAAAAGAGAGTTTTTCCTTATCTTCATGTCTTTTATTTTTTAGAACTTTATTAGCTCAGCTTTTACGCATTCAATGCCTGCTCGATATCCGCAATGATATCATCCGCATTCTCGATACCTACGGACAAGCGGATCAAGTCGGGACGTACACCTGCTTCCATCAACTGCTCATCCGACAACTGGCGGTGAGTGTGACTGGCGGGGTGAAGCACACAACTACGGGCATCAGCTACGTGAGTAACAATAGCGATAAATTCTAATGAATCCATAAACTTGATAGATACATCACGTCCGCCTTTCAGCCCGAAGGAGATTACTCCGCAGGAGCCGTTCGGCATATATTTCTGTGCCAGTGCATAGTATTTGTTATCCGGCAGGCCGCAATAGTTAACCCAAGCCACTTTCTCGTTCTTAGAAAGATATTCTGCTACTTTCTGAGCGTTACGACAATGTTGAGGCATACGCAGGTGCAGTGTTTCAAGTCCAAGATTCAGTAAGAAAGAATTTTGCGGGCTTTGGATGCTGCCGAGGTCACGCATCAGTTGTGCGGTTGCTTTGTTGATGTAAGCGCCTTTGCCGAATGCTTTTGTATAGGTCAGACCATGATAAGATTCGTCCGGTGTACAGAGTCCGGGGAATTTGTCTGCATGGGCATCCCAGTCGAAGTTGCCGCTGTCGACGATACAGCCTCCTACGCTTGTTGCGTGTCCATCCATGTATTTGGTAGTGGAGTGAACGATAATGTCTGCTCCCCATTCAAAAGGACGGCAGTTGATAGGAGTCGGGAATGTATTGTCTACAATCAAAGGTACTCCGTGACTGTGGGCGATACGGGCAAACTTTTCGATATCCAGCACTTCGAGAGAAGGATTGGAGATGGTTTCTCCGAACAGTGCTTTCGTATTGGGCTGGAAAGCTGCCGAGATTTCTTTTTCGCTGGCATCCGGATTAACGAATGTAACGTCGATGCCGAGTTTCTTCATGGTGACACCGAACAAGTTGAATGTTCCTCCGTAGATGGCGGATGAACAAACGAAATGATCTCCTGCCTGGCAGATATTGAAAATGGCATAAAAGTTGGCTGCCTGACCGCTGGATGTAAGCATAGCAGCTACACCACCTTCAAGGGCGGCAATCTTGGCGGCAACCGCGTCATTAGTCGGGTTTTGCAGGCGGGTATAAAAATAACCACTGTCTTCCAAATCGAAAAGGCGTGCCATTTGTTCGCTGGTATCGTATTTGAAAGTTGTACTCTGATAGATGGGCAGCACACGCGGCTCACCCTTTTTAGGCGTCCATCCGGCCTGTACACACAGGGTTTCGGGTTTGAATTGTTTTGCCATAATGATATAGGGTTTTAAGTTTTATTGCCAAAAAAAGTTTTAACGGGGCAAAAGTAGGGAAAATAATTGTATTTTTGCCCTGTTTATAAGTGAAATGATACTGATAAGGTAGTAGTCAAATATGAAAAAGAGATTCTATATTCTTTTATTAATTAGTTTTCTTCTTTCGCTGGCTGGTGTGCAGGCGCAACAAAAAGCTACTCCGAAAGCAGGTGAGGGGATTTCTACTTTTTTGCTGCGTCACAACCGCGCTCCAAAGAAATATTACGATGATTTTGTGGAACTGAATAAGGCAAAGCTGGGGAAAGGGAATGTGTTGAAGCTGGGGGTAACGTATACTATTCCTCCTGTCAAGAGATCGGCGGCGGCTTCTGAAAGAACAACTTCGGGGAGAGATACTTCTGCAAAAAGAAAAGTTCCAACAGAGGCGGCTGATAAAGAGACCTCAGCAAGAAAACAATCCTCAAAGGTTTCGAAAATAGGAACCACTCTTCATGAACCTCTTTTCGGTAAGCAACTGGCGAATGTAAAGGTCACTTCCAACCGACTGGCAGGTGCCTGCTTCTATGTAGTCAGCGGGCACGGCGGTCCTGATCCGGGGGCCATCGGACGGGTAGGGAAGCACGAACTTCACGAAGACGAGTATGCCTATGACATTGCACTTCGTCTCGCCCGGAATCTGATGCAGGAAGGGGCGGAAGTGCATATCATTATTCAGGATGCCAAAGATGGTATCCGTAATGACGCTTACCTCTCTAACAGCAAACGTGAGACTTGTATGGGCGACCCGATTCCATTGAATCAGGTACAGCGTCTTCAGCAGCGTTGCAATAAAATCAATGCTCTTTATCGGAAAGACCGTCAGAACTATACTTACTGTCGCGCTATCTTCATCCATGTAGACAGCCGCAGCAAAAAAAAGCAGACGGATGTCTTTTTCTATCATTCCAATAAGAAAGCCGAAAGCAAACGGCTGGCAAACAATATGAAAGATACGTTCGAATCCAAATATGGAAAGCATCAGCCGAACCGCGGCTTTTCCGGAACGGTGAGCGGACGCAATTTATATGTACTTTCACACACTACCCCCGCTTCTGTTTTTGTCGAACTGGGGAATATACAGAATACATTTGACCAGCGGAGACTGGTGATGGATTCCAACCGTCAGGCCCTTGCCAAATGGTTGATGGAAGGCTTTCTGAAAGATTTTAAAGGGAGAAAATAAACTTCAATCTCTTTTTTTCGTGAACAAAACGAAAATCGGGATGTTATATATGTGCAAATCGCCTGATGACTGCTTGTAGGTATGCGAATATATATGAGTCAGTGAATATGCCTCCCCGGCATAACAGGAAGATTGCATAGTAGTTTTGTCGTGTTTTATTTTGTGTTTGTGTTGTGACGGTGCTGCGATGTGAATCGGGGTACCGTTTTTTTTGTTAAAAAGCCGTCTTAACTTCATTTTTTTCAGAACTCTTGTGAACAAAATCCGAATTGGTGCGTTATTTATTATGCAAATCGCCTGATAAAGCTTCTTATGGGTATGCGAATATAGATAAGTCAAGCAAGGTATGCCTCCCCGGCATTACAGGTAAGATTGCATAGTAGTTTTGTCGTGTTTTATTTTGTGTTTGTGTTGTGACGGTGCTGCGATGTGAATCGAGGTGCCGTTTTTTTGTTATAACCGCTTTGGGGGTATAACCAGGGATTATCCGACATAATAAAATTCTGTGATTCAGTCTGCCGGAAAATGTCTTCCTTTGCAAAAAAGAAATAATTTAGTATCACTTAAATCAAATCATTTATGTTCAATGAAAAGAGAAGCAGCATGCTGCACGGTGTCCTGTTGATAGCATTATTTTCTTGTGCTGCGTTTTATATTGGCGAGATGTCTTTTGTAAGAAGTATTTCTTTCAGTCCGATGATTGTCGGTATCATTTTGGGTATGCTTTATGCCAATAGTCTGCGAAATCACCTTCCGGAAACGTGGGTGCCGGGAATCCAGTTTTGCTCGAAGAAGATTCTGCGTATCGGTATCATTTTATATGGTTTCAGATTGACTTTTCAAGATGTCATGGCTATCGGGTTGCCGGCTATGCTGATCGATGTGATTATTGTGGCTGTGACTATTTGTGGCGGTATCTATTTGGGTAAGTTGTTGAAAATGGATCGTGGTATCGCATTACTTACTTCCATCGGAAGTGGAATTTGTGGAGCCGCCGCCATTCTGGGGGCTGAATCGACCATCAAGGCAAAGCCATATAAAACGGCTGTATCCGTGTCTACTGTCGTGATTTTCGGTACTATTTCCATGTTTCTGTATCCTTTCTTGTACCGGAACGGATTTTGTGCACTGACTCCCGATCAGATGGGAATTTATACGGGGGCTACCCTGCATGAGGTTGCCCATGTAGTAGGTGCCGGAGATGCGATGGGAAACGGTATTTCGGATTCTGCCATCATAGTGAAAATGATTCGTGTGATGATGTTGGTTCCTGTGCTTCTGATTACTACCTATCTGGTGGCGAGAGCGCGGAAAAGACAAGTGCAGAAAGGGCAGAAGTTTCAGAAGATTGCAGTGCCCTGGTTTGCAATAGGTTTTATGGGTGTCATCGCTTTCAATTCTTTTGATTTGCTTCCTGCGCAGTTGGTGGCAGGTATTAACACACTGGATACCTTTTTGCTGACAATGGCTATGACGGCACTCGGAACAGAAACAAGCATCGATAAATTCAGAAAGGCCGGAGCCAAACCTTTCGTACTGGCTCTTTTACTTTATGTGTGGCTGGTGGTCGGCGGATATTTCCTTGTAAAGTATCTCACTCCTTATCTGATGTAGGAGAAATCATCTGATGTAAGGGAAAAACGTCTCCTTGCAAAATACTTATTATCACTTTCACCGCAAATTGTACAATCTTAGACGGATAAATTAAGTGTCAGTCACTGAGAACTTCCCATTTTATCTGTATGATAGATACAATTTGTGGCGAAAGTGATGCGTTTCATCCGGGCAGGCTATATTTATTGCTTTTCTTTCGGATAGTTAGGACCATAAAGCATCGTTTTTTTGTGGACAACCAATTGACCGTCTTTCACAAATTCCTCTCCCCGTTCACTGAGGTGGCGGATCATTTCTGCACGCATTCCTGTCAGCAGCTTTTTATATTTCTTGTCGTTCACAGCATTATGCAGTTCTTTAGGATCTTTGGCAAGGTCAAACAATTGCTCTTCACCTGTATAGAAGTACCAGATATATTTAATCTTTCCGTCGGTCAAAGCACACCAATAGTTGTCATCACTGTAGCAAGTGGCATGTTCCAGATCGATGTATTTGCGCCATTCCGTTTCTGTGCCTTTAGCCAGAGATAGCAGAGAGCGTCCGTCTATGTCGGTGGGAACGGAGGTTCCCGCTATTTCGAGGAAAGTTGGCAGCAGGTCACGAAGTTCTACGGGATTATCCACCTTGCCGGGAACGACTTGCGCTTTGGCTGGCCATTTAATAATATAAGGTATGTGCGTAGATCCTTCATACGGGTAAGTCTTCCGCCAGTGGTAGTGATCTCCCATCATATCTCCATGATCGGAAACGAAAATGATAAGGGAATTATCATACATTCCCTTGTCTTTTAAGGTCTGGAGGACACGCCCTATCTGTTCGTCTATGAAAGTGATGTTGGCATAATAATAGCGTTTGGAGTGACGTGCATATTCATTTCCGAAGTTGCCGTAGGGAGCATCTTTGGCTGCTTTTTCGGGGTCCAGTTCTTTAGCGTATTTCCCACACCAGTCACCAATGACGGGATCGGGAACCTGTGCATCCTTATACATGTCGAGAAAGCGTTGAGGCGGGTCGTACGGGCTGTGGGGACGGGCAAAGGAAACTTTCAGAAATAAAGGCTGATTGCCGTTATCATAATTCTGTATCATCTGACAAGCCATTTCACCGGTCCAATAAGTAGGGTGCAGACTTTCTTTCAGTTTATAGGTAGCTGCTCCGTGATCGTTCCATCCGATTCCGGTTTCATCCGGGTTCTTTCCCGGTGCTTGTATTTGAAACCATAAGCGATAGTCACTGATGAAATTCGGATCTTCCCGGCGTCCGCTTTCATCCAGCAGCGTTCCTTCGAAACCGTGTTTGATTCGTTGCGGATGCCAGTGCATTTTTCCGATACCGAAGGTATAATATCCAGCATCTTTCAGCATCTGAGGCATTTCGTGGTTGTACTTGGGGGCAACTTTGCCATATCCTAACAAGCCATGATGCCAGGGAGACTGTCCGGTCAACAGTCCGGCACGGGCAGGGGTACTGCTGGGACACGAAGAATATCCGTTCATAAACAACGTTCCTTCGCTTGCCAAAGCGTCCAGATGGGGGGAGATTACAGATTCATTACCCATGCATCCCATGGCGTCGCCACGTTGCTGATCGGTCATAATTAAGATAATGTGCGGTTGGTTTTGTGCATAGGCCAAAGATGAGCACAATCCGGCCGTGACGGCAAATGTACATTTCAGGTTAATCATATTTTCAGGTTTTTCATAATGTAATACTGCAAAGGTATAAAGTTTTATCTATTTTGCGTGAAAGCATTTCTGCTTTTTATATGAAAAAAGAAACTGTTTCAGAAACAGGTGGGGGCACCTGTACTGAAACAGTCTCTTTTATTATAGGTAATCGCCTATAACTTATAAAGGCATATTTCCATGTTTTTTAGGCGGATTCGTCTGCATCTTGTTCTCTGTCATTTCCAGTGCCTGGATCAGACGTTTGCGGGTTTGTCTCGGATAGATGATTTCATCGATGAATCCTAGTTCGGCAGCTTGGTAGGGAGTGGCAAACTTTTCCTTGTAGGCTTCCAGTTCTTTATCTTTTGTCTCTGCATCCGCTTTGCGGAACAGGATGTTTACCGCACCTTCCGCACCCATGACTGCGATTTCCGCACTCGGATAAGCGAAGTTCACATCTGCACCTGTCTGTTTGGAGTTCATCACAATATACGCGCCACCGTATGCCTTGCGGGTAATGACTGTCAGTTTGGGAACGGTAGCTTCGGCAAACGCATAAACGATTTTAGCACCGTGGCGGATGATACCGTTGTTCTCCTGCGTATATCCGGGAAGAAATCCCGGCACATCTTCGAAAGTAATCAACGGAATGTTGAAACAGTCGCAGAAACGGATGAAGCGGCTTGCCTTGTCGCTGGCGTCAATGTCGAGAACACCGGCAAGGTAGGCCGGCTGATTGGCGACAATACCAACCGAACGGCCTGCCAGACGTGCAAAACCGATGATGATATTCTTTGCGAAGTTAGTCATTACTTCGAAGAAATAGCCGTTATCTACTACCCGTTCGATGATATCCTTCATGTCGTATGGTACATTCGGGTCTGCGGGGACAATGGTGTCGAGTACGGCATCTTCACGGTTGGTCTCGTCAGTACAGTTCTGCTTTTTCGTTTCGTCCATATTATTCTGAGGCAAGAAGGAAAGTAGTTCGCGAATGCTCATCAACAGTTCTTCTTCGGTATTGCACATAAAGTGAGTGACACCGCTTTTGCTGCTGTGTGTCATGGCACCGCCCAGTTCTTCTTTGCTTACCTCTTCGTGAATCACAGTCTTTACCACATCCGGACCTGTCACAAACATGTGACTCTTTTCTTTCACCATAAAGATGAAGTCGGTGAGGGCAGGAGAGTAGCAGGCGCCTCCGGCACACGGACCAAGAATAGCCGAAATCTGAGGAATCACCCCGCTTGCCATTGTGTTCTGATAGAAAATATCCGCATAGCCGGAAAGGCTTTCAATTCCTTCCTGAATACGTGCACCTCCGGAATCATTCAGCGCAATTATCGGAGCACCGTTCTTCAATGCCAGTTGCTGCACTTTCACAATCTTTTTCGCGTTCGAAGCAGACAGTGAACCTCCGTAGACTGTAAAGTCGTAGGCATAAACAAATACCTGGCGCCCGTCAATCTTTCCGTAACCGGATACGATGCCGTCTCCCGGAATCTTGTTTTTGTCCATGCCATAGTTGGTGCAGCGGTGAACCATCAACTTGTCCAGTTCAACAAAAGTACCTTTGTCGAGCAGCATTTCGATACGCTCGCGGGCAGTCATCTTTCCGTTTTCGTGTTGCTTTTCAATCTTTTCCACGCCCCCACCGAGGGAAGCGATGCGGTCACGTTCCTGGAACGTGGCGTATGCTTTATTTATTTCTTCCATGATGCAATCCGTTTTTAGTATTATACAATCGGCTCTAATGTTATTAATGTCTGGTCACCGGTGATGTTGTCGCCTTCTTGAACCAGAATTTCCTTGATGCGGCAATCTGAAGTCACTTTGTAGTTGCTCTGCATTTTCATGGCTTCGATGACGATGACGGTATCTCCCGTTTTCATTTCCTGCCCTGCCGTAACAGGGATTTTCACCACCTTTCCCGGCATTGGGGAAGTGATGCGGTCGTTCTGTTCATCTTCGCCTTTCTTGCGCATACGCAGATACTTTGCCTGGCTGTCCACGATTTCAACATTGAAACTGCTATAATGCGTATTTACCTTATAGCTTTTACCGTTTTCGCGGCGAATCAGTTGTGCGTTTGCGCTGCGACCGTCCATCAGAATATTGCAGGTGCCATTTTCGGCCATCACAACATCTGCTTCAAACGGTTTTCCGTCAATGGTAAGTACCACTTTATTGTCTTCCTTGCTGACGAGCTCTATTTCCGCTACGCGGTCTCCTATATGAATTTCCATAATTGAATGCTGTTTTTAGTTTAGATACGAAGTACACCTTTGTGCAAACCGAATTCTTTCCATTTGCTGATGGGACGGTTGTCCGTTGCGTCACCTCTGTTTTCTTCAAGATTCATCAGATAATCCATGTAGGCAGCAATCATGGCAATATTTTCGGCACGTTCGCTGGTGCGCATGATGCATTGTTGCAGATGTTCGCCGTTCTTGGTGATAAAGCCTGTGTCGTAATGACCTTCCACGAAATCCGGTGTGTCCATGATGGCACGTAGGTAGCTGATATTGTTCTTTACACCTGTCAGTTTATACTCATGGAGTACGCGGCGCATCCGTTCGATGGCATATTCGCGGTTGGTAGCCCATACGATCAGTTTGCCGATCATCGGGTCATAATAGATCGGGATTTCATATCCTTCGTAAACGTAACTGTCGATACGAACACCGATTCCGTTCGGTTCTGTAATCTGTTTGATGATTCCTGGGCTCGGCATGAAGTTCATTTCCGTGTCTTCGGCACAAATACGGCATTCGATGGCATGGCCGCGCTGTTGGATATCTTTCTGTTTCAGCTGGAGCACTTGTCCGTCGGCAACTTTGATCTGCTCTTTCACCAAGTCCACTCCGACCACTTCTTCCGTTATCGGATGTTCTACTTGCAGACGGGTGTTCATTTCGAGGAAGTAATAATTGCGATGCTTGTCGACCAAGAACTCAATCGTGCCTGCACCGATATAGTTGACCGCTTTGGCCGCGGCTACCGCCTTTTCACCCATATCTTTACGCAGTTCGGGAGTCACGAAAACCGATGGCGTCTCTTCCACAATCTTTTGGTTGCGGCGCTGTACGGAACATTCGCGTTCGCACAGGTGAATCACGTTTCCGTGTTTGTCGCCCAGAATCTGAAATTCAATGTGATGAGGTTCCTCCACGAACTTCTCCAGATAAACGGTATCGTCGCCAAAAGAAGAAAGTGACTCGCTCTTGGCAGTTGTATAAGCCTCTTCCACCTCTTCCGCACTGTGGATAAGGCGCATACCTTTTCCGCCGCCGCCCATAGATGCTTTCAGCATCACCGGATAACCGATCTTATTGCAGAGTTCTACGGCTTCTTCCACACTTTTCAGATTCTCCTGTGTGCCGGGAACGACAGGGACCCCTGCCTCGATCATTTTAATACGGGCGGATATCTTGTCGCCCATTGCCTCCATCGTTTCGGGGTCCGGTCCGATAAAAATAATATTTTCTTCCTGACAGCGTCGGGCGAAAGTCGCGTTTTCGGACAGGAAACCATATCCCGGATGAATAGCGTCAGCATGGCATTCCTTTGCCACTTCGATGATTTTTTCTATATTCAGATAACTCTCTTTGGATGCTGCCGGTCCTACGCAATAAGCTTCGTCTGCATAGAGCACGTGCTTCGCGGTCCGGTCTGCTTCGGAGAAAATTGCGATACTCGTTATCTCCATCTCCCGGCAGGAGCGCATCACCCTTACGGCAATTTCACCGCGATTGGCTACTAAGATTTTTTTTATCATACTTTACTCAATTAAGTACATACTTATTTAATGCCTTCCCATCTTCACAGACATAGTCCATCCGACAGAAACACAGTATTTTCTTGATTTGGGGCTTAACAAATGATGTTCTTTCTCCTAACCCACGAGGCAGAAGAACGCTTTACGCGAAGTGGCAGGTCTTCTGACTGACTCTTGTCTTATATGCCTTCCCAAATAACATCAGTGGCGATAAATTAGTTCATTAATAAGACATTGTATAGAGCTTCACAGCAGCGGGACTGTACGGGATTTACACCCGATTCCCTTTTAATCGTCATCCGTTGGACACGGACTCCGAACCATTTCGGGGGGCAAAGATAAATAAATATTGAATACTGTGTTCTGTTTTTGCACGAAAGTTTCAGTTTTGTGCAATGAATGCTCCGGTAGATTTCCTCTCCTTTACTTTTCCAATAGAACTAAATCTCTGTGTATTAATGTTTATGCGTTAAACCTTCCTCTTTTTGTATTGTTAAGACTCCCACTAATTAATTAAAAGGAGAATCGATATGAAAGAAAAGAAAATAGCTCGTGATACGAGAAACAGAGAGAAACTGGCGGGTGATGACTGGGTAATGGCAGAATTTTATGCAACGTGGTGTCCTCACTGCCAGCGTATGCAGCCTTTGATAAAAGAGTTCAAGAAAGAGATGGAAGGGATAGTCGAGGTAGTACAGGTAGACGTAGACGAGGAAAGTGATCTCGCTAATTTCTATACCATTGAATCCACTCCCACATTCATTCTTTTCAGAAAAGGTGAACAGCTCTGGAGACAATCCGGTGAACTGACGCTGGAAAGATTGGGAAGAGCGGTCAAAGAGTTTAAATCTTGAAAAAGTATTAATAAAAAGGGATGCTTTTCTATGAAAGTTTTAAATCGTGTTATGAAACATACTTTTTTATTTGGATAATTTGCTAATAACACAGAAGTACGTATCTTTGCACTGTGTTTTTCATAGTATTAGATTTAAGGTTAACAAAGGTTGGAGCAAGGCGTTGCTCCTTTTTTTATGCCCGTACCCCGGCTTTCTGTTCAGAGCGGTCTTTATTTCGCCAGCCTTAGTTCGTACAGACAAGCCTGTACTTCCTCTGGACTGCCTGTATGTTTTCCCTCGTCATCCGATAGTTTGATGCATTCTCTCCATTCCTGATTGACATTCATTTTGCATTGCGTGAGTTTCATGACAATGTTGGAAGGGGCAAATCCTGTGTCATTCGTTAGATTGGTACCGATTCCGAAGGAACAGCGAATCTTCTCCTTGCAGTATTCTTGAATTTCCAGTGCCTTCGTGAAGTCGAGAGCGTTGCTGAAGACGATAGTTTTGGTAGTGGCATCAATGCCCAGTTCTTTATAGCGGGCTACCAGTTTATCAATAAAATCAAACTCATTGCCAGAATCGCAGCGTACTCCGTCGAATAGCTTGGCCTGCTTGCGGCTGAGATTGCTCAGGAATATTCCTGAAGTATAAGTGTCGGACAGCGCAATGCCCAAATCTCCGTCGTATACATTCACCCAGTTTTCGAGCGCCATATAGTTGGCGTGCTTATATCCGAACTGTGCCCCATGAAACATGAACCACTCATGCGGATGAGTTCCCATCATTTTCATGCCGTACTTCATGGCAAAGTAGCAGTTGGAAGTTCCGGTACAGTATTTGGCCGTATCATTCAGCCGTTTGATCACCGTCTCCTGCACGTCGATTGAGAATCTTCTCCGCGTGCCGAACTCCGAGAAGCGGAGCTGGTGCTGATTGGACAATTCCACTTTCTCCGACAATTTGCAGAGTATCTCGCTCATATCGGGTATGTTGCCGAAAAACTTGTTTTTGATTTCGGATACGATGGCGAGCAGCGGTACTTCATACAGTGTGACTTTATAAAGAAAATCGCTGACTTCAATATGCAGCCGGCCCGTTGTGTCCAGATGAATATCGATCTTGTCCGGATCAAAACGGAAAGAAGACAGCCATTCCCAATAGACTCTCGGAAGAAACCGGCAATTGCGTGTCATGTATTCCAGTTCCTCTTCCGTAAGTCTCAACCGGCTGAGGTTGCTGAATTCGCTTTTGAGCGCTTCCAGAAATTCTTCGGTATATTCAGTTTCGTTTCTGTCATTGAAGCTGAAAGTACCCATTGCGTAAGGGAATAATTTGATATAAGCGTACGAGGTGGTAAACTTATAGAGGTCTGTATCCAGCAGTGTTCTTACAATCATACCGTTTATTATTTAATATGTAAAACGTTGTAAAGTTAGTATTTGTTGGACAATCCTACTGATTAATTGACAATAATTCTTTCTTTAGTAAGTTAATCCCACTTTTAGGGTGATGGAGTGGTGAGACAGTTCTTCCTTGAATTCGGTATGGAAATATTCATCGGTCCGCTGTTTCAGCGTTTCCAGTTGCTGTATTTCATAGCTTAAGGCAATATTCATTTTTAATTTTTGAGTGAGCTTTACTTGTGCTCCTACAGACGGGGAAAGATAAAATCCGCCATTGGTTTCTTTGGCAGCCGCCAATGAGCCACCAATGTTGCATTCCAGATAGGGAGTAAGTTTCTTTGGTCGCGTCATGAAGAACTGTTTTGGAGTATGTTGAAAGAGAGGGGATGAAAAAGAGAATAAATGGACAGTACATCTGGCTTTATTAGCAAAGAGTAAGATACTTTTTGATAGCCAATCGTTCTTATGATAAAAAGCAGGATGTACTGTCCGGGGTATATTTATGATAATTCAACGGTAGGATTGTGAATGGTTAAGCCGCCGTCTACCACAATCGTCTGTCCAGTGATGTATCGTGCATCGTTGGAGGCCAGGAATGCAATGGTGGCGGCAACGTCTTCGGGTTCTCCCAAATAAGGCGTGGCGCACTGTCCCAGAAATATGTTGCGTACTTCTTCGTTCAGATTGTCCAGTGCGGCAGGGGTAAGAACCAGTCCCGGTGCTACGGCATTGCAGCGGATATTTTTCTTTCCCATTTGGGTGGCGATATATTTAGTCAGATTGATGACACCTGCTTTGCTGGCTCCGTAGAGAGTGCCATTGGCGTCGGCTGTCAGTCCGCTTATAGATGCTACGTTTACGATATTTCCGCCTCCGTGAGTGGTCATGATGGGAATGACCTGCTGAGAAAGATACATCGTGCAGCAAAGGTTCAGATGGAATACTTCGTCGAAGTAATCGATATCCAGCTTTTCAATATTCAGATCACGTTTGGGGTCGGTTCCGCCTACGTTGTTTATAAGTACGTCTATCTGACCGTATTCCTTCATGGCGAAATCAACCAGTTCTTTACAGCTTTGGAGTTCGGTAGCGGAGAAATAGATGGGACGCACGTCGGCCCCTGCTTGAGTGAGTTCGGCGGCAAGCTTGTCGGCCCTTTCCTGCGAATGATCGGCGATGACTACTTTTCCTCCTTCGGAGACGATGCGGCGTGTGGTTGCTTCGCCAATGCCACCGGCAGCACCGGTGATGACGACTACTTTGTTTTCAAATCTTTTCATATATGTTGAGAATTTGATGATTACCTTCCTCTAATTAACAGCTAATGAATGGATTTGTTGTTGCCTGTAAACTCTTATTAATAGGAATCGGCAACAGATTCGAAAACTTTTGCATCTCATCCAGTTTTATGGGTTAAATATTTAAGAAGACTGCTAAATGTTAACATGAAGTTGCTTATTTGTTAATGCGGTTCTGATTCTATTAAACCATGTTATAAGATATCCCGTTTTAGCCGGAAAATTTGGAGATGAGGCAAAAGTCCGTATCTTTGTACTGTGTTTTTCATAGTATTAGATTTAAGGTTAACAAAGATTGGCTGTCTGGGATAGATAGCCTTTTTTTTGCTCTTATGCGAAGGAATTATTTGGAGTCCGGGCGTGATTCAGAATAATGAATATTGATTGTTTCGCAGACTTTTCATTTCCCGTTCCTTCACTACATCATCTTCTGCCGGATGCCCGATCAGCAAAGGCGAATTCCTGTCATGTTTCTTAGTGTTATATTCCACACTGTTGTAATTGCCTTTGATGGCGTAACAATAGATGCATCCGTTGAGGCAACTTTCATAAGTGCCTATGTCGATACTTTCAATGCAATTGCAGACATTCCGCTGATTTTTGTCTTTTTTGGCAAGGAGGGGGTAGCCGGTGATTCTTTCGATCAGTTCTTTGTCGATACACAGTCCGGCAGGGATTCCCAAATGTCTCAGATCAACTTTGGAGGTGCAGGTATCCAGTTGGATAGCAGGATATTCGTTGATGGTATTCCTGAAAGAGACGGCTATTTCTTCAATCTCCTCTTTTCGCAACGGCTGTATGTTGAACTGGCCGACTGCGGTGCGGATATGCTGGTAATGGTCAATAAATCCCAGCATACACTTTTCGGTATGGTCTTTAAGTCCGTAGGCAATTTGGGCGAATGCCTCCTTATGGAAAGAAACGTCATATTCCTCGTTAGTCAGTATCGGGTCATAGCGCCAGATCACTTTCTCTTTTCCTATTTTATCCGAAAGGCGTTTGAATATGTCTATTCGTTTGTCGATAGACGGCAGATTATTTTCTAATTTCTCTCCGTAAGGATTGAGGGTGAACTGAAAGTAGTATTTGTAGTCTTGCAGATGATCCAGTTTATCAATCATCGGAGCAGGATTCTTGGTCCAGAACACGATGCAATCTACCACAGCAGGATGTAAGCTGACCTTGCTGATCATTTTAGGATTAAAAGGATTGGGAACTAACACGTATCCTTCTTTAATCCGGTTGAAGAACCATTGCGAATAGAATGCCGGAATATCTGTCCGGCGGCTGGCGCTAATTATCATATTTCAAAGTTACGGTAAAATTGGTTGTATTGCAATAATTCCGTGATGAAAAATAATCAATAGAACGGATGGATGGGAGAATAGAGCATACTGATAAAGGTTTAATAAGAGATGAGAGGAAAAAGCGGACTTAGTTGCTTTTTCAAGAATCTCTTTAAGCAGGAACTGTGAATGAATATGTTAAATGTTAACATGAAAAGTCTGAAATGTTAATGCGCTTCCGAGAATATTAAACCGTGTTATATTATCGTCCGATTCGGCTCTGAAATTTGCTATTTACTTGAAAGGTGGTATATTTGTACTGTGTTTTTTTCATAAGTATTAGATTTAAGGTTAACAAAAGATTGGTTGCTCGTGATGAGTAGCCATTTTTTGTTTTTATACGTCGATAATTGTTTATTCTTTAATCATCGTTAATAGCATCTTGAATTTTTCCACCGTTGTAAGTGTATGTGATACCTATTGTTTGTACATAACAAAAATCGTTTTTTATTGTTATAGTACGGAAAGTAACTAATAAGGAGAACATTATGAAAAAGAAATTTTTATTGTTTGGAGCACTGGTCGGTGCTTTGCTGTTGTCTTCCTGTTCGGGAGGAAGTAAAAAGCAGACTGTATCCTCGGAAAGTACGGAGGAATTGGATGATGCCAGTAAGGTGATCAATTATTATCATATGTCGCTCGCTGTATTGAGGCATGTGGCTAATGCGAAAGATATAAACGCTGTGTTGGGGTACATGGAACAGACTGGGAAAGTGCCTGAAGTTGAACCGATTGCACCTCCGGAAATAGCTGCCCGTGATACAGCGGAATTGTTGGACCCGGGAGACTATTTTAATCCTGAAGTCCGTCAGAATCTAAAGCAGAATTATGCCGGATTGTTTAATGTGCGGACACAGTTCTATGATAACTTCAATAAATTTCTTGCTTATAAGAAGTCGAAAGATACAGCAAAAACGGCTCAGCTTCTGAATGAAAACTATAAGTTGAGCGTAGAACTGTCCGAGTATAAGCAAGTGATTTTTGATATTCTAAGTCCTTTGACCGAACAAGCGGAGAGTGAACTTTTGGCTGATGAGCCGTTGAAAGATCAGATAATGGCGATGCGCAAGATGTCAGGCACGGTGCAGAGCATAATGAATTTGTATTCCCGCAAACATGCAATGGACGGAATGCGGATTGATTTGAAAATGGCGGAACTGGAGAAGGAACTGAAGGCTGCGGAAAAAATTCCGGCTGTTACCGGTTATGATGAAGAACTGAAGAATTTTCAGAGTTTCCTCTCTACCGTTAAGTCCTTTATGAATGATATGCAGAAGGCAAGAAGTAAAGGCGCATATTCGGACAAAGAATATCAGGCGATGTCAGAAGCCTATGAATACGGGCTTTCTGTTATTTGAAAATAAATACGATTTTTGGTAGGGCTGTCTCATGATTCTATAATGGGGCAGCTTCTTTTTTGTCAGAATGTCTCTTTTTTACAATACAGATTCAAAGAGACTCTCTACTTTTGCTTCCATAATTAAAAAAGTGATATCTTTGCCATATGCAGTCATTTCAGATTATAAAGCCCGTTCCTGTGCTATCGCCTTACATCCGCCATTATTGGATATTGCAGGATGATGCAGCAGTTTCTGTTTCCGAACGGACTTTCCCCATCGGTTGTATGCAGCTTGTTTTTCATAAAGGGAAACAGCTCTTCCTGCAGAATGATTTAAAGTTGCAGCCACAGTCTTTTATTTGCGGACAGTCGATCGGATTCTCCGATGTGTTGTCGACGGGTAGGATAGAGATGATTACGGTTGTTTTTCAACCTTATGCAGCGAAAGCCTTGCTCCACATTCCCGTTCACTTGTTTCATGGGAAAGATGTAGCGATGGATGAAGTGGAAGATGTCGAACTATCGGATTTGGCGAAGCAAGTCACTGATACTTCTGATAATATAGTCTGTATTCGTCTGATAGAGCAGTTTTTTCTTCGTCGTTTATATGCTTTTTCCGAGTATAATCTGAAGAGGATGTCTGCTGTCTTTCAGGAAATCAATCTTCAACCACAGATAAATATTCCTCAATTGTCGGAGGCGGCTTGTTTGAGTAGCAAGCAGTTCGGACGTGTTTTTGCCGATCATGTCGGTACGACTCCCAAGGAATATCTTCGTATTGTGCGTATGCAACGTGCTTTATTTCTGTTGCAACAGGATGTGACTTTGCCTTTTGTACAAGTGGCCTATGAATGTGGATACTCCGATCAGTCCCACATGATCAAGGAATTCAAACTATTTTCCGGTTATACGCCTGCAGAATATCTTTCTGTTTGTGCTCCTTATTCTGATTACTTCTCGGAATTTTGAAAATGTCTTTTTTTTCCTATCAGAGCTTTGTGGCATCCCTTACTTTTGCAGTGTCTTTGCAAAGGCTCAATAGTAACCATAAAAAAAGAACGAAATGAAAAAGTTTATTGCATTTTTTGAGATTCCTACAGTTGATTTTCACCGGGCTGTCGATTTCTATGAAACAGTGTTTGGGGTACAGCTTCCGGTTTTTGAATGTGAAGAGGAGAAGATGGCGTGTTTCACGGAAGAAGGTGAAACGGTCGGCGCTATTTTTCATGCTCCCGATTATCTTCCTTCGGAAAAAGGAGTGATTATCTCTTTTAATTGTGAAGACATCGATCAGACACTGGAAAAAGTCCTTCGGAAAGGTGGAAAAATCATGATGCCCAAGACGAAAATCGAAGTAGAGGGCAGAGGCTGGTTTGCCTTGTTTGCGGATAGCGAGGGAAACAGGGTAGGGCTTTACGCTGATAAATAACAGATAAAAGAGAGGAAGATTATCTGTCCGGCGTAGTTGCCCTCTGATGGGTAATGATGAGCGAAAGTAGAATGAGACTGCATTTTTTATGGATGCAGTCTCATTTATTTTTAAATCCTTCTTATTCTACCGGAATATAAATCTCTGTCAACAGCTCTTCGGGAGCGGTTTCGCACGGATTGTTCAGATAGCGTTCGGCACTGGGTTCATCGCGTAGCGTACATTCCATTTCGGGCAGACATTTTCCATAGATAGTATCATATACCGCTTGCAGATTGTCATACGTACCTTTATATAAGAAGATTGCATAACGTCCTGCCGGAAGTGTCTTGAATCCTACATCTCCTTTGGGAGCTACCTGTACGGGCATCACCATACATACATCGGTGCGCAATTTCTCGGCTGGTGTCACTTTGGGGTCGTCGTGATAGATGCAGAGCGGGCTGAAATCTCCCATCGGCAGCTTTTGTTCTTTGATGAACTGCCACAGACGTCCCCATGTCCCTCCGTAGTCATTCAGTTTGTAGTCACCGGACAGGCGGATATAAATAACATTGCGTGCAGGTATACTCTTAATTTCACTTTTCAGTTCCAGGTCTGGCCTGATAATCGCTGGTTTCATAATTACAAAGTTTTTATTGTTTCGATACTCTAAAGGAGAAATACCATAAAACTGTCTGAACACTTTCGACAAGGAAGAAGGGGATGAATATCCGATGCGATAGGCAATATCGGCAATAGGAATATCCGAATAGCGCAATAAACGTGCGGCTGCTTCTGTCCGCGTCCGGACAATAAAGGTACCGATCGGTTCACCGAGGAATGCTTTCATAATTCGGTGAAAATAAAAAGGAGAAAAGTTTGATATCCTGGCCAGCGATTTCAAATCAATGTCTTCTCCTAAATGTTGATTGATATATTCCACCACAACATTTACGCACTTTTGATACTCTTCTTTGGTTGTTTTCTTCTGTTGCATAACTTCTTTTGGTATTTCACTTCGCAAAGGTATTGGTAAAAAAGGGAACGAACTTGTCCGATATTGCTATTATTCATTTTTTTTAATAAAACCTGTTGATTCTCTTTTAGTTATGCTATGAATTTATTTGATGATTTTGAGTATTCCAGAATGGTGCTTTAGTATAAAATATGACCGAATATTTAACTGTTTGAACCCGATTCTTTTTTGAATCTTTAAATAATGTCAATCTGTTAAATAAAATAAGAGAATATGTTATGAACTATTATTAAAATAGCTATCTTAGTTTCGAATTATTAATAGAGAATAGCCATGGATAAAAGAGTAGTAGGGAACAATGCCGGCAAGGTCTGGTGTGCCCTGAAAGAAATTGGTGAAATTTCGATACCAGAATTGGCGAGAAGATTAAACCTTAGCGTAGAGAGTACAGCATTAGCCGCCGGTTGGCTGGCGAGAGAGAACAAAATTTGTATCCAGCGGAAAAATGGATTAATTGCTTTATCTGATGAAAGCACTTTCCCTTTTAGCTTTGGATAATAAAGAATGCTGTTCGTGAACATCTTTGAAGTTCCATTAACTTATAAGTAAAGAATTGTCGATATAAAGTATCGTAAGTTAAATCTGAACCTGAAGAACTGAATTTAGAAAGAGTTACTCTGTGTATAGGGTAACTCTTTTTAATGTATAATAAACGTATAATAATGCTGTTAGTATCTTCTTCTTTATATGAAAAATATATACTTTATATTAGTGCGAAATTATGTGCGTGAAAATTTAGGGGATCGTTTGTCTATTCTTCAGTCTCTTTATCGGTCGATACTGTGGCGCTACTTTTTATGGCATGAATAACGGCGGAAGTAAATCCCCTGTGCTCCAGTTCATTCAATCCTTTAATGGTGGCTCCACCGGGAGTAGCTGCTTTTTCTATTTCTAACAGCGGGTGGGTGTCGTGATTTAAAATCAGTTCTGTAGCTCCTTCCATGCTATATGCCGTCATTCGCATTGCATCTTCAGCGGAGATACCCAATTCTATGCCGGCTTGCATGGCTGCATGAATATATTTTAATGCGAAAGCGATTCCACTGGAAGTTAATGCAGAAATGATATCCAGCTGTTTCTCTTCTGCGAACAAACACTTTCCTCCTTCTTCAAATGTCTGTTTTATGAGTTGCTGGTGTTCTTTGCCGGCTTTGCGTGAAGTTATCAGGGTCAGGCTCGAATGTTCCGTAATGGCGATGTTTGGAACAACCCGGAATATAGGCATTTCGGTTTCCGATAAATGTGCCAGGTGAGAAATGGATATTCCGGTTACCAGTGAAACCAGGATTTGGGTGCGTGAGAATCGTAACGGAGATAATACTTCGTCTACTATACATGGTTTGACAGCCAGAATAATAATGTCGGCTTCCGATATGGCATACTGATTCTCTGTCATTATGCGTATCGCAGGAAATTGTTTGTGCAGATTTTCTAGCTTGTCTGTATGAGGGGTAGAAATGATAATATCTTTTTCGTTGTAGAGATGTCCTTTTGCCAGACAGGCAGCAACTGCGCTCCCTATGTTTCCGGCTCCTATAATTGTAATTTTCATGTTTTTATGGATTTGTATTTATTACTTTGTTAATCAGGCTGAAAGTCTTTCAAGAAAACGCTGTGACAGCGAATTGAGTAATTGCTTCTTATCAGCCGTGTGAACTGATATTGTGAAACAATGATCGCTGCCGCCATAAGAAATCAGTGATATGGGGATATGCCTGATTGTTTCCATGATGTTACTTTCCAGTTGCGTACGTTCCCAATGAAGTGATCCTATGATATGTATTACGGACATATTTTCGTCAACAACCATTTCTGTGTATTTGTGCAGTTCTCTTTGAATTATTCGCAGGGTATCACGACTGGCTGTCAGAATCATGGAGACAGAAACATTGGATGAGGCCATTGAGATAACGTTTATCTGATATTTATTAATGACTTCCAGTAATTTGCCCATGAGTAAATAGCCGGGCAGGACGTTCAATGACGTGAAGCGTACAAACGTCACTGAGTCTTGGACAATAATGGCTTTAACACTGCTTTCCGTATCATGGGAAGAGATGTAGAGCCGTTCTGTTTCCAGGTCATGGGTGTCTATTAAGCGGATAACGATATTGGAACGGGCTGCAAGAGTGATACAGTCTGTATAAATTAAGTGTACTCCACTGTTAATCAACTGTTCGGCTTCGGTGTAGGTCAGAGAATGTTGTTCCCTGGCACAGTTCCGGTTGGCATAGATATTCGTGAGTTCGGTTGACAGAATGATTTCGTCTGCTTCGAATATGCTGGCGAGTACGGTAGCATAATAATCATTACGCTTCTCATTCATGAAATCAATTTCGCCATATACATTTTTGCATAAGGAAAGAGGAGCGATGAAAATGTCAGTATCCCGATTCTCATTGATATACTGCCTGATAGATTCCTGAATGTAGGGGATATCCGGTTTCCTTTCCAGATTCATCTGCATAAAAGTACCGGTATCCAATGTGCGGGCATTCAGTCCATGCTGACGCAGGCAGCAGGCAAACAATTCTCCGGATAACCGGTATATTTCGGCTTTTATTATTTTATCAATTAATAAATCGGCTTTGTCCTCCACCAGTTTGTGCATCTTTTCGATACATTCCCGGATATATTTCTTTATATCCGTATTTAGTGGCAAATCTGTTATGAGGTGATCTGCCAGTGTGCAGCAATATTCTTCGATATTATTGATTGTTGTATGCGAAGCACTGTCTTCTTCGTGAAACCAGCTGATAGAAATATCCTGCAGCCATTCTTGTAGTTGCGTCAGTGTCGGAACCACAACTACGTAAGGATGTTCCTTTAGGATGTAATTGATTACTTGTCTGATTTCATCCTCTTCTTTCATTTTTTCAAATTTGCAAACTTTCATTGTTATCTGATAATTTATTGGTTACTGATCTTTTCAAAATGATATGCCTTTTTTCAAATAGAGATGGTCTGTTGCCATCGATCTGCTATTTGATTATCAGGTATGTTGTTCAGAATCAAATTATTAATTCTATTATTCCCGCTTCTGAAGCAGTCCATTACTAGATGTAATCTGCTAATACCATACCATATTAGGAGATGATATAAAAATGACTATCTTTGTAGCGTGATTAATGAACTAATAGTATATCCATCTATTTATGAAACTCTGTATATAGCTACGCTCAACGAATAGCATCCTTTCTAATCAGGCTATTCAGCTATCCGGTAAGCAACGACCCGCTTGCCAAAGAGTTTTTATACCCATTTTTATGAATTTACGAAACTGTGTACTGCTATGAGTGTAGTATGCTGTATCGTGCTATTTTTAGTTGAGCAATGAAATATACATATAAGCAAATATGGCTCATCAACTTTCCTGTGATGATGAGCATTCTAATGGAGCAATTAATCAACATTACCGATGCTGTCTTTTTAGGACACGTAGGAGAAATCGAATTGGGAGCATCCGCACTTGCGGGAATATATTATTTAGCGATTTATATGCTGGGATTTGGATTCAGCATTGGTCTGCAGGTTATGATTGCCCGAAGAAATGGGGAGCAGCATTACAAAGAAACAGGGCGTACCTTCTTTCAGGGATTATATTTTCTGATGGTGATGGCAATCATGCTTTGTCTGCTGATACATCTTGTTTCTCCGTTTATTCTGCAACAGCTGATTACTTCTGATGAAATTTATCAGGCTGTGATCCGTTACCTGAACTGGCGTAGTTTCGGATTGTTATTTTCGTTTCCTTTCTTAGCTTTCCGGGCTTTCCTGGTTGGGGTCACGAATACTAAACTCCTCTCCGGAGCAGCTCTTACGGCAGTCTGTATCAATATTCCTTTCAACTATTTACTGATATTCAAACTAGATATGGGCATATCCGGAGCAGCGATGGCCTCCTCCATTGCTGAGTTTGGAGCGTTTCTCATACTCTTGTTATATATGTGTAAAACGGTAGATAAGAAAAAATATGGTCTGAGTGCCGTCTATGATGGCAGATTGCTGATGAAACTACTGCAACTGTCCGTATGGAGTATGCTTCATGCTTTTATCAGTGTCGCTCCCTGGTTTTTGTTTTTTGTGGCTATTGAACATTTGGGGAAGACAGAACTTGCTATTTCCAATATTACCCGAAGTGTGTCTACCCTCTTTTTTGTGATAGTCAATTCTTTCGCTTCTACTACCGGATCGTTAGTTAGCAATCTGATCGGGGGAGGACAGGGGAAGGAACTTTTTCCCGTTTGCCGCAAAGTTCTCAGATTAGGCTATGTGGTAGGGCTTCCATTGATACTGACAGCTCTTTGGGGCAATCAATGGATCATCGGATTTTATACAAATAACGATTATTTAGTAAAACTTGCTTTCTGGCCTTTTATAGTCATGTTGTTGAATTATGTGTTTGCATTGCCCGGATATGTTTATATCAATGCTGTTACAGGTACGGGAAAGACAAGACTTGCCTTTGTCTTTCAACTGGTTACTATCCTGATCTATCTGATTTATCTATATTTGCTGAGTGAGTGTTTTCATGCCTCTTTGACGGTGTATATGACGGCGGAATATCTGTTCGTTATTCTATTGGGAATACAATCCATTCTGTACTTGAAGAGGAAATCCAAACAGAATATGTACTTTTGTACTTTCAATGATTGATACTTTCTCGAAATGACTGAAGATATAAAGAATAAACTTTTGATGTGTGCAGAGGTGTACCATTGTGCAGGCTTTATCGCAAGTGATCCGGTGCAGTTCCCTCATCGTTATACGCTGAAACAAGATATAGAGATTAGCGGACTGCTGACGGCAATTATGAGTTTTGGCAATCGCAAGCAGATATTGAAGAAAGCGGATGAGTTGCATAAGCTAATGGGAACTTCACCTTATCAATATGTATTATCCCGCCGGTGGGAGGAAGATTTTCCTTCCGGGGCAACCCATAGTTTTTATCGGATGCTGTCGTATGCTGATTTTCATGGATACTTCCGTCGGTTATATACGGCCTATACGCAGTTCGGAAGTTTGGAAGATGCTTTGAATATATATTCCGGAATACCTATGGAGAAGTTATGTGCATTTCTCGAAGTTTCTGCCAAAAGTCCTCAAAAGAAACTGAATATGTTTTTACGTTGGATGATTCGTCGGGATTCGGAGGTTGATTTGGGTGTTTGGGAGAGTTTTGATCGTAAAGACCTGATTGTTCCGTTAGATACTCATGTCTGTAGGGTAGCTTATTACTTCAAGTTGACGGATACGGAAACTTTTTCTTTGAAGAATGCCCGTCGGATCACCGCTGCATTGGCTGAAGTCTTTCCGGATGATCCTTGCCTGGGTGATTTTGCTTTATTTGGATTAGGAGTCAACGGGGAGATTTGAGTTGCAGAAACTCTATAGAAGTATCAATCAAACCTCTATTAAGTTCGACATATAAAACGGGTTCTGTTTCTGCTGATTCGTTTTATTTTTTGCTCCAGATTCGTGTATTAAGATTCAAGTCCTCTACAATAGAGACCAATGCATGAATCATGCTGAAATCGTTTTTGAGCTGGCTAAGGTCATCCATCGGTTTCCAGATGCTGGCTTCAAAATGATTTCTTGATTCAGGAATAGCTATCAGAATATTTGAATCTCTGAAACTAATTGTGATGTTCTTATTGAATTCTCTGTCTAGTGCAAGAAGTCGTTCCATCATTGAAGGAGAAAGAAGGTAGCGTGCTTCAATCTGGTCTGTAGAGTAAACATCGAATGTTTTCTCGAAATCCGGATTTTCCAGTTTCACCCGCGAACCGCTGGAGCTTAGTTTGAACAGGCTATTCCTTAAAATAGTGGTATGTCCCTGAAAGTCTTTCTGAAAATCGGCAATGAAAAAGAAACCTTTAAAGATATCTACCCAATAATGACTTGTCTGTCCTTTTGAATTGACACGTGTTTTTCGTTCTTCGGCATGAATTTCCGCACAGCAGAAGTCCGTTTTTCCTACACGTCCCTGTATCAGATCTTCTGTGTGATAACGGTCGGGAGAAGTGAACAGGGCACAGTTCCTGAATGTACTTTCCTTGATTCCCTCTTCGGGTGTGAAGACGGCATTTTCACAAAAAGATTGTAATATTTGTGCGATTACTTCCTGTTTATAATAGGTGGATAACTCCTGCGATTTGGCATTTATACAACTGTAGTATGCCAACAAAGCAAGACCTGCCGCAATACCGATTCCAATAAGTGCTACATGGGCATAAAGGGAAAATGCAATACCAATCACGAGAATAATCCCTCCTACCCATATTCCGGTGGAATGTCCTTGCTTTTTTAGTTCTTTGCGTTTCTGTTCAAGACTTTGCAGAGTAGAGGAAAGACTTTGTACCAATGTCTCAAATTGCGGACTTTCTGCCATATTATATATTGTTTTTTACTGATTCAACAAGTTATTCACATTCGGAACAGTACGTTCCTGTTCGGAAATGGAGAATACGCTTTTGCGTGTGAAACCAAACATACCGGCCAACAGATTTGACGGGAAAGTCTGTACTGCATTATTATAGTCAGTGACGCAAGCGTTAAAAGTTCGGCGTGCTGCCGAAAGCTGCTCTTCAGTTTCGTTAAGCGCACGTTGTAACTGTTCGAAGTTTTCAGACGCTTTCAGTTGCGGATAATTTTCTGCAATGGCAAAAAAGTGTGTACAGGCTTGTGAGAAAGCAGAGTCCAGATTTTCTTTATCCTGATTAGAGAAAGATGCGTACGACTTGTTGCGCATTTCCGTAATCTGTGCGAATGTGCTTTTTTCATGTTCTGCATATTCTTTGACTGTAGTTACCAGATTAGGAATCAAGTCGTATCTCTTTTTCAGCATTACGTCGATGGCTGCGAAAGCATTTTCCGTCTCATTTCTTTTTCGCACCAGTGAGTTGTAAATAGCGATGAAAATCACTACTACTACAGCTATAATAATTAGTATAGTCATAACTATATGTCTGGCATCCTCTTGCCGTTTTCTATATTTGTGAATTCGAAGTGGTTTTATTGCGTCAAAGATAAAGAATAAAACTGGAAAATAGAACAGTATTTGGGAGTAAAGAAGAATATATAGCGGAATATTTACTGAATATATCTGACAGAAACCGAATAAAAAAGAATTTCCGATTATCATCATAAAAAGCAGATGTGGAATCGACTTTTACAATGATAACCGAAAATTCAGATAAATCATCAGGACGCTTGTATTTTGTTTGTGTAGTCTTGCCAACCGGCTGCGGTTTTATATTTCTCTACAGATTCGGCGGGAACACGAATGACAGTAATGTCATCCGGAAATCCGTACCATATCTTTTCAAATACTTGTGGGGGTGTTATCCCTTCTACCTTGACTTCTTTGATACCTGTGTTATTGAATGCTGAAAAATTAATCTGTGTCACATTTGCCGGAATGGTCAGTTGAGTGACTTTTCTGTTACCGCCCAATAATCCTTGTCCCAATATCCGGATACTTTGTGGAATTTCGAAACGTGTTAATTGGGGACATCCTTCCAGACAGTAAGGGTGAATCATAGCTTCGGGATCATCATTGAAAACAGTTCCGTAAGTTGTCACTTCCGTTAATTCCGGACAGTAATAAAAGGCTCTTTGCGCTATGTTTGTAACACCATTCGGTAACTTCACGGTTGTAATGCTACTTTCCCGGAATGCTTCCAGCCCGATTGTTCTGACGTTCTTCGGAATCTCAATCGTTTTCAGTTGAGACGTCTTGAGGAATGCCTGTGCACCGATTTCTGTCAGCGTAGCAGGTAATAACACTTCTTCAATGCCTGCATATACAAAGGTGCTTGCGGGAAGTTTAGTGAGTTTAGTCCGGCTTAAATCTGCTTTTTTGAGGTGATAACAATAGTAGAATATGTTTTCCTCAAGCTGTTCCAGAGTCGAGGGAAATATAACTTCCTGAATAGTTGAATTGAAGAAAGCCATATCTCCGATGGATTTCAGTCCCTCATTGAGTGTCACCTTGTTTATTTTACTGCCGTTGAAAGCGTTTTTAGGAATGGATTTCACGTTGTTGGGGAGTATGATTTCATCGTACCCTTTCAGAACTTCTGTCAGAACTCCGTTTTCCACGCGAACAGGTGCCACCTGAATAGTAAAGCTCTTCTGCTTTCCTTCTATTGTTATGGTCACTTCCTGTTTGTCGACAGGGGCAGATGACGAGAAACCACTGATCTGTTTTGGGGCAACATTCACGGACCGTTGTTTCCCATCATCATATTCACCTGTCACTTTGAGTCCAGTTAAGTCTATACTCTCTCCTAATGCATAAATCGTTTTTGCAGGCAGTTGGTCTATGGAAAAACGTTCAAGTAAGGCTCCTGTGGGTTCAGATGGTTGCTCCGTCGGAGGCAGTTCCTTCTTGAATTCATCGTTTTCAGTGCTGCAACTCAGTAATGTAAGTCCTGTCATCATTTGCAGGCAAAGTACTATTAATATATTAAGTTTAGTTTGTTTCATTGTGATAAAAGCTTAGTTAGGGAATTGGGTTAAACGTATTTCTATTTTCACTACTTTACCTGCTTCTACGGTTCTGCCGGAAGACCATATCTGGTAGTTATCAGGTCCGCCACCTTCTTGTACCACGAACGTAAAGAACCGCTGCGACTGTGCTGCGAACCATTCTTCTTGCGGTAAAATAAAGGTGGCTATCCCGCTTTCATTGGTTCGGGCAACCGCAGTAGGTAAGGTCAGATTATCTTTCTCAAAAACTTTATAATCTTTTTCATTATACATCTTTACGGGAATACCCGTTGCAATTTTTCCATTTTCATCATAAACGACAACCACTACTTTAGCTTCTCTCACTTCTTCGTTTCCTTTTTCGCACGCTATCATAAAAAGTATGATACCTAGCAGAATAACAATCTTTCTCATAATCTTCTCTTTTTTCAATTTTTTCGAATGCAAAAGTAGTAAGATCGTATCATTTTTGAGTTATGATACGATCTTGTAAATCTAACACTGGTGTTTTAATAGTGTTGATATTCAGATAGTTATTTTGAATGGGTTCTCAGATTTCTAACACTGGCCTAACACCTATCCGAAAAGTGATAAAAACAGGTCCTTGTTAGCAGTTTCTGCTGATTTGATACGTGATTTAAGTCGTGACTTCCGGGCATATACATTGGCTACCGTATCTTTCATGAACAGGCTTATTACTTGTGGTGAAAAACCTACAAAGATATAGCAGAGTAACCGAATGTCAGCTTCTTTCATTGCAGGGAAATCATTCCGGAGTTTTTGCATGGCGTTGTCATGGCAGGTATTTACGATAAGCTCCAGTTCTTGCAGCATTTCATTGTTTTCTGCAAAATCGGTGATTATTTGTTTCACTTCGTGGAACATGGCGGCCTGTTGTGATGCGGTATTCTCGCGTTCGTAGTAAGTTTTTCCCAATTTGTCGATAATGTCAAAACGAGAGGCTATCAATCCTTTTAGATGGTTTTCAGTATTGCGCTGTCCTTCCATGCGTTCGGTCAGAGTTTTGTACTCGGAATTAGCTTCTTCTGCCAGTAGCAGATAGCGGTCGGTACGTTCGCGTTGCAGTCGCAGGCGTTGGCGGGTGATGTAATAAGCCACTCCTATCATCAGAAGGGTTACAGTTGCTGCTGCGATTTCCCAGGTAGTACGGTTTTTCATCCGGTATTCGGCAAAGTCAGTCCGTTCTTTAAAATATTCGCGTTCCACCATGCCGGCGGAAAACTGCATGTTTGAGCGTGTCAGCGAATCAGTCAGATAGATATAACGATGTATGTTATCGGTTGCTTTCTCAAAGTTCCTGGTTTGTGCTTCAATACGATATGCGGTATATTGCAGGTCGGCCAAGTCGCGGATGTCGGTAGTCTGTGCTTCTGCGAGAGCCAGATAGTAGCGTGCGCTGTCTATACGATTTTTCAGAAGGTTCACATCTACCAGTGTATGGTAGCCGTACAGGGTATCCTGTCGGGCGGAAAGCTCGATGCGTTGCAGCAAGTCATGAGGAATTTGCCGCTTGCCCGATACTACATAAAGAGAGGCAAGGTTCGTGAGGCTGGCTTTTGCCAGGTGATCGTTCTTTTGTTCGTCGGCCAGATCAAGAGCGGCGGCGTAGAGACGCATTGCTTTCTCTATGTCTTTCGAATGAAAAGCTGCGGCTGCCATATCAAGTGTTGACTCCGTTTCTTCACGTACATTATCCGACTGCCGGAAGTTATTGCGGGCTTCACGGAAATAATGATAAGCCCGGCTGTAGTTCATCTGTTCATAATATACTTCACCGATTTGCCCGTATAACAGTCCTGTATAATAAGGTTCATTGGTGTCTTTCAGTTTCTCTTCTATTTTGAGAAAAAGGCGCAATGCTCCCGGTTTGTCTCCTGCCCGTAGTTTGATTCGTCCCCAATAATAGAGAGTCTTACATTGGTGTCGTAAATCTTTGGAATAGTGTTTATAATGGCTCCAAGCCTGGCGGATCAGTGAATCATCCGTTACTTTAATATGGTTTTTATCTAATGCTTCCGAGTAAAGCAAGGCATATCTGGCCTGTTCGGCCTGACTGCCTTCCTGTCTGAGCTGCTTTAATATTGTCAAGGCACTGTCCGGCTTGTTTTGTAACAGAGCTTCCGCCTCGTCAAGCCGGGAAATATGTTCTCTATTATAACATCCTGTAAAAAAGAGAATGGCTGATAGTCCAAGTATAATTCTGCATTTCATGCTGTGAATGTAGTGAAAATCTCTCGGATTTGAAATAAGGAGTAGTGCCTTTTTTTAATGATGACTGCATTGACACATTATTTTTTATCATTGTGATTCCATATGCATCATTGTCATATTCATAGAGGGCAGTTCCCCAATATCATCAAAGCGGTATGTGCTGCTTTTGCCTGTTACAATGAATCCTTTGTCATTATTGGAAAAAGACTCTTCTAGAAAGAAAAAAAATAATTTTAGTCTCACGGTCTCACTGTGGAATATCTAGTATGCTGACAATCATTAATATAATGAATGAGAGATACCTTTCCGAACAGGTATCTCTCATTGTTTTTCCATCAAAACCACTAGTTTTCGGTTATCTCTCATTGCTATCTCTCACATCAAAGTAAGTACATAAGATGTGGTCCGCTATATCTGTTTAAAACCAGCAGTTGTTTGTATGTTAAGTCACTGTATCCTAGATGTTATCCTATATATCTTATTCTGTTATCTAACCGACATCTTCATCGTTCCACCCGGGTGAACAGTCTCTATCACCTAGGTGAATAAGCCAGTTCATTATTGTGCAATGATCTGTTCACCCGGGTGGAACGATGAAGATGTCGGTTAGATAATACACAAACTTTAGTTGATAAACAGGTTAAGCCAGGGTATACTATATGCAAAGAAGCGGTAAACGGGCAAATAACCACCATCTTGATGGGAATTATTCGATGAACCGATTGGGTATCCCGCTATAGGTCAATGTGATTTTATGCATCGCCCTTGTCACCGCCACATAAAGCATACTTTTATCTATGGTGGAATGATAATTCTGATTATCAGCTTGTGGAACGATCACTTCATCAAATTCCAACCCTTTTGCCATGTGTGCGGAAGTGACAACAATGCCTTTTGTATAAGCTGAACTTAGACTTGACAAAAACGATATGTTATCTGTATGGACTTGGAGTTTCTGAGCAAGCGCTTTTGCCTGAGTTTCTGTTTTACAGATTATTCCCAAAGATGTATATCCGGAGTTTCTGAAGTCCGATACCAAATTAACAATGCCTGTCGTTTCTTCTTCTGCATTCTTGAATGGAAAAATTTCAGGTTGTTCTCCATGTCGCATAATGGGTTCCAGTTCATTGTTTGCCTGGATTTTCTGTGCCAGACTGGTAATTTCAAAAGTAGAGCGGTAACTCTTACATAGTTTCATTACTTCTCCGGTGGTAAACGCTTTTTGAATCATGGCAGCAGTTGAAGAACCATAGGGATTGACAGATTGAGAAGCATCTCCAAGAATTGTTTTCCGGCAGGGATAAAGTTTTTGGATCACCTTGTATTGTATGGGAGAATAGTCCTGCATTTCATCTATCAGAAGATGTCTGATATGAGTTTGAGTTTTATTTCCATCCAATGCGAGGTGCAGATAAGCCAGGGGAGCCATATCTGCATATTCCAGCATACGATTCTTTCGCATCTTGAACATTTCAGGTTTTCCGGCCCATTCGAAAAAGTCTTTATAGATCTGGAGATCGTTATTTCCTGAAAACATATTCTTAATTTCTTTTCTCAGCAGATTTTTCTCAGCGGTAGTCACTGTAAGGTTATACTGGATTTTCATCATTTCCAGAATGTAATCTGTCATGGTTTCAAATCGTTGGCGTATGGGGTAACGATGGAATCGTTTGAACTGTTCCCCTACGAATTCTGCGGGAATAGTGATATACTTGGTGAGTTTTACATCAGTCACTCTGAAATAGTGATTTTCCATATGGAGGATGAATTTGTCGAGTCGGGAAACAAATTCGAAAGAAGCTTTGTATTGTATCCGTTCGATAAAATCCGGAGCCGGCTTTTCCAGTAGTTCCGAGACTTGTCCGAAGAAATTCTGAAACTTATATTTGTTGTCAAGGACGGTGGAGAGAATCTGTTCCATGCTGGTTTCCGGTACAGTCGTTTCACCAAGTTCCGGAAGGACATTGGATATGTAATCGGCAAATACTTTATTAGGTGAGATGATCAGAATGTCTTTGGATGAAATTTTTCCTTTTTGTGCATAGAGCAGGTAAGCAATACGGTGTAAGGCAATAGACGTTTTTCCCGAGCCGGCGACTCCCTGTATGATGAGTACGGGCGTATCTTCGTTGCGGATAATCCGGTTTTGTTCGCGTTGGATGGTCATAACGATGTTTTTCATCTTGTCGTCTGCATTGGAACAGAGCTCTTTTTGCAGGATATCATCATGAACAGTGACGGAACTTTCAATCATATATTCCATCTTACCTTTGCGAATGCGGTACTGACGCTTGAGTGAAATCTCTCCATGCACTTCACCTGACGGAGAAGAATAAGTGGCCTCACCTGACTCATAGTCATAAAACATACCCGAAATAGGTGACCGCCAATCATATATCAGATTTCTTTTGTTTTTGAAATCGTAGAATGTGTGTATACCTATATATACAGGAAGTTTTTTGCCGCTGCTTCCATTTTCCTTAAAGTCGATTCGTCCGAAGTAAGGAATATCCAATATATTACTCAGGCGATTGCGTTTGTCTATCACATTTTCGCCTCGTGCAAAATGATTCAGTATACTTTCACGCATGGAACGGATTTCATGAGGATCGATGTCTTTATTGGACCATAGATAATCTTTGTATTCCTGCAGAGTATCTATGTGCTCTTTAACAGACTTGTCTGTGCTGTTTATCGTATCATTGATGATATTGAGCACCTGTTGCAAATATGCTTTTTCCTGCTCTTCTGTTTCGTTGAATATCATATATAAATTCAGTTTGGGTATTAAAGTTGATTGAAAGGGTGGCAAAGTTAGCTAGATCCGGTGGGGTATTAAATAGTTATTTATAGCTATATATCAAGCCTTTTTCTTATTTTTGCGTGCTCATTTAATCTAGAAGAAAGATGGATATCCTTGATGTTGCAAGACGAAATCAGCAGAAAGCATGGGAAATAATAGAGAAAGTCAATGTTATACCGATATGGGAAAGCATTGGTGCACAGGTTAATCTGGTTGGTTCTCTTCGTATGGGGTTGCTGATGAAACACCGGGATATTGATTTTCATATATATACGTCTTCTTTAAGTTTAGCCGATAGTTTCAGGGCGATGGCGAAGCTGGCGGAAAACACGTCAGTGAAGAAGATAGAGTGCGTGAATCTGCTGCATACTGTTGAGGCGTGTGTTGAATGGCATGCCTGGTATCAGGATTCGGATAATGCACTCTGGCAAATTGATATGATACATATCCGGAAAGGTTCCCGATACGATGGATATTTTGAGAAAGTAGCCGAACGTATTTCTTCCGTCTTGACAGATGAGATTAAGCGGACAATTCTTCAATTGAAAAATGAGACACCCGAAAGTGAAAAGATTATGGGGGTAGAATATTATCAGGCTGTCATACGGGATGGAGTACGGACTTATGCCGGGTTTGAAGAATGGCGAAAAGAGCATCCGGTGGGAGGAGTGCTGGAATGGATGCCTTAATCAGCTTAATATCCCCGTCTCATATCCTATTCGGATGGCTTCAATGGAATTTTGTACTCCTAATTTCCGTAATAGATTCTGTCGGTGAATATTGACGGTATGAATGCTGACACACAGTCTGTCTGCTATTTCTTTACTTAACAGTCCTTTTTGGATCAGGCGTAAAATTTCAGCTTCCCGTTTGGTGAGAGGACTGAAGGTCTGCAGTGACGGAGAAGGGGAGAACATCTCTCCATTTTTCAGATTGAGTACAGTACAGCCTACCGTTTCGGCCTCTTGTTGATCAGGTGAGATATCCATATTCCCGATTACCAGCCATGCTTTTCCATCGATGGTCTGCTCCAGAACCTGATGCCTGCTGACAACACGCACGTATTGTTGCCTCGCATTGAGAACACGAAAACTGTAAATATTAGAATAGTCATTTCGTTGTTCCGGAGGCAAACTGTATATAAACTGACTTAATTTTATTTGTAAGATGAGCAATTGCTCGCGGTCGTCGGGATGGATGCGCGATTCCAGATAATCACCCTGCCTTTCCAATGTTGCTATCTTGTGGGCATCATATCCCAGTAAATCTACAAAGTTCGGAGAAGCATAGGCATATCTGCATTTATATACGTCTACTACAAATGTACAGTTCCGGTTCATCTTCGAGAATTGATGAAGCATGGATTTATTCCGTTCCCACACGGCATAGTCGATGTCGGTAAAGGACAAACGTTGCTTTGCCCACAATTCTTCCCGTGTGATATCTGTTAGCTTGATTTCCCGCATGTATGGAACTGTTTTTTTGATTGAAGTATGACAAAAGTAGATATAATCCGTGATATTATCAAGGAAGGAGTAGAGATTTGCTTATTCTTATTGTTTCCACACAATAATCGTGCTAACAAATGATAATTATTGAACATCTCTTGAAAAATAAATAATAAAAAGATAGTTATCTAATTAATTGTGTTATCTTTGTTCCCAGAGTTTGAGTCACGAATCATTATTGTGTAGTTCTTCTTTATAATATATTATTAGTAAGTAGTCCTCTTCTGTAATTATCCTCCTCACTCCAAATTAGTATTTATTTTTAATAAAATTTTAGATGAACATTTACATTTCAGGTTTAAGTTATGGCACAAATGATGCTGACTTGACAAATTTATTTGCAGAGTATGGAGAAGTTTCTTCAGCCAAAGTTATTTTTGATAGAGAAACCGGCAGATCCAGAGGATTCGCTTTCGTAGAAATGACGAATGATGCAGAAGGACAAAAAGCTATTGACGAATTGAACGGAGTTGAATATGACCAGAAGGTTATTTCAGTGAGCGTTGCACGTCCTCGCGCTGAAAAACCGTCATACGGTGGTAACCGTGGAGGTGGTTATAACAATTCAAGAAGATATTAATATCAGAATAAATAAAAGCAGAAGATAATGTCTTCTGCTTTTATACAGACTATTACCGTTTCATGATTCAACGGAGGAATTTCTGTTATACAGAGAAGACGAAAAATCATTTTACATTTAAGTTCTGCTAATTCTGCCTCTTTTATGCGCAATATCAGGAGTATATAATCCTGCACTTTCCATTCTGACAATAGATTATTAGGCTTTTTTGTAATACAATGCTCTTGGAAGAAACAGGAGTGAGAGTTTAATAAATAATATCCAATCAAGCGAACAGCCAATGATGAAGGCGACTTTGAATACTTGAATAGAGTATGTTCGGAGTGTGTTGATTTTGAAATGGCCAAGCACAGAATAAAATATATGAAATCATTTTTTATAGGAAATATTGAAATTAAAGTACCTGTTATACAAGGTGGAATGGGAGTTGGGATATCATTGTCCGGTCTGGCGTCAGCAGTAGCAAACGAAGGGGGAGTGGGAGTTATATCGTGTGCAGGTCTGGGGTTGCTTTATCCCAAAGAAAAAGGCACTTATACAGAAAAATGCATCAGTGGCCTGAAAGAAGAGATTCGCAAATCACGCATGAAAACAAAAGGTATTATTGGTGTGAATGTCATGGTTGCCTTATCGAATTATGCTGATATGGTGCGTACTGCGATTAATGAAAAGATTGATGTGATATTTTCCGGTGCCGGACTTCCACTTGATTTGCCTTCCTATTTGACTACGGGGAGTATTACGAAATTAGTACCTATTGTATCTTCTTCAAGAGCTGCCAAAATAATCTGTGACAAATGGCAAAAGAATTATAACTATCTGCCGGATGCGATAGTGGTAGAAGGTCCCAAAGCCGGAGGGCATCTGGGTTTTAAGAAAGAACAGCTGCAAGACCAGAATTATGCGTTGGATGTATTGATTCCCGAAGTAGTGGCGATTGCGGCCAGTTATAAAGAACAGAAACATATTCCGGTGATTGCCGCCGGTGGAATTTCGACAGGTGAAGATATTGCGCACTTTATGGAACTGGGAGCTTCGGGAGTGCAGATGGGAAGTATTTTCGTGACAACCCTTGAATGTGATGCTTCGGAAACTTTCAAAGAAGTGTATATTCACTCCAAATCCGAAGATGTTCTTATTATTGAAAGTCCTGTCGGAATGCCGGGACGGGCTATTGACGGAGAATTTATTCATAGTGTGAATAATGGTCTGGAAAAGCCGAGGAAATGCTCATTCCATTGCATTAAGACGTGTGACTATACAAAAAGTCCTTATTGCATTATTAAAGCGCTGTATAATGCGGCCAAAGGAAATATGAAAAAAGGTTATGCTTTTGCCGGTAGCAACGCCTTTCTCGCAGATAAAATAAGCAGTGTGAAAGAAGTGATGAATACACTGGAACGCGAGTTTTTCTTAGCGACTCACAAACTGGTTTAATATCGGAGACTTTGCATATTCAGTATTGAATGTGGCATGCTCTCTTACTATATATAAAATTAACCGCTGTGCTGAAACAGCAAAAATAACATTTATGACATTTAAAGAATTAAATATAACCGAACCTATTTTAAAAGCAATTGAAGAAAAAGGATATACAGTACCTACTCCTATTCAGGAGAAAGCGATTCCTGTAGCATTGGCAAAAAAAGACATTTTAGGCTGTGCGCAGACTGGAACCGGAAAGACTGCTTCATTTGCAATACCTATTATACAACATTTGCATCTCAATAAGGGAGAGGGCAAGCGTTCGGAAATCAAAGCTCTGATTTTGACTCCTACCCGCGAACTCGCATTGCAAATCAGTGAATGTATTGAAGATTATTCAAAGTATACACGTATCCGTCACGGAGTCATCTTCGGAGGCGTGAATCAACGTCCGCAAGTGGATATGCTGCATAAAGGAATTGATATTCTGGTTGCTACTCCGGGGCGTCTGCTCGATTTGATGAATCAAGGACATATACGATTGGATAATATTCAGTATTTTGTTCTGGACGAAGCAGACCGTATGCTTGATATGGGCTTTATTCATGATATTAAACGGATATTGCCGAAGCTTCCGAAAGAAAAGCAAACGTTGTTCTTTTCGGCTACGATGCCTGATACGATTATTGCTCTGACTAATTCCTTGTTGAAGAATCCGGTGAAGATTTATGTTACACCGAAATCATCAACGGTAGATTCTATAAAGCAGTTGGTTTACTTTGTTGAGAAGAAAGAAAAGAGCCTGTTGCTGATTTCAATTTTGCAAAAATCGGAGGACCGGTCGGTACTTATCTTTTCGCGTACCAAGCATAATGCTGATAAGATAGTTAAAATATTGGGTAAAGCCGGCATTGGCAGCCAGGCTATTCATGGAAATAAGAGTCAGGCGGCACGGCAGTCCGCATTGGGTAACTTCAAGTCGGGTAAGACGCGAGTGATGGTTGCTACTGATATCGCTTCCCGGGGAATTGATATTAATGAACTGCCGTTGGTTATCAATTATGATCTTCCTGATGTTCCCGAGACATATGTACACCGAATCGGGCGTACGGGAAGAGCTGGAAATGCAGGTATGGCACTTACATTCTGCTCTCAGGAAGAACGCAAACAGATTAATGATATTCAGAAATTGACAGGCAAAAAACTAAATAGGGCTGATTTTACAATTTAAGGTCATTCCCTTACATTATTCATTAAAATATAGTATAAATTAAATATAAGTTCTATGGCAAAATCCATTACGGTAGGTAAACGTGAAAATGAAAAAAAGAGACTCGCTAAACGAGAAGAAAAACAAAAGAAAAAGGATAGCAAGAAGTTATCCAGTAAAAGCAGCTTCGATGATATGATTGCTTATGTGGACGAGAATGGAATGATAACTTCGACTCCTCCGGCTGAAAACATTAAAAAGGAAGAGATAAACCTGGATGAGATAATCATTGCAACTCCGAAGAAAGAAGACGAGGAACCCGTTATATTGAGAGGGAGAGTTGAATTCTTTAATGAGGCAAGAGGCTTTGGTTTTATAAAGGACCTTGCCGGAGTTGATAAGTACTTTTTCCATGTTAATAATGTCGTTGGTAATATCTCGGAAGGTAATATTGTAACATTCGATCTTGAACGTGGTGTGAAAGGAATGAATGCGGTCAATATCTGTCTCGAAAAGAAACCGGTGGAGAATTAAAACAAAAACAAAAAATGTAAGTATTGAAACTTATTTTTAGATATTCATTTGCTTAAGTGTAATATGATAAAATAAAAATCCCTTGAGTCTCAGAGGTTCAAGGGATTTTTTATGCGTAAAAATAGTATTGCAGGCAGACAGGGGAACAGAGGGTAACCGGAAGAAGAATGCAGTATATCGTACAAAAATGGCAAGAAATAATGATTCATTATCTCTACTATTTCATACCTTTGCCCGCTGAGTCTGAAATATTATTAACTTTTAAACGCAGAAAACATGAAGAACTTATTGATTACGGTATTTTTTCTCAGCTTGACTTTGCAGCTCTCTGCTGAGACAGGAGGAAGCAATGCTGTAATTGTAGAAAAAACTACAGCAAGTCCGGCGGAAAAGACGCCTGTTTATTGGCAGAAAATGGCAGATGGTATGTCGCAAGCCCTTATCAAGCATTTTTGGGGCGCAAACTTCAAAGGGTATGAGAATCGGTTTTATTTTAATTATGGTAGTGATCTTTCCAATATGACTACCAATCATTATTGGCCACAGGCACATGCTATGGATGTCATGGTAGATGCATATATGCGTACCGGAAGCAAACAGTATTTGAATATATACCCGTTATGGTGGGAAGGTGCACCGAAATTCAATTTTGCGGGCAGAGAGGAAGACCCGTGGTGGAATGTGTTTGTAGACGATATGGAATGGATTGCTCTGGCACAGATTCGCATGTTTGAAAGCACTAAGAATACCAAGTATCTGAAAAAGGCGAGACAGACCTACGATGATTGGGTTTGGTCTACTTGGGGACCGGAAGATGAGGCTCCGTGGTTTGGTGGCATTACCTGGAAGACGGATGTGGCAAAATCTAAGAACGCTTGTTCCAATGGTCCTGCTGCCCTTATTGCTGCCCGGTTGTATAATTTTTACGATGCTATGGGTAAAAAGGCCGGAAAACCCAAACAGGCTTATCTGAATGAGGCCATTAAAATATATACATGGGAGAAGAATAACTTGTTCGACCGTCAGACGGGGGCAGTGTATGACAGCATGAATGGAGAAGGCAAGATTACCAAATGGGTATTTTCGTACAACTCGGGTACTTTCCTGGGAGCAGCTCATGAACTGTATAAGATTACCGGTGATAAGCAATATCTGGCAGATGCAGTAAAAGCGGCCAATTTTGTGATTGACCATTTGTCGACCAATGAAGGTGTACTCTCCGATGCAGAAGGTGGTGACGGTGGCTTGTTTCATGGCATCTTCTTCCGTTATTTTGTGAAACTGATTAATGACCCTGCACTGGATAGTGCCAATTATAATAAGTTTCGCGACTACATAACTCATTGTGCTACGGTTATGGCAGAGCAAGGAGTGAATCAGAAGACTATGTTATATAGCGGTCGTTGGAGAAAAGCACCTGCTGATGATGAGAGTGTGGGATTGACATCGCATCTGACCGGTTGTATGCTGATGGAAGCTATGTGTGTACTTAAACACCGATAGAGTGAATAAGAAAAGAGATAAAACAAAAATCCCTTGAACTTCAAAAGTTCAAGGGATTTTTGTTACTGAGTTGATAGTGGTGCCACCAGGAATCGAACCGGGGACACAAGGATTTTCAGTCCTTTGCTCTACCAACTGAGCTATGGCACCGTAAGGCTAATTCAACTCAGTTGTTTCTCTTTTGCGGTTGCAAAGGTAGTTAAAGTTTTGGATTCTGCAAGGCTTCTATAAATAAAAAACACTGATAAAAAGCTACTTTGCTTATTATCAGTGTTGTATGGAATGAAATATTTTTCAGTATATAACTGAGAAAATCTATTTATCTTCTTTTAGCGGATTCCATCCCTGAGCCTTCAATTCAAATTCTTGTCCGTCACGGGTAATCAATGCGCAACCGAGTTCGGGTTTGGTGATATGCCCGATGAGGCGGATTCCCTCCATCTGTGATACTTTCTCATGATCGGCGATGGGGACAGTGAAAAGCAATTCATAATCTTCACCGCCATTCATGGCACAAGTGGTCAGGTTCATGTTGAATTCTTCTGCCATGACAGCCGTCTGATAGTCAATAGGAATATGTTCCTCATAGACACGGCATCCCGTATTACTTTGTTTGCAGATATGCATTAATTCGGACGACAGACCATCGGAGATGTCCATCATGGATGTGGGGACAATATTGGCAGCCGCCAGTTTTTCGATGATATCTTTACGGGCTTCCGGTTTCAACTGGCGTTCCAGTAAGTATTCTTTGCCGGTGAAGTCCGGTTGGATATCTTTTTCACCCTTCAGTACTGTTTTCTCACGTTCCAGGAGTTGCAGACCCATATAGGCGGCGCCCAAGTCACCGCTGACACAGATTAAGTCAGTGTCTTTGGCTCCGTTGCGGTAGACCACTTTGTCTTTATCGGCATCTCCGATACAGGTGATGCTGATGGCAAGTCCCGTAAGAGAAGAGGATGTATCGCCTCCGATAATGTCAACATGATACTGTTGGCATGCCAGACGAATGCCTGAATAAAGCTCTTCCATGTCCTCTACGCTGAAGCGTTTGGAAAGAGCGAGCGATACGGTGATCTGCCGGGGCGTACCGTTCATTGCATAGATATCGGAGAAATTGACTACGGCCGATTTATATCCCAGATGTTTCAGAGGGACATAAGTCAGGTCGAAATGAACACCTTCCATTAATAAGTCGGTTGTTACTAATAGTTGTTTCTCCGAAGGGTAGGAGAGGACGGCGGCATCATCACCCACTCCGTATTTGGTTGATTCGTTTTCTGGTTTAATTCCCTCGGTGAGGCGGTCGATCAGACCGAACTCGCCGAGAGTTGCTATTTCAGTTCGCATAAATAGAGTTTAGTATTAAGCACGGTTGATAAGTTCACGCATGATAGTGGTCATTTTAGGTTGAGCTGCGTCCGCTGCCTTCTGAACTTCTTCATGCGATACTTCTACAATTTTTCCTTCTACTCCCAAGTCAGTGATGACGGAGATTCCGAATACCTTGATTCCGCAGTGGTTGGCTACGATCACTTCGGGAACGGTAGACATACCGACTGCATCGGCACCCAGAATGTGGAATAGTTTATATTCAGCAGGAGTCTCGAAAGTAGGGCCTTGCGTACCGATATAAATTCCATGTTGTACCTTAATGCCTTTTTCCTGAGCAATCTCGTCAGCTTTACGAATCAGTTCCTTATCATATGCTTCGCTCATATCCGGGAAGCGTGGACCATAAGGAATATTCTTGCCACGAAGCGGATGTTCGGGGAAGTAGTTGATATGATCGGTGATAATCATCAGGTCACCGATTTCAAAAGCTTCGTTTGTACCACCGCTGGCGTTGGATACAAACAATGTTTTGATACCCAGCTCACGCATTACACGTACAGGGAAAGTCACTTCCTTCATGGAATAACCTTCATAATAATGAAAACGCCCTTGCATTGCCATGATGTCTTTGTTGCCCAACTTGCCGAAAATCAGTTTACCGCTATGACCTTCGACAGTAGACACCGGGAAGTTAGGAATATCCGAATACTTTATTTCATACTTCTCGGTGATCTCGTCTGCCAAACTGCCAAGTCCGGTGCCAAGGATGATGGCTGTTTCAGGACTGGTGTGCATTTTCCCTTTCAGAAAAGCTGCTGTTTCTTGTATTTTCTCTAACATAGCCAATAATGTGTTGGTTAAATTTATCTTGTTGATTTTGTAATATCTCAATCTCAATCGGCAAGGCGTAAATAAACGGTTTCAGTTCCTCGCTCAATACCGGATGATGAATCAGGCGGGTTGCATCTTTCTCGGTGGTGACAATCAGTTTATGTTCACCTTTCAGTTTTCCGAATCGTTCCTTGATCTGTTGTATGTCCCGATGACTGAAATGATGATGGTCGTCGAATGAAAGCGAATCAATCTGATCGGTATACATTTTCAACTCTTCGAGAATAGGCGCAGGTGATGCAATGCCCGTTACCAGCAAAATATCCGTATTCGTTAAAGCACTCAGCGGTAACTCATTCACTGTAGAATCAATCTCTGAATTTGCTGATGGAAATACCGGTTGCAGATTTCCATAACGAAACGATGAGAAGTATAACTGCTGATAAGGATAAAGGTTCAGTCGTTTTGTGATAATATTATAGTCAATCGGCTTAATATCCTGCGGACACTTTGTGACAATGACGATTTGTGCCCGGTTTTTACCGTTGACAGACTCGCGCAGACGACCTGCCGGAAGTAAAGTATCGTCGCAGAAGAGGCGGTGATAATCCGTCAGCAGGATGCTTAGTCCCGGCTTGACGTAACGGTGCTGGAAAGCATCATCCAGCAATACAACTTCAATGGACGGTTCTTTGATGGATAGTAATTGTTCTATGCCATGGCAACGGTTCTCATCGACAGCTAGTGTGACAGACGGGAACTTGGTATGCATCTGGTAAGGCTCGTCACCGATGCTGCGTGCAGTACTTTGGGGAGTGGCAAGCACATATCCTCGGCTATGCCTTTTATATCCCCGGCTTAATACTGCCACATGATAGTTATCACGAAGCAGCTTTATCAGATATTCGGTGTGCGGCGTCTTTCCCGTGCCGCCTACAGACAGGTTGCCGATGCAGATGACAGGAACACCAAAACTCTTTGACCGGAGGAATCCCCAGTCAAAGAGTTTGTTTCTTACTGTTACCACTGCCCCGTAAATCCATGAGACAGGGTAAAGCCACTTATGTATCTTGATAAAGTGTTCGTCCATGCAGTACAGTTTACTTGATATTTAGTTCAAACGGAATGCGTGCCTGAATCATGGAACGCTCTTTTAAATTTTTCAGCATACCGAATTGTTGATAATACTCTCCTAACTTGCTTTTCAATATTTGTGATTCCACATAATTAGTGGGTTTCGTATTGAGCAGTGAAGAAAGGAGGTCTTGTTTTGCCGGATAAGAAACAACTGTATATCCTTCGATTCCTGCTTTCCTGACAGCAATCTCCAAAGCTGTATCAATACCTCCGAGTACGTCTACCAGTCCAAGTTCTTTAGCAGCTTCTCCTGTCCATACACGACCTTCAGCTATTTTCTCAATGGCCTCTTTGCTCATATGGCGCCCCTCAGCGCAGCGATTGACGAATGTATCATAACCTTGGGTAATCATCATCTGCATCAGTGTCTTCTCATCCTGATTGAAAGGACGCATGATATTTCCAAAATCTGAAAATTTATTTGTTTTTACCACATCGTAGGTCAAACCGATCTTTTCTGATAATTCCTTAACATTCGGTACCATACCGAAAATTCCGATGGATCCCGTCAATGTAGTCGGCTCTGCAACGATTGTATCGGCTACACAAGAGATATAATAACCACCTGATGCGGCATAATCACCCATAGAAACAATTACTGGTTTCTCTGTTTTCAGTTCTTTCACGGCATGCCAGATTTGTTCGGATGCAAAAGCACTTCCACCCGGTGAATTAACACGGAGAACGACAGCTTTTACATCCTCGTCATCTTTTAGCTTACGCAAGTCACGAATAACTTTTGTGCCTACAATTCCCTCTTCAGAAGTTGAAGAACCGCTGTAATCTGTGATTTCTCCGGAGGCATAATAGACCGCTACGATGTTACCGCTTTTATCTTTCGGCATGTTTTTTTTCACATTGATCATATCACTCAACCCTAGCACCGGAAGGCGGTCATCTTCTTTCAAGTCCACCCACTGTTTAAGATAATTGCGAACATCATTGCGGTAAATCAATGTGTCCGCCAAGCCACATTGCACACTTTCCTCTGCCGGATAAAACATCAGCATACGGTCAGCTAAAGCATTCAGTGAATCTACGGGGAGGCTGCGGGAAGCAGATACCCCTTCGGTAACCTGTCCCCAGATCGAGTTGATAAAAGCTGTCACCTGTTCACGATTGGCAGGACTCATTTCTGTAGAAATAAACGGTTCTACGGCGGATTTATAAGTACCTACTTTAAATATCTGCATTTCTACCCCGATCTTTTGCAGTAAGTCTTTATAAAACAGAGGAGCGGAAGCGATGCCTTTCCACTCAATCATTCCTTTCGGATTGAGCAATACCTTGTCCGCTACACTGGAAAGATAATAAAGTCCTTGTGTATAGCTATCTCCGTAGGCTATGATGAACTTTCCGCTTTCTTTAAAGTCGAGCAATGCGTTACGGATTTCCTGCAAAGATGCATACGAAGTTCCGAGCATACTTGCCTGCAGATAAATTCCTTTGATATTTTCATTTTCTTTTGCTTTTTTGATGGAAGAAAGAATATCGTCCAGCCCGTATGTATTGGAGTCGTCGCTGAACAACTGTGATAAGATACCTAACGGACTCTCCTGAGTGCGTTCGACTAATACACCGTTCAGGTCGAGCATCATCACAGAATTCTTTTTCACTATTGTTTCTGTATCCGCGGTTGATACAATGCCGAACAATGTTACCATGCCGATAATAAATAATACAATGCTTGACAGGATGATACCGGTCACAGTGGCGAGCGTAAATTTCAAGAAATCTTTCATTATACTATTGTTTTTTTGAGTCAGCTTGTTTTAAAGCTAACAAAGATAAATAATTGAGTTGATATTTATTCAATAAGTCGTGCGAATTTTTGTTTTGTCACAATGAATCAGGTTTATTTGCTTTTAGAATGCTGCCCGGAACAGGGTAGATATAAATTTTGAATGATCGGACTTGGGGACCATTTTTCTATTGTATTTTAGTGTAGCATTGAGAATTATTCTCTAAATTTGTAGCATTAACTTAACATTATGATTATCATGAAAAGAAAATCCCCTGTGATGGCCGTTGCTTTGGCGGGACTGTTTATGTACACTTCCTGTTCTCCGACGGAGCAAGCGGAAACGAAAGATTACACTCAGTATGTGAATACCTTTATTGGTGCTGCTGACAATGGGCATACATTCCCCGGAGCTTGCTATCCTTTCGGAATGATACAGACCAGTCCGGTGACGGGTGCAGTAGGTTGGAGATATTGTTCGGAATATACTTATCAGGACTCTCTGATCTGGGGCTTCACTCAGACTCATCTGAACGGAACCGGATGTATGGATTTGGGGGATATTCTGGTGATGCCGGTTACCGGTACCCGTGCCCGTGCATGGGATGCTTATCGCAGCCATTTCCCGAAAGACAAGGAAGCTGCTACTCCGGGATATTATACAGTCGAATTATCCGATCCGCAGGTAAAGGCGGAACTGACTGCTTCTATCCATGCAGCTCTTCATCGTTATACATATCATAAAGCGGATTCAGCTTCTCTGCTGATTGACTTGCAGCACGGACCTGCCTGGAGAGAAGAACAATATCATTCACAAGTGAATAGTTGCGAAGTGAACTGGGAAGATGCTCAGACGCTGACCGGACACGTGAATAACACGGTCTGGGTTGATCAGGACTACTTCTTTGTGATGAAGTTTAATCGTCCGGTAATAGATTCGCTTTACCTTCCGATGGGAGAAACTGAGAAAGGAAAGCGAATCATTGCTACTTTCGACTTGAAGCCGGGAGATGAACTGATGATGAAGGTGGCCCTTTCGACTACCAGCGTAGAGGGAGCAAAGAAGAACTTGCAGGCTGAAATACCAGACTGGAACTTTGACGGTGTGAAGCTGGCTGCCCATGACGAATGGAACAGCTATCTGAGTCGCATGGACGTAGAGGGTACGGATGATGAAAAGACGAATTTCTATACTTGTTTTTATCACGCACTGATTCAGCCTAACCAGATTTCAGACGTAGACGGTATGTATCGTAATGCTGCCGATTCGATTGTGAAGGCCGGAACAGGAACATTCTATTCAACCTTCTCTTTATGGGATACTTATCGTGCCGCTCATCCATTCTATACATTAATGGTTCCCGAACGTGTGGATGGTTTTGTTAATTCATTGATAGAACAAGGTGAAGTACAAGGCTTCCTGCCTATTTGGGCATTGTGGGGAAAAGAAAACTTCTGTATGATCGGCAATCATGGTGTATCTGTTATTGCTGAAGCCTACCGAAAAGGTTTCCGTGGTTTTGATGCGGAACGTGCTTTCAATATGGTGAAGAAGACACAGACTGTATCTCATCCGTTGAAGTCCGACTGGGAAGTGTATACGAAATACGGATATTTTCCGACCGACCTGACAAAAGCAGAATCCGTCTCTTCAACTCTGGAATCGGTATATGACGATTATGCGGCAGCTGACATGGCCCGTCGTATGGGAAAAGAAGAAGATGCTGCTTACTTTGCGAAACGTGCAGATTATTATAAGAACTTATTCGATTCACAGACGAATTTTATGCGTCCGCGTAAAGCTGACGGAACCTGGAAATCTCCGTTTAATCCTAGTGATGTAGGACATGCGGAAAGTACAGGCGGTGACTATACGGAAGGAAATGCATGGCAATATACCTGGCATGTGCAACACGATGTTCCCGGTTTGATTGCTCTCTTCGGTGGAGAAGAACCTTTCCTGAACAAGCTGGATTCCCTGTTTACAGTGAAACTGGAAACAACCCAGGCTGATGTGACAGGTTTGATCGGACAGTATGCACATGGTAATGAGCCCAGTCATCATGTTACTTATTTATATGCTTTGGCAGGGCGTCCGGAACGTACACAGGAACTAATCCGTGAAATCTTTGATACTCAATATAAGAACAAGCCTGACGGACTTTGTGGTAATGATGACTGTGGTCAGATGTCCGCATGGTATATGTTCAGTGCAATGGGTTTCTATCCGGTAGATCCGGTAAGCGGTGATTATGTATTCGGAGCTCCTCAGTTACCGAAGATTGTGCTACATCTGGCTGATGGAAAGACCTTTACTGTGATCGCTGAAAACTTATCGAAGGAACATAAATATGTGGATAGTATCATGCTGAATGGCGAACCTTATACAAAGAATACGATTTCTCATGAAGATATTCTGAAAGGTGGTACACTCGTATATAAGATGAAATAGACTGTATACAGAGTAGTATAAAGAAGATCCCTCCAAAGTTTTTTTTCTTTGGAGGGATTTTTGGCTTTATATGCTTTAAATTCGAATAATTCTCTAAATTTGTGCTATTAATCTGACTGGTACATTCATGGAGAATACTGAAACTTTAATAGTGGAACAACTGAAGATAGGCAATGAAAATGCTTATCGTTACATATATGATCATCACTATGCCCTGCTCTGTTATGTTGCCAATGGTTATCTAAAAGATCAGTTCCTTTCCGAAACCATTGTAGGAGATACTATCTTTCATTTATGGGAGATACGTGAGACTTTGGATATTTCAGTCTCTATCCGTAGTTACCTGCTGAGAGCTGTCCGTAATCGTTGCATTAACTATCTTAATTCGGAACGTGAAAAGAGAGAAATAGCATTTTCTGCTCTTATGCCCGATGAGATAACGGATGATAAAGTCATACTGTCCGATTCGCATCCGTTAGGTATTTTACTGGAACGTGAACTTGAAAACGAAATATATAAGGCTATTGATAAATTGCCGGACGAATGCCGTCGGGTTTTTGCTAAAAGTCGCTTTGAAGGAAAATCATACGAAGAAATTTCCGGTGAACTGGGAATATCTATTAATACAGTTAAGTATCATATAAAGAATGCTTTAGCTGCTTTACACGCTCATTTGAGTAAGTACCTGATTTCTCTATTACTACTTTTTTTCAGGTAAAGCGAAAAAAAATCATTTTCTGACTACCCTTAATTAAAAAACAACTGTCTCCTTTATAGAAAGCATAAATATGGAAGAAGAAAATAAACATATTGATGAACTGATTGCCAACTATCTGACTGAAGGTCTGGATAAGAACGCTTTAGATGAACTGAAAACATGGATTGCCGCATCGGCTGAAAATCAGCAATATTTTATCCGGCAGCGGGAGATCTGGTTTTCAGCTGTAAGTCGTGAAGCCGCATCTGTCTATGATAAGGATAAAGCGTTTGAGAATTTTAGAAACCGTGTCGAAAGTCAGAAGGAAATTCAGAGCACTTCCCGTCAAGGTTTTAACTTGTCAGCGCTGTGGCGTTATGCTGCGGTTGTTGCAATCATAATAGCGGTGGGATGTATTTCTTATTGGCAGGGAGAGGTGAATGTGAAAGATACTTTTGCAGATATTTCAGTAGAAGCTCCTTTAGGATCAAAAACAAAACTTTATTTGCCGGATGGCACATTGGTCTGGCTTAATGCCGGTTCACGCATGACATACTCGCAGGGGTTTGGTGTCGATAACCGAAAAGTAGAACTGGAAGGGGAAGGATATTTTGAGGTAAAGCGGAATGAGAAGATTCCCTTTTTCGTAAAGACTAAAGATCTGCAATTACAGGTGTTGGGAACAAAATTCAATTTCCGTGACTATCCGGAAGATCATGAAGTGGTCGTTTCTTTGTTGGAAGGTAAGGTCGGATTGAACAACTTGTTGAGAGAAGAAAAAGAAGCTGTCCTTTCACCTGATGAAAGGGCCGTATTAAATAAGGCGAACGGGCTTTTGACTGTAGAGTCGGTTACCGCATCCAATGCGTCTCAGTGGACGGACGGTTACTTGTTTTTTGATGAAGAACTCTTGCCGGATATCGCTAAAGAACTGGAACGCAGCTATAATGTAAAGATTCACATAGCCAATGATTCCTTAAAAACATTCCGCTTCTATGGCAACTTCGTTCGTCGCGAACAAAATATCCAGGAAGTACTGGAAGCACTGGCTTCTACGGAAAAAATGCAATATAAGATTGAAGAACGTAATATAACTATCTATTAACCGGTTACCAGAGATTATAATGCTATGATTGTTTAACCTTAAAAAATGAAAAGTATGAATAAAGAGAAAAATACAGAATAATCTTTAGCTGACAAATAAGGAGAGACAAATAAAAAACCGGAAGATTTCGGACATCTCCCGGCTCCTTGAATCTCTTCTTTCAACAATCATCTAGTGTGAATATGTTTTCAAAAGAGAATGTGCAAAGTTAGCAAAATACATCTCTTTTAAAACGAGTTATTCAAGTTTTAATTAATAATTTGTTTATTTTATGAATTACAGGAAGAAGGCCATATTAATGGTCATGGCTCTGTTTTGCCTTAACATAGCAATACTAGCCCAGGCTGTTTCATTGAAAATGGATAACGTTTCAGTGAAAGAAGCAATGACCCAGTTGAAGAATAAAAGCGGATATTCTTTCGTTTATAAAGTCGGAGATCTGGATACAAAGAAGATTATAACTGTAAAGGCGAAAGAGCTGAATGAGGCTATCGATCAGATATTGTACGGACAAGACGTTGTCTATGAAGTGAAAGGGAAGAATGTAATTGTTCAGAAAGGACAAGCCAGGCAGAATACTTCAAAGGATGGTAAAAAGCGTAAGATCACAGGTGTGGTGAATGATGTTAACGGCGAGCCTATTATCGGTGTTACCATCAAGGAGAAAGGGACAACTAACGGAACGGTATCGGATATAAATGCGAAGTTTACGTTGGAAGTATCACCGGGAGCGGTATTGGAACTGTCTTACATCGGCTATCAGCCTCTGGAAGTGAAAGTTGGAAATCAGACAGATTTATCCATCGTTTTGTATGAAAAGCAAGAATTGCTGGATGAAGTTGTGGTAGTGGGATACGGTACAATGAAGAAAAGTGACTTGAATGCTTCGATTGTTTCTGTAAAGTCTGAGAAACTCAATAAAGCAGCTTCACCGAACTTCTCTGAAATGTTGATGGGACGTGCGGCAGGACTTACTGTAAAACAGGGGAGTGCACAGCCCGGTGGTGGTATTGAAGTTCTGATTCGGGGTGCGGCTTCTACCGGTGCGGGGAATGATCCGCTGTATGTGGTCGATGGTTTCCCCATAGTGAATGCCGGTGTCAATCCGGGAAGCGGTAATCAGTGGACGGCAGGAAGCAACAGCCCTTTGAGCAGTATTAACCCTAACGATATCGAATCCATAGAGATTTTGAAGGACGCTTCGGCAACTGCCATTTATGGTGCGCGGGGTGCTAATGGAGTTGTTCTGATTACGACAAAAAGAGGTACTCAGGATACGAAAGTAGAGTATAACATGAATATGTCGTTTCAGACTATAAATAAACGACCGGAATTATTGACGGCCGGAGAGTTAATGACTACTCAGAACAGTTACTATAAAGAACAGTATTTAATGCAGAATCTGGTATATCCTTATGGGAATACAGATCCGGGTGCTGTCAGCCCTTATGTGCCTATGTACACGGATGAAGAAATAGCAAAAGCCGGAAAAGGGACCAACTGGTATGATATGATTACCCGTACAGGTCTTATCCAGCAACATAACCTCACAGTGACTTATGGTAATGAAAAGATGAGATCATTGATTTCGCTGAACTACTTCGATCAGAAAGGAGTGGTGAAAACATCCGGTTATAAACGCTATAGCTTCCGTTATAATCTGGACCATAAAATAACGAAATGGTGGGATTATGGTATTTCTGCCACAGCCTCTTATGTAGTCGATCAGAATGCGACACTGGGGGGAGGATATGACAGTACGGCAGGTATTATTGAATCGGCGTTAAGTTATAGTCCGACAGTGAAGGCGGAACGAGACCCGACGACCGGCAAATGGATGGAAGATCCTAAGCAGGCATTGCTCAATCATCCTTTGTCTTATCTCGACATTGAGGATGAGACAAAGACCAAGCGTTTTCTGGCAACAGCATTCACTAATTTCTATTTTATAAAAGATGTGTTCTGGTTGAAACTGTCTGCCGGTGCGGATATCCGCGACGGGTCCCGCCATAGCTACTATCCGATGACTACGAAATATGGAAGTAGTGTGAATGGAGATGCGAATATCAATTCCGCCAACCGTGAAGACTATGTGGCAGATATGGTTTTCAATTTTCAGAAGACTTTCAAGGAGAGACATAAACTTCTTGCATTACTGGGATATTCGTATCAGGTGCAGAATGATGACGGAGCGTATGCACGTGCTATGGGATTTATGTCTGATGCGTTGATGTATTATAAACTACAGGCAGGTGAAACGCGTCCGGTGGTCAGTTCTTATAAAAATAAACACGTGTTGGCTTCTTATTTTGGTCGTGCCCAATACTCTTTCAAAGATAAGTATCTGTTTACTTTTACTGCCCGTATCGATGGTAGCGACCGTTTTGGAAAGAACAACCGTTATGCTTTCTTTCCTTCGGGAGCATTTGCGTGGAGAATGAATCAGGAAGATTTTCTGAAAGATGTCAACTGGCTCTCCGATGCCAAGTTACGTGTCAGCATGGGACAGGTGGGTAATGAAAATCTGCCTAACGATGCTGCTTCCGAGTACTTTGCCTTTGACGGCAGAAATTATTATCTGGGAGATACAGAAAAGAGAGGAGTAAATCTGGGAAAGTTCGGTAATCCTGATTTAAAGTGGGAAACGACTACAGAAGTTAACTTCGGACTGGATTTCGGTTTCTTCCGGAATCGTATCAATGGTAGTGTAGATGTTTTCTTTAAAGAGGTAAAAGACCTGCTGAGCTGGCGTTCGCTGCCGCATACAGCTGTCACTACCGGTATATGGTCCAACATTGGAAAAACAAAAAGTACCGGTTTTGAACTGACGCTGAATACAGTGAACCTGGAAGGACCGTTACATTGGGAATCGACATTGACGTATACTTCCTATCGTGACAGATGGAAAGAACGTGATCCGAAAGTAATTCTGGCTCCTTATGTCAAAGAAAACGATCCGGTAAGTGCTATCTATACGCTGATTCCGGACGGTATAAAGCAGGCGGGTGAAGATACGCCGGCTATGCCGGACTTGTTACCGGGACAGCGCAAATATAAAGATGTGAACGGACTCGACGAGGAAGGGAATCTGACAGGAAAGCCTGATGGGAAAATAGATCAGGCAGATGTCGTATATCTGGGGACACGTGCACCGAAGTTTACTATGGGATTTTCGAATGATTTCCGGTACAAAGGATTTGATCTGAATATCTATCTTTATGCTTCGGTTGGCGGATACTCCTATCCTTACACTCAGGTAGAACACGGGGTGTATGGTGGAAACGGCATCCAGAGGCTGAAAGACAATAATAACTTTTTGGCGGATATAAAAAATCGTTGGACTTCCGACAACATGAGTTCTGCTATGCCTAGTGGCGAAGTGAACAGCTATGATAGCTACGGTGCTCCGAACTGGGAGAAGAATACATATTTACGTCTGAAGAGCGTAACGTTGGGATATGATTTGAGCAGACTGTTTAAAGCTGATAAGTTGAAAGTAAGATTTTACTTTTCCGGTCAGAATCTGCTGACGTTTACCGGATATAAAGGACTCGATCCGGAAGTTGAAAACGACCGGGCGTCATATCCTCAACAGAAGACTTTTTCATTTGGACTTGATGTGAAATTTTAAACTGGAATGTCATGAAGAAATTAGCTAAAAAACTATTATTACTATTTATAAGCATTCAGTTTGTAGCCTGTGAGGGGAGCTTGGAACCTCACTTGTATGGAGTTGTAGATACTGGAAATGCGTTTAATACTCCTGCAGACCTTTCGGCTGCAACGGTTGCCCTTTATTATGAATTACGCCAAAAAGGCTGGGGACCTTATTTGTTTTGTGATGGAAGTTCTTTTGTAATGGATGAGGTTTCAACCGAAGAATGGACTACCAAATGGTCATGGGTTGCTTTTCTGAATGGTTCGTGGACGGATGCTGACCAGATGGTGAAAGGATTCTATAACTGGACTGCTCCTAATATCACCCGTTGCACTTATACGATAGCGAAAATGGAAGAGTCTCCGGTAACCCAGTCAGTGAAAGACTTGTATATTGCGGAGGTCCGGGCGCTCAGAGCCTTTTTCATGTTCGATTTATATCGGCTTTATGGTCCTATGCCAATGATTCTGGAAGCCGACCAGGCAATCAATCCGGACCCGGATTATAAACCTTACAGACCTACGTCTGAAGAAGTCGGAACTTTCCTGACGACAGAACTGCGTGCTGCTGCCGACGCACTTCCGGTAGAACAAGCAGAATACGGACGTATCACAAAGGGAGCTGCCCTGCATTATTTACTGAAATATTATATGCATGAAAAGCAGTGGCAGAATGCTCTCGAAACGGCAAATGAGATTATTGGTCTGAATTACTATGAACTGGAGAAGGATTATGCAAGTATATTTTCAGCTCAGAACGAAGGTAATAAAGAACTGATGTTTGTTGTGAGAGCTGAACCACTGGCAGATTATGGTAATCATACATATGCAAATATTTTGCCGGGTGACTACGCTTCACCTTATGGAAACATCGTAGAAGGATGGTCCGGACACCGGATGCCGTGGGAATTCTATGATACGTTTGATGAAAATGACCGGCGAAGAGCTTTGGCACAGGCCGAATATACATCAAAGTCCGGTGCTACAGTTGATTTGAGGGCCAGTGGTGATGTAGGTGCTTTGCCTTTGAAATATGGGATTGATCCTGAAGCTACAGGCACATGGGCAGGCAATGACAAGGTACTCGACCGATATGCAGAAGTGTTGTTATTTAAGGCGGAAGCATTGAATGAACTGAATGGTCCTAATCAGGGGAGTGTCGATCTGATTAATGATATCCGGAAACGTGCTTTTGGCTTTGGCACCTCTCTGCCTGCAATACCCGTTTTTAAAGAGAGCTTTGACGGAGAGTTTGTTGACAATGTTATAGGGATATTCTCGATGAATAACTACGATCAGGCCGGTGGATCTGCCTGGAAGTATGATGTGGATAAAAACAACACGTTGAATAACGGAAACAGCTTACATGTGGAAGTTGAATCTTCGGGTACGGAATTCTGGACTTTGCAGATGCGAACAGAACCTTTGGTTGCAAAAGGGCGTAAGTATTCAATAAAGATGAAGTTGAAAGCCTCGAAAGACATTCAGTTTGAAATACGCGTTGAAGGACCATTGAGCCACATGGAATCCATCTCTTTGAAAGCAGGCGAAGTAAAGGAATTCTCCACACAGACAGGTAAAGCTACGGAAGATCAAAATTGTGCTCTGTTCCTTGCCTTGGGAAATTCCGGAAGCGGATATGAACTTTGGATTGATGAAATCGAGTTTACAGCAATGGAACAGGCTGCTGATGGTGGAGACGCTATCATAAAGCAATTATCCGATTTCCCGGATAAGGAGTCGTTGAGAGACTGGATTCTGAAAGAAAGAGGCTGGGAGTTCTGGTATGAAGGAAAGCGCAGGGAAGATTTGATCCGGATGGGGAAATATGTAGAAACCGGTAAGAAGTATAGTACTAATTTCTCAGAGAAGAATCTTTTGTTCCCGATTCCTACTTCGGTTATTATTGAAAATTCTCATATCGAGCAGAATCCTCATTATTGATCTTGAACAATTTATTTATCAGTTTTCAATAGGTATTTTATTAAATAATCATTGATATATGAAAAAGTTAAAGCATTCTATTCTTTCGCTCTTGTTATTGATGGGAGCGTGTATTGTCAGTTGTAGTAATGATGATGGACAGACTTCCTCCACCGATCCGGATGAAGTAGGGGGAGAAAGTTTCACGATTCCTGTATCGAGTTTGCGTTTGCGGGACCCGTTTATTCTGGTCGACAAGAAAACTTCGATGTATTATCTTCATTTCAATAATAACTTGAAAATCAGAGTTTATAAAAGTAAAGACCTGTCCACGTGGAAAGACGAAGGATATTCTTTTATAGCTAAAACTGATTTCTGGGGGCAACAGGATTTTTGGGCACCGGATGTGTATGAATATGAAGGACGTTATTATTTATTTGCTACTTTCAGTAATGCGGGAGTGAAGCGGGGAACTTCTATTCTAGTTTCCGATAGTCCGAAAGGCCCTTTCACTCCACTTGTAAACAAGGCGATTACTCCTTCCGGCTGGATGTGCCTGGATGGATCTTTGTATATTGACAAAGAAGGAAATCCCTGGCTGTTGTTCTGTCGTGAGTGGCTGGAGGCCATCGACGGTGAAATTTATGCCCAACGGCTGGCGAAAGATCTGAAAACGACAGAAGGTGATCCGTATCTGTTGTTCAAGGCTTCGGAAGCTCCCTGGGTAGGCTCTATTACAAGTTCCGGGGTGACAGGCAATGTTACGGATGCTCCTTTTATCTATCGTCTGGATGATGGAAAACTGATTATGCTATGGTCCAGTTTCCGAAAGACAGATGGAAAATATGCTATCGGGCAGGCTGTCTCGGCATCAGGTGATGTGCTTGGTCCTTGGGTGCAGGAGCCCGAAACGTTAAATAGTGACGATGGCGGACACGCGATGGTATTCAAGGATCTTAAAGGCAGGCTGATGATTTCTTATCATGCACCGAATTCGCAGACGGAACATCCGGTGATAACACCTATTTATATTAAGGATGGAAAATTTGTAGCTCTGAATTAATGTGGCTTTTTCTTTCTGAACCGTCTATTGTATATAGATTCAGTTGACAGAAATAAATAATCTATTTTGCGGGTATATGTCTCATTATTTAGAAGGAAGTGTTAACTTTGGCGAAATAGATTCTGTTGACCGATGTTGCCGTTATTGTATAGAAGGTAAAGTCAGAAAAGTAAATAAATAATTTGAAGAGCTTATGAAAATAAGAAATCTGGTGTTTGGTGCCATTTGTGGCATTATATTCTTTTCCTGTTCGGAGTCTGGTGGGGGAAAAGAGGTAGAGATGGATCGCTTTGTCACAGACCTGATGGGTAAAATGACGATCCGTGAGAAGCTGGGACAGTTGCACCTTCCTTCCGGTGGCGACTTGGTGACAGGCTCGGTGATGAATAGTGAGCTTAGTGATATGATTCGCAAAGAAGAGATCGGTGGCTTTTTCAATGTAAAAGGAATCAAAAAAATCTATGACCTGCAACGGCTGGCAGTGGAAGAAACCCGATTGAAAATTCCCTTGATAGTCGGGGCGGACGTCATACATGGTTATGAAACGATTTTCCCGATACCGTTGGCCCTCTCATGCAGTTGGGATACGTTGGCTATTCAGCGGATGGCGCGGATTTCTGCCATTGAAGCCAGTGCGGATGGCATTTGCTGGACATTCAGCCCGATGGTAGATATCTGCCGGGATGCCCGTTGGGGACGTATTGCCGAAGGAAGCGGTGAGGACCCTTATCTGGGTTCACTGTTGGCAAAGGCCTATGTGCACGGTTATCAAGGTGACAGTATGCAGGGAAAAGATGAAATCCTTTCTTGTGTAAAACATTTCGCCCTCTATGGAGCATCAGAAGCCGGTAAGGATTATAATACAGTCGACATGAGCCATCTGCGTATGTATAACGAATATTTTGCTCCTTATCGGGCGGCGGTTGAGGCTGGTGTCGGTAGTGTGATGAGTTCTTTTAATATAGTAGACGGCATACCGGCTACGGCAAATAAATGGCTGTTGACAGACGTGCTTCGTGACGAATGGGGATTTCAGGGACTTTTGGTCACAGACTACAATTCCATTGCTGAAATGTCCATTCATGGTGTGGCTCCTTTGAAGGAAGCCTCTGTCCGTGCTTTGCAGGCGGGGACGGATATGGACATGGTTTCCTGCGGCTTTCTCAATACGTTGGAAGAATCGCTGAAAGAGGGGAAAGTCACCGAAGCACAGATTGATGCAGCTTGCCGTCGTGTGCTGGAGGCTAAGTATAAACTGGGCTTGTTTGCCGATCCATATAAATATTGCGATACGTTACGTGCGGAAAAAGAACTTTATACACCTGAGCACCGTGCAGTTGCACGCGAGGTTGCGGCAGGGACGTTTGTTCTACTGAAAAATGAGAATCACCTGCTTCCGTTGGAGGAAAAAGGGAAAATTGCATTAATAGGTCCGATGGCAGATGCACGCAATAATATGTGCGGAATGTGGAGCATGACCTGTACTCCGTCCAGACATGGTACATTACTCGAAGGAATCCGGTCGGCAGTAGGAGACAAGGCTGAAATACTTTATGCCAAAGGCAGCAATGTATATTATGATGCGGAAATGGAAAAAGGAGCTGTCGGCATCCGTCCGTTGGAACGTGGTAATGATCAGCAACTGCTGGCCGAGGCATTGCGTACGGCTGCCCGTGCCGATGTGATTGTGGCTGCTGTGGGTGAATGTGCGGAAATGAGTGGTGAATCTCCTTCCCGTACTAATCTGGAAATCCCTGACGCTCAGCAGGACTTATTAAAAGCATTGGTGAAAACAGGTAAGCCTGTGGTACTGCTCCTGTTCACCGGTCGTCCTTTGATCTTGAACTGGGAAAGCGAACACATTCCTTCTATTCTGAATGTATGGTTCGGAGGTAGTGAGACAGGGGATGCTGTTGCCGATGTTCTGTTTGGCAAAGCCGTCCCGTGCGGCAAGCTGACTACTACCTTCCCTCGTTCGGTAGGGCAACTTCCTTTGTTCTACAATCATTTGAACACCGGACGTCCGGACCCGGACAACCGTGTTTTCAACCGGTATGCCAGCAACTACCTGGATGAGGGTAACGAACCTCTTTATCCTTTCGGATACGGTTTGAGTTATACCGACTTTGTATATGGCGACCTGCAGCTCAGTTCGGAAACCTTGCCGAAAAATGGAAACCTGACAGCTTCCGTTACCGTCACCAACAAAGGGAACCATGACGGCTATGAAACGGTACAAATCTATTTGCGTGATATCTATGCGGAAGTAGCGCGTCCGGTGAAAGAGCTGAAAGGCTTCGATCGTATCTTCCTGAAAAAAGGAGAAAGCCGTGAAGTGAAGTTTGTACTTACGGAAGATGACCTGAAATTTTATAATTCCGGGCTGCAATATATCTACGAACCGGGAGAGTTTGACGTGATGATAGGTACGAACAGTCGTGATGTACAGACAAAGCGCTTTATTGCGGAATAATTATTTTGAAATCTAATATATTAGTTACAACCATGAAAAAACTTACATTTTTATTATTATGTGTCTTGTGTACGCTTTCGTTGCAAGCTCAGAAGCAATTTACACTAGCCTCACCTGATGGAAATCTGAAAACGACAATAACCATTGGCGACCGGCTGACTTATGACATTACATGCAACGGCAGGCAGATTCTGACTCCTTCTCCCATATCAATGACGTTGGATAACGGGACTGTCTGGGGAGAAAATGCGAAATTATCTGGAACTTCCAGGAAGAGTGTGGACGAGATGATACCATCTCCTTTCTACCGTGCCAGCGAATTGAGAAATCATTATAATGGACTGACCTTGCGTTTCAAAAAAGACTGGAATGTAGAGTTTCGTGCATACAATGACGGTATCGCCTACCGTTTTGTGAATCAGGGGAAGAAGCCTTTTCATGTGGTGACGGAAGTATCTGATTATTGTTTTCCATCGGATATGACTGCCTCCGTGCCTTATGTAAAAAGCGGTAAAGATGGCGATTATAACTCCCAGTTTTTTAATTCTTTCGAGAATACGTATACAACGGACAAACTGTCGAAGCTGAATAAACAGCGCTTGATGTTCTTGCCGTTGGTAGTAGATGCGGGCGATGGAGTGAAAGTCTGTATCACAGAGTCCGATCTGGAAAATTATCCGGGACTTTATCTTTCTGCTTCGGAAGGCGCGAATCGTCTGAGCAGTATGCATGCTCCTTATCCGAAGCGTACGGTACAGGGTGGTCACAACCAGCTTCAGATGTTGGTGAAGGAGCATGAAGACTATATTGCCAAAGTGGATAAGCCGAGAAACTTCCCCTGGCGTATAGCCGTGGTTACTACCACCGATAAGGACCTTGCCGCTACCAATCTCAGCTACCTGTTAGGTGCGCCTTCACGTATGTCCGATCTTTCATGGATTAAACCGGGAAAGGTTGCTTGGGACTGGTGGAATGACTGGAATCTGGATGGCGTTGATTTTGTGACCGGAGTAAATAATCCGACTTATAAGGCATATATAGACTTTGCTTCTGCAAACGGTATCGAGTATGTGATACTTGACGAGGGATGGGCAGTGAACTTACAGGCGGATTTGATGCAGGTTGTCAAGGAGATTGACCTGAAAGAACTGGTAGATTACGCAGCTTCCAAAAATGTAGGTATCATCCTTTGGGCCGGTTATCATGCATTCGAGCGTGATATGGAAAATGTGTGCCGTCATTATGCCGAAATGGGAGTAAAGGGTTTCAAAGTGGACTTTATGGACCGTGACGATCAGGAAATGACTGCATTCAACTATCGTGCCGCTGAAATGTGTGCTAAATACAAGCTGATTCTTGACCTGCACGGCACTCATAAGCCTGCCGGATTGAACCGTACTTATCCGAATGTGTTGAATTTCGAAGGAGTCAATGGGTTGGAGCAGATGAAATGGAGTTCACCGTCAGTAGATCAGGTGAAGTATGATGTGATGATTCCTTTCATCCGTCAGGTTTCCGGTCCGATGGATTATACGCAGGGGGCGATGAGGAATGCTTCCAAGGGTAACTATTATCCTTGTTATTCAGAACCGATGAGTCAGGGAACCCGTTGCCGCCAACTAGCCTTGTACGTGGTGTTTGAATCTCCTTTTAATATGTTGTGCGATACTCCGAGCAACTATATGCGCGAACCGGAATCAACGGCATTTATCGCAGAAATACCAACTGTATGGGATGAAAGTATCGTTCTTGACGGTAAAATGGGAGAGTATATTGTGACAGCACGCCGGAAAGGGGATGTCTGGTATGTAGGTGGAATTACAGATTGGAGTGCACGTGATATTGAAGTCGATTGTTCTTTCCTGGGTGATAAATCTTATCATGCTACTTTGTTTAAAGATGGTGTGAATGCTCATCGGGCAGGTCGTGATTATAAGTGTGAGTCCTTCCCGATAAAGAAAGACGGTAAACTGAAAGTTCATCTGGCACCGGGAGGAGGTTTTGCCCTTAAGATAAAATAATTATTTTAGAGTTGAAACTATGTTTTTTATCGTCACCCGTCACTTTTTAGAATAAAGTATTAATATATAGACCAATAGCGGTGACGGCAAATGCTGATGGCTAAGTGACGGCAAGAGTTTTACGCTTTTTGCCGTCACTTTTTGTGTTGTAAACTGATTCTTGGTCTAGCATATTATTCTCCTAGAGATAATCAGGCTCCCCACGTAATTTGAATGCGTTTTTGCTCTCATGCTCTA